>Ga0265297_10000338_pt1 | contig 151668 bp, 128 predicted proteins | sample Munlanlwell13791_FD_192502 | JGI IMG/M metagenome (GOLD analysis project Ga0265297, IMG submission 192502) | Leachate microbial communities from a municipal landfill in Southern Ontario, Canada - Leachate well 137-91 | ecosystem: Engineered > Solid waste > Landfill > Unclassified | place... | reverse complement strand
GCTCTTTCCTGGTTTGGGTTACGGTCTTTGTCGCCTGGAATATTGCCTATTCGTCCTGGAAACTGCGTTTCGACAAGGCCGTAGCCAAGGCCGATTCTGCCGTCGGCGGCGTCTATTCGGATGCGGTCAGCAATATTTCCGTGGTCAAAAGCTTTGCGATGGAAGCCCGCGAACAGGCGCGCGTCAATCAGGCTTCGGATTCTGTTTACCGGAAGAAAAAAATCGCCTGGATACTGATGTTTATCTCCTTTGCGATACAAGGCCTGATGACCTTTGGCATTGAGCTGCTGCTGGTTTACTTGATGATACAAAAATGGCGAGCCGGCAATTTTCAGGTCGGCGAGTTCGTGTTGTTTCAATCGATCATGATCATGCTGATCCAGCGTTTATGGGAGTTCGGGCGCAATTTCAAGAACTTTTTCACTGCCCTGGCCGACGCATCCGAAATGGCCGATGTGTTCAGGCAACAAGATGTCGAGGTCGATGCGGCCAATGCCAAGCCGCTGACTATCAGTCACGGCGCCATCGACTTTAACAATGTCAGCTTTACCTACAATGAAGAAAACTCGCGCCAGACCCAACTGTTCGAGAACTTTTCCCTCCACATCAAAGCCGGCGAAAAAGTCGCGCTGGTCGGCCAATCCGGTTCCGGCAAATCGTCATTGACCAAACTGCTGTTCCGCTTTCTCGACCCTCAACAAGGCAACATCAGCTTTGACGGCCAGGATGCCAAAGCCTTTACGCTAAGCTCGTTGCGCCGGCAAATAGCCATAGTGCCGCAACAGCCGGAGCTGTTCCACCGTTCGATACGGGACAATATCACCTTGGGCGAGGATATTTCAGAAGCCAAATTGATGGCTATCGCCAAAAAATCCCATTGCCTTGAATTTATCGACCAGTTGCCCGACCGCTTCGACACGCTGGTCGGCGAGCGCGGCGTCAAGCTTTCCGGCGGAGAAAGGCAGCGTATCGCCATTGCCCGCGCTTTTTTGGAAGATGCGCCGATTGTGGTTCTGGATGAAGCCACCAGCGCGCTGGATTCACTGACCGAAAAAAAGATCCAGGCCGCCATTTTCGAGTTGATTAATAACAAAACAACGCTGGTGATCGCCCATCGCCTGTCCACTATTCTAACGATGAGCCGCATCATCGTTCTGGACAAAGGTCGGATCATAGAGCAAGGCACGCATCAGCAATTATTGGCTAAACAAGGCAAATATTACGCCATGTGGCAACATCAAAGCGGTGATTTCCTGGTTGAGTAGAGGCAATTGCGAGTTTCGCCTTATTTTTTTATTTTCTCTTTTAACCACTATATCTTGTGTTATTATAATCACAAGATCACTACATATCGATTATTAGCCCTAAGCGGCTAGTTTTTAATTTCCACTATATAACAGGGACATACCGATGTCGGCAAAGTTACATGTCATTCCCAACACCGTGACTGAAATACCATTTCAGGACGCTTCAATGGATATTTGGGACACTAAATATCGTTTAAAAACCAAAGATGGCGTCGCTATCGACGGCTCCATCGATGAAACTTACCAGCGGGTCGCCAAGGCGATTGCCGAGGTGGAAAAAGGTAAAACCAAACAGGAGCAATGCTACAAGGATTTCCTGTGGGCGTTGCGTCAAGGCGTCATTCCGGCCGGGCGGATTACGTCCAATGCCGGCGCGCTGGAGCACAAACCGGCCACATCGACGATCAACTGCACGGTATCCGGCACCATCGCCGATTCCATGGACGACATCCTGGGCAAAGTGCATGAAGCCGGACTGACGCTGAAAGCCGGTTGCGGCATCGGCTACGAGTTCTCGACCTTGCGCCCCAAGAACGCTTATGTGTCCGGCGCAGGCGCTTACACTTCCGGCCCGCTGTCGTTCATGGATATTTACGACAAGATGTGCTTCACCGTATCGTCCGCAGGCGGACGGCGCGGCGCGCAAATGGCGACTTTCGACGTCGGCCATCCCGATGTCGTCGAGTTTATCCGCGCCAAACGCGAAGACGGACGCCTGCGCCAGTTCAACCTGTCGCTGCTGATTACCTCCGAGTTCGTTGAAGCGGTTAAAAACGACCTGCCCTGGCCGCTATCATTTCCTGTTTCGGAAAAACAAGTCCAGCTGGACAACCTCGATTTGACCGATTCAAGCCAAATCATTTGGCGCGACCTGCCTTATATAGAAGGTTACGTGCTAAACGAAGACGGCCTGGTCGCCTGCCAAATCAGCAAAACCATGCCTGCGCGCCGTCTGTGGGATATCATCATGAGTTCGACTTACGACTACGCCGAACCGGGCTTCATCCTGATCGACAAGGTCAACGAGATGAACAACAACTGGTTCTGCGAAAAAATCCGCGCCACCAATCCCTGCGGCGAACAGCCGTTGCCGCCTTACGGCTCATGCTTGTTAGGCTCGATCAACCTGACCCGTTTCGTCAAAAAACCGTTCACTATCGACGCGCATTTTGACTGGGACAGCTACCGCAAAGCCATCAAGATCTTCACCCGCATGCTCGACAACGTCGTTGAAATCAACGGCCTGCCCCTGCCCCAGCAGCGCGAAGAAATCCTGACCAAGCGCCGCCACGGCATGGGCTATCTGGGCCTGGGCTCAACCGTGACCATGATGGGCATGAAATACGGCGATTCACAATCGCTGCAATTTACCGAAGAAGTGACCAAGGTACTGGCCGTGGAAGGCTGGAAAGCGGGACTTGCGCTTGCCAAAGAAAAAGGCCCCGCGCCGATCATGGAAGAAATGTTTACCGTCACCGGCGAAATGCTGCACAAACGCCCGGAAATGATTGCCGACGGCCTGAAAGTCGGCGACCGCGTGCCCGGAAAACTGCTGCATACCAAATACAGCCGTTACATGCAGCAACTGGCTCAGGAAGAACCTCAACTGGTCGCCGAGCTGGTTGAAGCCGGCGCCCGATTCACGCATCACAGCTCTATCGCGCCGACCGGGACTATTTCCTTGTCGCTAGCCAATAACGCCAGCAACGGCATCGAGCCGAGCTTTGCGCATCATTACTCGCGCAACGTGATCCGCGCCGGCAAAAAATCCAAAGAAAAAATCGACGTATTCTCCTTTGAGCTGTTGGCTTACCGCGAAATGATCAATGCCGATGCGATGCCGTACAGCGACGATCCCGACAAAAAGCTGCCGGACTATTTCATCTCTGCGGATGAAGTGACCCCGAAGCAGCATGTCGACATTCAGGCCGCCGCGCAAAAATGGATCGATTCGTCGATCTCGAAAACCGCTAACGTGCCGACCGATTACCCGTATGAAGACTTCAAGTCCATCTACGAGTACGCCTACGACAAGGGCCTGAAAGGCTGCACCACGTTCCGCTTTAACCCTGAAGTGTTCCAGGGCGTATTGGTCAAGGAATCCGACCTTGAAAACACCACTTACCAGTTCACATTGGAAGACGGCCACGTGGTGGAATTCAAAGGCAATGAAGAAGTGGAATACGACGGCGAAATCCACAGCGCCGCTAATTTGTTTGATGCTTTAAAAGAAGGCTACTACGGTAAATTTTAACCCTTAAAACAACAAGCTATAAAAAGCCGAAAGTTTTTACAATACCAAGGCTAACCATTATGGTTAGAAAGGGGTTATAATTTTGCCATTCTTCAATCTTGATAAAATTCGCGCAGCCGCTTCACAGCAACGCATCAGATATAAAGGACTTAAGGTACCGAAAGATATAAGAAATTTAGGTTACACATTAGAAGAGGTTTCAGCTTGTGTCATTTCTTTAACCTTGGCTGATTTCCAGAAAACTATCGAATACCCGGATCAAACCGTTCATGATGTTTATATTAAAAATATTATTCGAGAAGAACAAACGGATCAGATTTATATAAAGCTACGGCTGCTAGAAGATGGAGAAATTCAAATAGTCGAAATCGGTTCTTTTCATTTGTAAGTTTGATAGGAAACCGTTTTGTAAAGGAAGACCACGAGAATATGAAATTCGTGGTCTTTTTTTGTAAACCTCGAAAGTTTACTTAAAAAGCTTTCGATTGGCATTCAACAATAACTCAACAAAATATAATTATGAATAAGTGCGCTGAATGCGGCTCTTCAGATTTTGAAGTCCGTATAGAACCCGATGAATCTCAACGAAATGGTCAATCGTACACCGTCGATGTAGAGCACTCCGTCTGCCGTCAATGTGGTGATGTGGTTATTTTTTCAGAGCAGATTAAACGTAATGACTGTGTCGTGCGTGACGTTTGGCGAAAAATGGATGGCCTGTTGACAGCCCAAGAAATAGTGGCGTTAAGAAGCAAATTAGGACTAACTCAGCAAGATGCCGCAAAAATTTTTGGCGGCGGCCCTAATGCGTTTTCAAAATATGAACGTAGTGAAGTTATTCAAAGCATAGCAATGGATAAACTAATGCGGGCTGCATTGGATGTTCCAGATATGTTTAATTGGCTAAAACGGAAAGCAGGATTGAATGGAAAGAGACTGCCTGCGTCAGATTACGACAATGTCATTCCGATTACTCGTAAAATCATTGCTGATTTACAAACCAAATCACACAAACCCTTATTTTCAGAACACGACGATTACCATGAGACGGCAGATTATGGATAAAGAGCTCATAGCACAAGCATCGGAAAATTTAAAATTATTGGATATTGTTTTATATGAATCCAGCTTTAAACAGTTTGAAGACAGCCATGATCAACTTCAGTTGGGGCAACAAAATAAACTGGCAATTAGAGCTGAAGTAGGTGAAGCAGTTAATAATAAAAATAATGCGCTTGATTTTTTTAGAGTATTTGTTGATTTAGGTATTCGGGTTAATGATTTATCGAACTCAGATGCTGAACCGCGATTGCTGTATCAAATTGAAGCAACATTTAGAATAGATTACGAATTAACAAATAATGTAGATGAAAAGGCCCTAACTGAGTTTGCTCACTTTAATGCGGTGGATAATGTCTGGCCTTTTTGGCGGCAATTTGTTTTCTCTACAATAAATCAGGCGCATGTACCTTGCCCTGAGATTCCCCTTACAAAAACGCCCTAACACATGACACAGAACACCAGTAAAAATGCGCCGCCTTTAAAACAAGGTTCAGCAATAATGATTGAGGCTACAGACATGACCCATAAAATCACCAAAAAAATCGTCGGCTACAAAGTTCTCAGCAAAGACGATGTAGAACCGGTTAAGCAAGAGCCGGAACAGCCAACGCTGGAAAGCATGAACGAAAACCTGACGCGTCCGGAAGTGCTGCTCGGTTCCACCTATAAAATCAAAACCCCGCAGTCGGAGCATGCGCTGTACATCACCATCAACGACATGATCCTGAACCCCGGAACCGCCCACGAAGAGCGTCGGCCTTACGAAATTTTCATCAACTCCAAAAACATGGAGCATTTCCAGTGGGTGTTGGCGCTGACTCGATTAATCTCGGCCGTGTTCCGCAAAGGCGGCGATGCTTGTTTTTTAGTCGAAGAAATGAAAGCCGTATTCGATCCGCACGGCGGCTACTTCAAAAAAGGCGGCGTGTTCATGCCGTCCCTAGTTGCCGAAATCGGCTACGCGATTGAGTCGCACCTGAAACACATCGGCATGATCAAGCCGGAAGCGATGAGCGATCACCAGAAGCAGTTTCTTGATGAAAAGCGCAAAGAGTTTGAAGCCGCGCATGGCGAGTCGGAAGGACAGGCGTTTCCGGAAAAGGCCGTGCTGTGTAACAAGTGCAGCACTAAGGCCATGGTGTTGATGGATGGGTGTATGACTTGCTTGAATTGTGGGGAGAGTAAGTGTGGGTGATGGCGGTTGAGCGTACATCGCAAACTTACATTAATGTTATTAGGAGATAAATGTGGCAGATGGCAATTCGCTTGTAAACCTTGGTGACCTTTCAAAACCAGCGACTGTACTCATTGAAAAGATTTCTGCCGCAGTTGGGATCGTCTATGAGCCATCTCGTATCATAAGGAAAGCTCGAGCTGAAGCAGAAGCCGAAAAAATCAAGGCTATAAGCAAAATCGAACTAACTGAACTGGAATCCAGGGGGGTGGAAAGATTTATCCAACAGGAAGCACGGAAACAAGAAAACATTGAACAAATCACCGCTCAAGCAGCAGCTCAATTGACACATGACGCCAAGGTTGAAAATCTGGACGAGGACTGGGTTGCTTATTTTTTCAAACAGTGCGACACCGTGTCGGATAGCGATATGCGATCCTTATGGGCAAGACTGCTTTCTGGAGAAGCTTCTAATCCAGGCACATTCTCTAAAAGAACTGTCGATTTTGTCTCATCAATCGATAAAAAAGATGCTGCACTTTTTACTACGTTTTGCCAATTCGTGTGGCTTATGGGGGAACCAACTCCTGTGGTCTTTGAAGTAGAAGATGAAATTTATACCAAGCATGGTATTAACTTCGCGACCCTAAAGCACTTGGATTCTATCGGGCTGATCTCTTTTGAAACCGTGAGCGGATATGTGAGAAAAGGGTTTGGCAAATATACGCACTCTTATTATTTCGGTCGATCAACCTTAATTGAGTTTGGCAATGACATTAGCAATCAGATTGAGATTGGGCATGTCTTGTTAACAAGTATTGGTAAAGAGCTAGTATCTATATGCGGTTCTTCACAAAACCAAGACTTTTACCAATATGTCATCGATAAATGGTTTCAGCAGGGCCATATTCTCTCTTCTCATGTGGCAACCCTAACATCTCATGTAGAACGCGGTAAGGCGTAATTCGTAGCCCGGTAGGGTACGCACCGCGTACCTTTTCGGATTTAATTCATCGGAAAATTTGAAAATGGTACGCGGTGCGTACCCTACAACAATTTCCGGCGCTTAATTATGTATCTTGTGCTTTTGGGGATTGGCTCCACCGAAAAACTTTAACCACGGTACGTGATGCGTACCCAACCGGAGGTTGTAATGTCCGATTATCGTCGCTGTTATGTGCCGGGTGGGTCGTATTTCTTTACGGTGGTGACGGAGCGGCGCGCCGCTATTCTGGCTAATGGTCGTGCGCGAGACTGTTTACGGGATGCGATTCGTCATTGCCAACAACATCTGCCGTTTCGCGTCGATGCGCTGGTGATATTGCCCGATCATATTCATGCTATATGGACGTTGCCTCCGGATGACTGCGATTACTCGAAACGCTGGGGCATCATCAAAAAGCACTTCACTCAACATTGGCTGGTTTTGGGAGGCACCGAACAACCGGTGACGGCTTCCCGTCTGCGCTACCGTCGACGCGGCATCTGGCAAAGACGGTTTTGGGAACACGCCTTGCGCGATGAACTAGATTACCAAAACCATCTCGATTATCTGCATTTCAATCCGGTAAAACATGGGTTGGTCAAAAATGTGCAGGACTGGCCTTATTCCTCTTTTCAGCGCTGGGTGGAGCAAGGCGCTTATCCGGAGCGCTGGGGTTCGCAGTCCGAGGATTATGCCGGCCTTGATGCTATTCAATGCGCCGGAGAATAGCCCGGTAGGGTACGCACCGTGTATCTTTTCAAATTTTCCCTCGTTCCCTCGCGCCAACGTCACTGTCATTAAGTTAAATTCAAATGGAGCACAAGGCTTGCCTTGCACTAACCGCGCCATACGGCAAGGCCAGCTTTGCACTCCAGCCGCTTAAAATACGCAGCTATAACTTAATGGCAGCCATCAGAATATTCTTTAATATCCCTAAAGATGTCGCTAACGCGACAATTGATTTTACTCGGTATATCAGATTCAGCAGGTGCTCGACCGTTTACTTTGATATAGTGAAAAATAAATGATAAATACTGACCTTACTTCTCAGTAATCTTACCAACCATTGAACTTACCGGACTTGAACATAAAATGTTTTAGTGTAACGCTGCAAAAGAAACATTCATAAAACCAACAACACGATGAGGCATGATGATGAAACAACATAATTGCTTGTGGTTTTTTGTATTAATGATGGTGACCAGCACTTCGTGGGCGTACGGCAGTAGCAGTAGCTCAAAAGCCTGTGCCAAACCTGAATTTACCAATTTTGTTCCGGCTGAAAAAACTGAAGTTGCTGTGGGTTCAGCTTTTTCTTTTATTGCCTCTGCAAACACCTTTCCGAATACTATCAAGGTTACAATTAAAGGATTGCCAACTACCCTTAAGGTCAATCCACGAAATGAGGACGGTTATCTGGTCAGTGGAACGATACCGTCGTCACTAAAAGGTATTTACGCCAGAATTGCAATCACTGCTGATGGGCAAAACAATTGCAAGGGCGATGGTGGCTGGTTGGTAAAAATTGCCGAATAAGCACGGTAGGGTACGCACCGCGTACCTTTTCAGATTTAATTCATCGGGAAAATTTGAAAATGGTACGCGGTGCGTACCCTACAAATTTTCTCTTGTTCTCACGCGCTGAGTGAGAACAAGACAAGCAGACTGCATTTGGGCGCATTGCCCGAATACGATATAGATTAAAAAGTCCCCCTCTTCGGAGGGGGATTGTGGAAATGATCGACGTCTCTCCCGCAGGAAAGTAATGTCAGTAGGATAAGTTAAACCATTTTGATGGCTTATTTCCCGGCATGGAGTCCAATGCCGCTTGGATATCTTTGGTGAAAAAGCGGCTTAGACCCCGACCCAGCTTTTGCGACAAGACAGATAAAGCCTCATCTTTTTTCAAGGAAACAGCGGGGGTCAAAAGAGCCATTGGTTCGTGACTTTTGCGATATTTAGTCAAAGCTCTCCTGGCAGCGGCGCAGAGATAGCATTCTGTGCCTTCAGGAAGTGTTTTATGTAAATCGCGTACTAAGTGTGGAGTTACCTTGTTCATAGCGCTCCTCCCGTATCATCTAGGAGTGTTGAGAACAATCCTTATGCCATGTAAAAGCCTAATCTCAGGCCTGTTATTCAAAAAATAACGCAGTTAAATTAACAATGAGCACAAAAAAAAGTCAACACTTTTTTTAAGCTATTTATTGCGTCATTCCTCTGCACGGAATGAGTTTCAACCTAAGCTTTTACCCGCTGAATCGAATAACCTGGAGCAGGATTCGTCTTGTCAGCGCCATTAAGTTACTGTGGACCGATGCGCGCCTTACTACTGTGCCTGACCTGATTGTTTCTCGCTAATCGCTCAGATCGCATTGCAATTCGGCGAAAATTGAATAGCCCATGCTGACGTCGAAAGCATCTTAGCCGCGTGGTATCAATCCGCAGGTAGCGATCGAGGCAAAGTCATCATTGAATCCTTGATGTTTTTGGAGTTATCGCTTGATTAGTTTTCAGAATGCCATCAATATCGAATCAGCGGATTGCAGCTGGCAGGACAAATCATGGCCGCTGAAATCGCTAGTCATACCGGCAACATTGTTACCGTTACAATCACCGATATGTTGAGCTACCCGGAATCGGCAGTCTTGCAAAAATCGGCCAGCGCCGACAAGGCAATATCGGTTTGTTATTAGGCAATGAAGCGAAAAGCTCGGAAGATGAATATTAACTTTGCCAACATTGGAGATAAAAGCCATGTTTACATCACCACGCGGATATTTACTTGCAGCAGTTCTTTTCCTGACAGCCTGTTCCACCGTTTCTGTCACGACCGACTTCGACCATTTGGCCCCGTTCTCGCAATACCGCAGCTATGTCTTGGTTCCAGGCAACGAGAAAATAAGATTGTCGCCATCGAGCGAAGCGGCGCTTCGTGAAGCCCTGCGCGCCAATCTTGCGCGTCATGGCATTTCAGAAACAAGCGAAAACGCCGATCTGCATGTCGTGCGTCATGTATCGACCAAGGAAAAACTGGCTATTCACCAGTCGAGCGATTGGGGTTATGGAGGCATGCCTTATGGCTATGGATATTATGGCATGTGGGCAGGCGCACCACGGACCTATACCGATGTATCGCAATATACGGAGGGAACACTGATACTTGATTTCGTGGATGCCAAAACGCAGAAACTGGTGTTTCGCGGCATCGGCACCGGCACGGTCAGCGATCCGGAAACTAATGCCGAGCGGATCAAGGAAGCTGTGGAAGAAATAGTGGAAGAGTTTCCCAGTCCCGTCAAACAGTGATTGTCAGTTTGCAGGCCGCGCCCGGTTAGTCTTAAGCTGGGCAGAGGTGATGCAGACCTAATGTACGGCAAGGGAACGCTGTCAATCCAACCATAAATACTCGCTTCAATAATTGAAATCGTCTTGATTGTGTTCGCGTGCGTGTTCAGCTGCGGGCTGCCGATCCCAGCGGCCAAGAGCTCATAATGCACGGTGGATGACGCAGTCAGGCGCAGTGCTTGGCTTTGCCAATGTCGCAATAAGCCATTTAGATCAGGTATTTATACCTATTGCGCATTGTTCGCGACATGGTAGCTTAACTCAAGATTATATAAATTTTTAAACTAAGGTCACGAATGATTGATCCGTTATCTTGTAGATAAAAACAAATTCATTTTTAAAGAATTTTTTACCGACACTATTCGATAATCACAACATAGGCTTTATTTTATGAATATTATCAAAAGCACTGCTTTAATTTTATTACTGGCTTTCTCTTTAGGCTCGCCCAGCGTTACCGCTTATGCGGAAGAAGCGGCTAAAAGTTCAGTTTACAGCCCCAATGAAACTATTATGCATATTGAAAAGGCTAAAGTCGAAATCAGCCATAGAGATTTCTTTCCTCCCAGCCAACATTTAAAAGAAGCGCGTACGACTTCCGAGAAAGTAACAGGAAATCCGGACATCACTAAAAAGGCTACCGCTAGCATCATTCAGGCGCAAATCAAGGTAAACCAGGGTGATGTAAAAGGTGCGACAGACGAGTTGAACAAAACGTTAGAGCTGTACAAGTCGCTTAAACCGGAATAACGCCATAGACGCAATCCGTAGGGTGTAATGGGCATGTCCCGTTCCCGCGCACCGTGTGAAGGCGCGCAAAGAGGCACGGCTGTATCCTGTGTTTGACCGGCCTGCCTATTCAACTCATGCGGCGCAATACGCGATGCCAACAGTAGGCGCTTGAGGCGAAGCCGCTATTGCGTCCTATTGAACAATCCCCATGTTCACGCCAGTAACAACTTTTTATATGATCGCGGAAAAGCTCCCGATAGGCGGCTGAACAATATTAGTAGGGCTCCTGCTCGATTAAGACCTTTGGAAGCGCTAACTCTGCCACCTATATACCATTCAGCCAACAAATGGAATGTGTATTTCAACCTATTGCCTATAACGTAAATAAAGTTTTATTGTTAACTACTTTTTACGGCTATCCCGTTAAATGATTAACTGATGTTACGCACGGATGATTTTTGTCCCGTATGCCGCGCCGAGCACCGGAGCTTTTGTCGAGAATAGCCCGCCAGGGGTGCGGCATGGATGCCGCACGTCAGCAGAGGGGCAGGAGCCCCTTCTGCTGACCCTCGGCAAAAGCGAGGAGCGCAAGAAGCAAGCGGCAACCGGGTCGCCTTTTCTTTGGTTACTTTCTTTTGGCGAAGCAAAAGAAAGTAACTCGCCCTCGGGTGCGAGAACCCGATTAAAAATAAACCGTCGCGGCAGCGACACTTTAATAAAAAATGTTAATGCAGTCTAAATTTCGAATAACTGCGTAACATCAGCTAATAATTACTTGCTGATCAGCTTGGCTTGGACATTCGTTTAGCGCATTATGCGGGCTTGCCAAGCCATTCATGGGGAAAGCCAAATTTTAACCCGCTTAGAGGAAAAGAACGGAATAATCATACTGATTGAAAAATCTTAAAATCGTATTTTCAATCCATAAATAATATTGAAGGGAACTTTCAATATTATTTATGGACTGGACTGATTAAAACTTTGTCAATGCGTGAACCATCCAGGTCAACAATTTCAAAACGCCAATCCTCTGTTTCATAAACTTCCGCCAACTGGGGAAGTCTTTCCAAATTAAACAAAATCATTCCGGCTAATGTGTTGTATTCATTGCTCGATTCGCCAGGAAATTGGTCAGCCATTCCGAGGGTTGATTTAAGCTGGTTGATGGATATATCTCCATCAATCAGCCATGAACCGTCTGAGCGTTGCGTAACTTCAAACAAAGATTCAGAGGATACGGAAGGAAGTTCTCCAACAATCGCAGTGAATACATCCATTGCGGTTACGAGTCCTTCGATATCGCCATACTCGTCTACAATCAATGCCAAATCGGATTGGGCTTCCCTGAAATGGCTGAGCAGATGCGTAAGCGTCATGGTTTCCTGGACATAAAACGGCGGTCTTAATTCGTTTTCAATGTTGAACTCAGGATTGCTTAATATTCTTTTTAACAAATCGTTGCAATGTAAAATCCCAAGCACATTTTCAAACCCGCCCCGACAGACAACCATTTGGGTATAAGGACTGTTTTCGATTTTACTTCGTTGCTTGTCGGGCTCCTCCAAACTGTCGATCATATAAATGTCTTGTCGAGGCACCATAATTGCCCCGACGCGCACTTCATCCAATTTCATCACCTTATTGACTAATTGGCTTTCATCCGCGTGGAATACGCCGGATTCGGAACCCATTTCCATCATGATTCGAATTTCTTCATCCGTTACGGTTGTTTCTTGGGTTCGGTGGAGCCTTAACAATCTGAGCAGAAAGTGGCTTGACGCGGACAGTAGCCAAACCAACGGACTTACCAATAACGCAAGCCCCTGCATCGGTTTTGCAATCGTGGCAGCGATACCTTCAGGGTTTTGCAAAGCCAATTGTTTTGGGACAAGCTCGCCAAGCACAACCGAAAAATAAGTAATGATTGTCACGGTTAGTACCAAGGCCAACGTTTCTGCGTAAGGTTCCAGCAATGGCACTTTCAAAATCTCCTCATACAAAGGTGTCCGCAACACATTCTCACCGAATGCTCCACTCAAAATCCCAACCGCAGTAATGCCGACTTGTACCGTTGATAAGAAATGCGTGGGCTTTTCGTGGAGCGCAAGCGCGGCTTTGGCTCCCAGACGCCGCTCTGCTATTAATTTTTGCAGCCGTGCTTTGGTTGATGAAACCACTGACATTTCCGACATGGAAAACACGCCATTGATCAATATCAACAACAGAATAAGGCCTATATTCAGGTAAAAATCTTCCATTGAATTCATAAAAGCTTTAATAACAGTGTGAAAACAATTCTTAATAAGAAAGCATTATCCCAGTTTACGATACAAGGTGCTGCGGTCTAAACCGAGTATCCGGGCTGCCTGGATTTTGTTGCCGCCGGTGACTTCTAAAACATGGCGGATATAAGCTTGCTGAATGTCCTCTAATGTCCATCCTTGCATCGTTGCCAATTCCAGAAAACTCTTATCGTCGACAGGAATTTTCGACGCTTGCGCCAAATCTTCGATCAAGAGAGTGTCATGTTCGGCAAGCACGATAGCCCGTTCTAAGGTATTGGCGAGTTCTCGAACATTTCCCGGCCAATGGTAAGCCCGGATCCAGCGTATCACTTCCACCGAAATATTGATTGGTCTTTGTTTGCCAACCCGTAGGCAAATTGTACGGATTAATGCTTTAACTAACTCGTCAATGTCATCCTTTCGTTCCCTTAAGGGCGGCACTTCAAGATTGATTACATTAAGCCGGTGATAAAGGTCGGCGCGAAACAGTTTGTCGTTGACACGTTGCGCCAGCGGCTGATGGGTAGCCGCAATCAAACGAACGTTAACCTCGGTTTCTTTGGTATCGCCCAGGGCGCGAATCTTCCCGGTTTCCAAGGCTTGCAGCAGCTTTGGCTGGGTTTCTAAAGGCAGCTCGGCGATTTCGTCGAGAAATAATGTTCCTGAATTGGCTTGTAAAAACAACCCCGGCCTATCTGTGCCGGCATCGGTAAAGGCGCCCTTGCGAACGCCGAACAATTCGCTTTCCACTAAGCTATGAGGCAACGCGGCACAGTTAACGGCGATAAAAGGTCCCAGATGATTCGGGCTGTTGTCATGAATCCAACGGGCCACGGCGCTTTTGCCGGTGCCGCTTTCGCCGGTAAGAAGTACCGTGGAATTTACTGCCGCAGCCCGCTTTGCCATGTTTATCAATTGCTGCATGCTGGCGCTATGAGTTATAAAAACGCTCGTATCGTCTTTTTTATCGTCGGTATAGCCAATTTTTACCGCCGTACGTCTCATTTGCCGGTCTTCAAGCGCGCGGGCCACTGCGGAGTAAAGTTCTTCGATGCGAAAAGGCTTGGTTAAAAAATCGCAAGCGCCCGCGCGCATGCTTTGCATCGCTAAATCAATGCTGCCGAAGGCTGTTATCAGCAATACCAACTGTTCAGGCCGTTTGGCGTGAATAGCCGCCATCAACTCCAGGCCGCGCATTCCGGGCATCGCCACATCGGATATCACAAGATCGAACGGTTCTTTTTCTATGGCGCTGAGCGCCGCGTCGGTTTGTGTGAATCCGGCGACCGAATAGCCTTTTTGGTGCAGCATGTCGAACAGATAATCAACAACGCCGGGATCGTCATCAATCACCAGAAGGCGAACCTGCTCTAAAGTCATGATCGGTTCTTCCACGGTAAATGAACAATGAATTGGCTGCCTTTGCCTGATTCTGCCTCGGCAACGGCTACGCTGCCGTCCATTTCAGTTACTAAGGTCTTGACCACGGCCAAGCCAAGGCCGGTTCCGCCTTTTTTACCGCGAGTGGTAAAGTACGGTTCAAAAAGATAAGGCAGATGTTCCGGCGCAATCCCTGTTCCCGTATCAGTTACGGTTAGCCGTAGCGCCGGCATTGTCTTATCCGCATAAGCAATTGAGTCCTTAGATAAATCGATACGGATGGAGCCTGTATCAGCGATGGATGCCAAGGCATTGGACAACAGGTTTAAAACGATCTGTTGGACACCGTCCTTGTTGATCAACAACAAGGGCAATGATTCAGCGTGTGTAAAGTTCATAGTTACCCCTTGACGCTGTGCTTCATAATCGAGCATATCGATAACTTCCGCTATCGTCTGGATGACATCGCAGAATATAGGTTCCGGCGAAGGATGGGGCGCGAACTCCAGCAGACGCTGGACAATGCGCGTGATACGGTCAGTTTGCTCGACCAAGATATTGGCTATCCGATGCACCTCTTTATCCTCTCCGCAGGCAGCCAGTGCTCGCGCCCTGCCGTTTACGATTTGCAATGGCGAACCGATTTCATGGGCTAATCCTGCCGATAACTGGCCGATCGTTATCATTTTATCGGCATTCTGTAACGCCCGTTGCAGTTGCCGCCTGTGCTGCGTTTCGGCGTCCAATCGGCGATAAGCCGAAAATAACTCGGCAGTCATTCGATTAAACTCTTGCCTCACGGAAGAAAGTTCGTCCTTACCGGTTACCGGTAAGGGCTCCGGCGGTTCCCGGCTGTTCCTGAAAGCCAGCATGGCTTGGCGAAGCTCTTGTAACGGGCGGGAAATATAAACGTGGCCTAAAAAGAAACACAGCAGGGAGGTAAATACAACGAAAGAAAAAAAAGACCAAAGAATATATGTTTTTGTTTTACTTAAATCCTCTTTCATTTTTTGCAGTGAGCGCACCACGGCTAAATTGCCTTTCATGGCAGTTGAAGCCTTGTTAAAAGGCAGCGACAACACCATGAAATCGGGTTCATCGGCGGGAAAATAAAATTGTTTTATTTCGCCGTCAAGTGCCGCCTGGTATAGAGATTGTTCTACTTTTTCCGGCCATATCAAGCTTTCTGCATTGGAATGGATAACGTTCCGGTTTTGAATGTAGATACGTACGTCAATAGAAGGTTTGAGGTGCTCTATTTGTTGCAATAGCTCTTGCACATCTTCCATTTGCCGGTCCCGTAAGGCATTTTCGACTGAAACCAGCAAACTGTAGGCTAATAAGCGAGTTTCTTTTTCAACATCATCCCGTAAATTCTGCGACTCGGTTCGAAGCTGATAGATTCCATAGATGCCAAAAACCACTAAGGATAAGGCAAACAATGATAATGTTAATTTATAGATGAGCGACATAATGATGCATTCTGCACCCGTATGTCGCAAAATACAACGTTTATTCAAAAATGCAAGTTCCAGGCAATATCTAACCATAGGAAATATAACGTATTTTTCATATTGGCTATATTGGCCCATTTATTGCTGTAAGTTAAGTAATATTAATTTCCAGCCACCTGCCATGACGCCAATAACTCGTTTGCTTATTTACTCTCAGCTTTTTGCTGATAATCGGGCGTCATACGCCAAAAACTTAATTAGCATAATGACTCAAAATGAAAATTAGCCAAATACTGTTCCTTGCCTTGTGCGTCATCGCCGCATCGTGCGACTCCCAAAAAGAGGCTGAAAAAGTCGATAAGCATGAGGTCGTAAGCCCCATGGTAAAAAACACTGCCTACAGTCATGAATATGTAGCCGAAATTCACTCGGTGAAGTATGTCGAGATAAGAAGCAAACTCAAAGGCTACATTGAAAAAATTCATGTGGATGAGGGGCAGGCGGTCAAGGAAGGGCAACTGCTCTTTACCCTTAACGCTTTAGAATTCGACAAAGAACTGCAAAAAGCTAATGCGGCTTATAAAAATGCTATAGCCGATATGAAAGCAACTGAAGTCGAATTAAAAAACGTGAAGCTGCTGGTAGAAAAAAACATTGTCTCCAAAACGGAGCTTGAGGTCATAAAAGCAAAAGTAGATGCATTAAAAGCCGATGTGGAAGAGGCTTTGGCGCATAAAGAGCAGGCCGCGTTACATCTTTCATTTTCACAGATAAAAGCTCCGTACAACGGCATTATCAACCGCATCCCTAATAAGGTCGGCAGTTTAATAGCGGAAGGCGATGTATTGACCTCTATTTCTGATAACCGAGAGGTGTTTGCCTATTTCAATTTGTCAGAAGTCGATTACTTAAACTACATCTCCAACGGAGAACAAAAGTCCAAAACCGTGAGCTTAAAACTCGCCAATAATGTTCTCTATGGCCACGAGGGAAAAATAGAAATGATTGAAAGCGAATTCGACCGCTCAACCGGCAATATTGCTTTCAGGGCGCGTTTCCCCAACCCGGATGCCATTTTAAAACATGGCTCAAACGGCAAGGTCATTGTAAACAAACAGCTTAAAAATGCTTTGCTGATTCCTCAAAAATCGACTTTTGAAATTCAAGACAAGCTTTATGTTTTCGTGGTCAATCAGGAAGGCGTGCTTGAGCAAAGGAACATCATCCCCAAAATGCGCTTCCCGGATTTTTATGCCGTGGAATCGGGTTTGTCGAAAGACGACAAAATTCTGTTCGAGGGCGCCGAGAATGCAAAAGATGGCAATAAAATTCATGCTGTTCCTGTCGATCTGGAAAAAGCCATGTCTTTAAACACTAAAGATTTATCAAGGCGATAAGTATCATCATGACTGTTAAATTTATTCATCGTCCGGTACTCTCCATCGTTATATCGGTCATCATCACCTTGATGGGCCTGTTGTCTTTAACCCAGCTTCCTGTCACCCAGTTTCCCGATATTGCCCCGCCCGAGGTTAATGTCACTACAAAATTTACCGGCGCCAACGCGGAAGTTGTTGTCAAAGCTGTAATAACACCGCTTGAAAGAGCTATAAACGGCGTACCCGGTATGGCCTATATGTCGTCTGTTTCCGGCAATGACGGCAGCGGCGAAATTCAGATTATTTTTAAGGCGGGAACCGATCCGGAAGTCGCCGCTGTCAACGTGCAGAACAGGGTGTCTTCGGTATTGGATGAGTTGCCTGCAGAGGCGATTAAAGCAGGGGTTATTGTCGAAAAAGTGCAAAACGCCATGCTTTTATATATCAACATACTCAGCTCGGATCCAACCTTGGATGAAAAATTTCTTTACAACTTCACCGATATCAATGTCTTAAAAGAGCTCAAAAGAATAGACGGGGTTGGTTTTGCCGAAATATTGGGGTCCAGAGAATACGCTATGCGCGTGTGGTTGAAGCCCGATAAACTGTTGATGTACAACATCTCGGCTGCTGAAGTCATTGAAAAACTGAAAGCGCAAAATGTTGAGGCGGCGCCCGGTAAAATCGGTGAAAGTTCGGGCAGGAAAGCGCAGGCGCTTCAATATGTTTTAAAGTACACAGGCAAACATAATACCAAGAAAGCCTATGAAAACATTGTCTTAAGCAGCAACAAGAGTGGCGAAATTTTGCGGCTGAAGGATATTGCCGAAGTCGAATTCGATTCCCAGGATTATAATGTTCTTTCCAAAGAAAACGGCCAGCCCTCTGCCGCCATTTTGTTAAAGCAGCGTCCGGGCAGCAATGCCAAGGAGGTAATTGACAATATCAAAACAACCATGGCGGCGATCAAAGCAACTTCCTTTCCTCCGGGCATGGACTATACCCTGAGCTACGATGTTTCCGAGTTTTTGGACGCTTCCATTCATGAAGTTATCAAAACGTTAGTAGAAGCTTTCCTGTTGGTTGCCTTGGTGGTGTTTGTATTTTTGCAGGATGTTCGCTCCACCATCATACCCATTATTGCCGTGCCGGTGTCGCTGGTCGGCACGTTTTTCTTCATGCAGTTAATGGGTTTTTCCCTTAACCTCATCACGCTGTTTGCGTTGGTGCTGGCCATTGGTATCGTCGTGGACAACGCCATTGTGGTTATTGAAGCCGTGCATGCCAAGATGGAGCATTCGCACATGGGGCCGAAACGCGCCACGGAGCATGCCATGCGTGAAATCAGCGGGGCGATTATTGCGATCACCCTGGTGATGGCGGCGGTTTTTTTACCGGTAGCCTTTATGGAAGGCCCCGAGGGGGTTTTTTACCGGCAGTTTTCTCTAACTATGGCCTTTTCCATTGTCCTCTCAGGGATCACGGCACTCACATTGACCCCAGCGCTTTGTGCCGTATTTCTCAAGAATATTCATAGCGCTGAATCCGCTAAAAAGTCGGGCTTGCAGCTTTTCTTTACGGGATTTAATAACCGGTACAACAAACTGTCCGACAACTACAAAAAACTGATCGGCGCGATAGCTAACCGGAGGGTTATAACCTTTGGCATATTACTGGTGTTTTCCGTGGGCGCAGGCTTGATCGGGGCTAAGGTTCCTGCGGGTTTTATTCCCGAGGAAGACCAAGGGACTATATATGCCAATATTACGGCACCATCGGGAGCCACCCTTGAGCGTACTGAGCAAGTGTCGAATGAAGTGCAACGTATCGCATCGGGCTTGGATGGCGTGACTTCGGTTTCCAGCCTGGCAGGGTTCAGTCTGCTCTCTGAAGGCACTGGCGCGGTTTATGGCATGAATCTGATCAGCTTAAAAAACTGGGATGAAAGAACGGCCTCCGACAAGGAGATTATCCGCGAGCTTGAAGAAAAAACCCGGCATATCAAAGATGCCGGCATTGAATTTTTCACCCCCCCGCCAGTGCCGGGTTACGGTAATTCAAGCGGCTTCGAAATGCGCTTACTGGACAAAACCGGTGAGGGCGATCTGGCGCAATTACAGAAAGTATCTGAAGCCTTTGTAGAAGAACTCAACAAGCGGCCCGAAATAGTCAATGCGTTTACCACCTTCAACGCGAGTTTTCCGCAATTCCTGCTGCATATTGACGGCGATAAAGCCGCGCAAAAAGGCATCACTGCCGAGAATGCCATGAGCACCCTGCAAACACTGATAGGCAGTGAATATGCGACCAACTTTATCCGCTTCGGCCAGTTGTATAAAGTCATGGTGCAGGCGCTGCCCGAATACCGGGCGCAACCTGACGACCTGATGAAGTTGTACATCAAAAATGAAGCAGGAAAAATGGTGCCTTTTTCGTCTTTTCTACGCATTGAAAAAGTCTATGGCCCGGAGCAGGTGACACGCTACAACATGTATACCTCGGCCATGATCAACGGACAGCCTGCTTCAGGATACAGCAGCGGGCAGGCCATTGCGGCAATCAAAGACGTGGCTGCACAAAAACTGCCGAAAGGGTTCGGCTACGACTGGGCCGGGTCGTCACGAGACCAAGCCAACGCGGGCAATCAGGCTGTTTATATTTTTATGATTTGCCTGTTATTCGTTTACCTGCTCCTTGCGGCACAGTATGAAAGTTTCCTGATGCCCATGCCGGTTATCCTGTCGCTGCCGATCGGCATCTTCGGAGCCTTGTTTTTACTGATGATTATGGGCTTGGAAAACAATATCTATGCGCAAATAGCGATGATTATGCTGATCGGCATCCTCGGCAAAAACGCCATCCTGATCATTGAGTTTGCCACGTTGAAACACAGGGAGGGAAATACGCCGTTTGAAGCGGCAATTGAAGGCGCCGCTCTGCGTTTACGCCCTATTTTAATGACATCATTTGCATTTATTGCCGGACTTATTCCGTTAATGTTTGCTTCGGGTGCGGGCGAGATCGGTAACAACACTATTGGCTCGGCAGCAGCAGGGGGCATGATTTTTGGCACAATTTTCGGGGTTATCGTTATCCCAGGGTTATATGTGGTGTTTGCAACCATTGCTGATAAGCATCATCGTGGCGGAAGAAAAGAAGAAGCTGCATTCACGGAAACTATTTAACAGCTAATGAAGACTAAAATTTATTACACCGCCACTATTGCGCTTTTTATTGCATCCTTAAATGGTTGCGGAACACTCAACACCAACTTGTCCATTCCGGAAAAGGAAGTACCTGCGAGTTTCGGGAATCAAAAAAACACCGCCAGTTCTATTGCAAACATCAATTGGCGTGAATACTTTGCCGATACGCACTTGCAGAAGTTGATCGATACCGCCATAAGCAACAACATCGATTTGCAAATGGCCTTGCAGCGAATTGAGGTGTCCCGCTCAAGCGTGAAATTGGCAAATGGCGCTCTGCTACCGAAAGTGGATCTGAATATAGGAGCCGGGATTCGCAAGTTCGGGCTTTACACCATGGATGGGGCTGGAAACGCCTCTACTGAAATTACACCCGGTCAAATCGTGCCCGAAAATTTGCCCGATTACTATGTGGGGTTACAGTCATCTTGGGAGGTTGATATTTGGGGCAAGTTGCGAAACCAACGCAAATCCGCGGTTTCGCACTATCTGTCCAGCATTGAAGGCACCAACTTTGTCATTTCAAATCTTGTTGCCGATGTGGCAATTTACTACAACGAACTGTTGGCATTGGATAATGAACTGGAAATTATCCGGCAGACCCTCCTGAAACAACAGGAGGCGTTGGATGTCATCGTATTGCAGAAAGAAGCCGGCAGGACAAATGAATTAGCGGTGCAACAATTCAAAGCACAACTGCTCAGCACCCGGATATTGGAAAAAAATACGCTACAACAAATCACCGAAACCGAAAATAAAATTAACTTCCTGCTGGGTCGCTATCCGCAACCCATTCAACGAATAAAAGAAGTCTTGTTCAAAGAAATGCCGCAACAAATTTCATCGGGCGTGCCTTCGCAATTGCTGGCAAACCGGCCTGACGTTCGTGAAGCGGAATTTCAGATTGAGGCAAGCAAGTTTGATTTGAAAGCGGCAAAGGCAGCGTTTTATCCGAATTTTAACATTACCGCGAGTTTCGGCTTTCAGGCCTTCAATCCCGAGTTCCTATTTTCGTCGCCCGCCTCAATCGCCTATTCCGTGATGGGGACTTTAGTGGCACCGCTGATCAATATGAATGCATTGAAAGCGCACTTCAACACTGCAAAAGCGAACCAGTTGACCGCAATGCATAACTATCAGAAAACAATTTTAAACGGCTACATTGAAGTGGCGAATGAACTCTCTAATATTCAGAATTTGCAACAAATCAATGCCCTAAAAAAGCAACAAAGCGATGTGTTGAAACAGTCCGTTGAAACATCAAACGAGCTATTCAAATATGCCAGGGCAAGCTACTTGGAGGTACTGATTGCACAACAGAGCGCCTTGCAGTCCAATCTCGAATTAATCAATGTTATCAAGCGTCAACGGATATCGACAATAAACGTTTATAAGGCATTGGGAGGAGGATGGCGATAGGGGGGTAAAAATTTTGCGCAACCGTGTGCTTTACGCTCCAGATTTAAGTAGCCTTTTATTTTGCGATTTTATAATCGAGAAAACACGGCCATTATGGCAACGCATTGTCATAATGGAGGCTTCAAATTTGCATCCGCCTAACAAGAAATGTGGGTAGTGTTGCAAAACATACATACAATGCCATACGAAAAATAATCAATGACTTGTTGTTTAATCTTTCGTCCCAATGATATATAAACTTTAACTTAATTTTATGTTGTGAGTGTATGAATAAATATACCGGAATTATTGCTACTTTATTGATAGGCCTTTCCTTAACTTTTGGCGTGATGTCGGACGCGGATGCCAAGCGTTTCGGCGGCGGCAGCTCCTTTGGCGGCAGGTCTTCCTACAGCACGCCGTACCAACGCTCTGTAACCCCGCCCGCCCGCCCGGCCCAGCAGCAGGCAGCTACGCCAACCCAGGCGCCGAATCCCGCCATGCCTAACCGCAGCGGTTTAATGGGCATGCTGGGCGGTTTGGCGTTGGGGGGATTATTAGGTTCGCTATTTGCCGGCGGCGGCTTTCACGGCGTTAACTTTATGGATTTCCTTGTTTTTGGCGGGATTGCCTTCTTACTTTACAAGTTATTCGCTGCGAAAAAAGCGAGGTCGGCGCAACAGCCTGTCTATAACCGGACAGCGGATAACAACTATCAGGAGTCGCAATCAAACCAGACTGATCCGGCCGGTTTTAATACGGATATTCTGTTCGGCAACAAAAACAATACCGGCTCATCCGAGCCATTGAGTCAACCCGTACAACAGAACGCTAACTTTGGTACTGCGGCGGCCGTTCCGGCTGATTTTGACCAAAAGGCCTTTCTGGACGGCGCCAAGATAGCGTTTACCAATCTGCAAAAAGCCTGGGATGATCGCGATCTTGCCGAAATCAGGGGTTTGACAACGGATAAAGTATTTGCCGATATTCAGGATCAGCTCAAAGCCTTGACTATCGAAAACCGCACCGAAGTACTTAAGCTGGAAGCGGAACTACTGGAAGTCAGGGAAGTCGGTTCGGAACTTGAAGCCGTGGTGCTGTTCGATTCCATCATGCGTGAAGACAGCAACGCCCAGGCTGCGCAAGTCCGGGAAGTCTGGCATTTTATTAAACCGAAAGTCAGCATCCAGCCCAAATGGTATCTGGATGGCATTCAGCAATTAGCAGAGTAATTCGGTTTCACTGCAAAGTCCGTAGATTGATTGGGTTGCGGAAATTGCAACCCAATCAATTGGAAAGTTAAAAATTTTGATTCTCCTCGCCCTACCCTCTCCGTCAGGAGAGGGAGTTTTGAGCTTCGCACCGAATAGTTACAAAATTACTTCTTTTCTTCGGGCGCTTTTTGACCTTCTTGATGTTTCTTTTGCCATTTTTCGTGGCGTTGTTTTTTCATTTCATCCATTTTTGTGATTTGTTCTTTGGTAAGAACTTCCTGTAGACGTGCTTGGGTTTCTTCATGGATGGCTTTGAGTTTTTCATGCTGTTCTTTGAAGATGACTTCCACTTTGCTTTTTTGCTCGGCGTTTAAATCCAGCGTTTTGGCCATACGTTCGACTCTGTGGCCATGATGACCCTCAAAATCGCCTTTGTCGCCGGAAGCTGCGGCAACGGTTAAAGGAAGGGCTAAAGCCAGTGCGATGGTTATGATTTTTTTGTTCATGATTGCTCTCATTGGTTAGGGGTTGCAGAACAGTGATTTTCTGTTCTTGGAGCTTACTTTAACGATGAAAAGCGCAAACAATTTGAAGACAATGTGCAAACATTGTGAAACTTTCAATCACCGACTTTATCCTGTGGATCGTAGCGATAGCCTGCGCCATAAACCGAATGAACCAGTTCCTGGCCCGGCAATATATCGGCCAGTTTTTTCCTCAGTTTTTTGATGTGGCTGTCGATGGTCCGGTCAGAAACTATGCGTTGATCCTGATAAATCAGGTCCATTAATTTTGAACGGGAAAAGATGCGTCCGGGTTGCTGATACAGGACCTGCAGCAGTTGAAATTCGACCAGGGTTAATTCGGCTTCGCGTCCCTCGGCAGATACCCGGAAACTGTGGGGGTCCAGCTTCAATTTCAAGGCGCCGACCGCCGCATCGACTGTTTGTGTTTGCAATCGCCGCAGCACGGCTTTAACGCGCGCGACCATTTCGCGAGGGCTGAACGGCTTGCAAATATAGTCGTCGGCTCCCAGTTCCAGGCCAAGCAGGCGATCTATTTCTTCAATACGCGCCGTTACCATGATAATCGGCACGGCACTGAAACTTCTAAGTTCACGGCAAATATCCAGGCCGTCGCGGCCGGGCAACATTAAATCCAGTAATATCAAATCGGTGTGATTGGCTTTAAGCCACGGCAACACTTCCAAGCCATTGCTCAAGCAATCGGTGCCAAAACCGGCATTTTGCAGGTAATCCGCTTGCAGGCGGGCCAGTTTTAACTCATCTTCTACAATCAGGATATGGCTCATGAGCTAATCGGTAATTCAATGCGGATGGTCAGCCCTTGCAAAGGCGATGGTTGCGCTTGTATCGTGCCGTCATGCGCTTCGACAATATTAGTGCATATCGCCAAACCCAGACCGGCACCGCCATGATGGCGGTTGCGCGAGCTTTCCACGCGATAAAAACGGTCGAACAATTTGGGAAGTTCGTGTTCGGGTACGCCCGGTTCGCTGTCGGAAAAATCGAGCACCAGTTTATCGCCCATCCGAAAAACAGTAATGTCCAGCTCGCCGTTGCTGTCGGTGTAGTTATTGCTGTTGTTAAGCAGGTTTCGGTAAAGCTGGGATAAGCGGTCCGGATCGGCGTAAATACTGACCGGGCCGGTCAAGTGATTCGTCAATTTAATAGCAATTTGTTTGCTTTGAAATTCCGGTTTTAACGCCGCCAGATTTTCTTTTAATATGGCTACCGGATCAACGTGAACTTTGCGATAACTTAACGCGCCTTGATCGGACAAGGATAATTGATAAAGATCTTCCGTTAAGCGATTAAGCCGCATCACATCGCCGAACAGGGAATCGATTGCATCGCGGGTCAAGGGCCTTATGCCGTCCTGCAAGGCTTCCAGTTCGCCGCGCAATACGGCTAAAGGCGTGCGTAGTTCATGGGAAATATCCGCCACCCAGCGCCGCCTTGCCTGTTCCGACTGTTCCAGGGCGGCGGCCATATCGTTAAAGTCACGCGCCAACTCTCCCAGCTCATCTTTAGACTCGACCGGCAGGCGAAGATCATAACGCCCCACCGCAAGCGCCTTGGCCGCTGTGGTAATGCGCTTGAGCGGCCGTCCCAATATGTAAGCCAGTAACAAGGCAAGGGCGGCGGACAAAACAATCATTAACAGGGCAATCCAGATAAAGGATTCGGACTGGCGTTCCATAAAGCGGATTTCGCTGTCCTGATTGACGGCCTTGCCGGGCAGGAGTCCAAGAAAACCGACAGTTTTTTCTTGATAAAGGATAGGTTGCAGGGATAATTGTGGCAAAGCGTCTTGACGCCCGAAAATAATCGTCTTATCGGCGTTCAACAGCATCGCGCGCATTTCAAGAGGGAGGAAATGCTTTTTAGGATGCGGCTCAGGCAATGCCGGCGGCCAACTATTATCGGTTTCCCTTCGCGCTTGCATAAGCCATACGGGCGGCCGGTGAGATCGGTGAGGATTGGATTGCCACAATAAATCAATCCATTTTCGCTTATCGCCGGCCAAACCGCTCCAGCCCTGGTTGGTTGCATAGTATTCGCCAAGCTCTTCAACCAGGTTGCTGACTTGTTCCTGCTGCCGTGTTTCGATAAATTCATTGAAACCCCGGTTTAAAGACCAGCGCATGAAAATATACATCCCTAAAACGACAAGAAGCGTTGTCAGCAGGAAAGTTAAAAATAACTTGGCTCGAATTGTTTTATGCATGGCTATACCCACCTAACAGATAGCGTATTATTATCAATAAATGTGCAAGAATTATGAAGATAAGGCTGGAAGGCGGGGTATTTATATAGTTGAGACAGACCGTCTCTGGAGTTGTGCCGGGCAGTTTTGGCGAAGCTTTTATCACGAAGTCCGGCTTTAGCCGGACTTCGTGTTTTTTGTGGTTGAAGCTGAAGATCAGACTGCCTGCTTCTTTCTGTAACGGATAGACGAAATCACCGATAGCGCTATCAGTAAAGCTCCCGTCAAGCCAGTGATAACCTCAGGGATATGATGGGTTATGCTGACTAGCATAATGCCCGCCAGCACGCCAATGGCGTAATGGGCGCCATGCTCCAGAAACACATATTCATCCAGCGTGCCTTTCCGCACCAGATAGACCGTCAGGCTTCGCACAAACATCGCGCCGATAGCCAAACCCAGCATAATAATGACCACATCCTGAGTAATCGCAAACGCGCCAATCACGCCGTCGAATGAAAACGACGCATCCAGCACTTCAAGATAAATGAAGCTCATCAGGCCGCTCTTTTTAAGCACGGCAACCACTTCTTCGCCCTCTTCTTCAGACTCAAACAAAGTCGCCAAACTGTCCACGATCACATATAAAATGACGCCTGTGATGCCGGCAACCAGTACGTCCAACCGGATTTCCTCAGGCAGGTAGTTTTGGATGATTAACAGCGGTCCTAAGGCCATGATGATTCCAATCGCTTCAAGCTTGCCGAACGAGGACATTTTTCTTTCTATATAACCCAGCCAGTGCAGTTCCCTGGTTTCGTCAAAAATGAACGAATAAAACACCATCAGCAGGAACATGCCGCCAAAAGCCGCAATTTGAACATGCGACTCTTCTAAATGCCTGGCATAAGTCGCGGTGTCTTTTAACGCCATCTCGGTGACGCCCATAAAGTCGATGCCGGTAGCCGCCGATACAATGACGATGGGAAACAGCAAGCGCATACCGAAAACGGCAATCAAAATTCCCCAGGTCAAAAAGTACTTCTGCCAACGGTCATCCATGCGCTTTAAAATTGATGCGTTAACAACCGCATTGTCAAATGATAGACTGACTTCGAGGACACCCAGAATAGCGGCGATAAAAACCCCCATTATTCCTCCCCAATAAAATGCTGCTCCCAAACAGACTGCGGTGACGAAAAAAGAAAGACGAAAATGTTGCATATAATACTCTCTAAAGGTTAGTTATTTTTTATCAGGGAACTATAGGGGTATTTGATTTAAAATCAATATTTATAAAAGTCCGGGCGATGCTTTGCCAATAATGCTTTTCGATAATCTCCCGCGTTACTTTTAAAATTCGTAATCATTAAATTACAACCATACTCCCGGTACCAAAATGCTAGAATTACAAGTTTTAACACACTGATGCCTATGTCTTTGTTCCGGTTGGCTGGTTTATTATATCTGGCACTTTGTTCACCACCTTTATTGGCGGAACTTGCACAGCCTGTCGAACAGGTCTCGTTGCAACTCAAGTGGTTACATTCATTCCAGTTCGCCGGCTATTATGCGGCCAAGGAAAAAGGTTTTTACGCCGAAGAAAACCTGGACGTCACTATCCGTGAACGTATTTCCGGCATCAACAACATTGAGCAAGTTCTAAAAGACGAATCTCAATACGGCGTAGCCGATACCGGCCTGCTGGAACAACGGCTTGTCGGCAAGCCGGTAGTGGTTCTGGCTTCTATTTTTCAACACAGCCCGCTGGTCTATCTCACCTTAAAGAACTCCGGCATAGTCAGCCCTTACGAGCTTAAGGGCAAACGGGTCATGGAGGATCCTTACGACAATGCGCCGCTGCTTACCATGCTTTATGAAGCAGGCGTTTCTACCGGTGAATTTACTCATTTGGGCAACTCCTTCAACCCCGATGACCTGATCAAAGGCAAAACGGATGCGATGGTCGGTTACCTGACCGACCAGATTGATTATTTCAAAAAGAAAGGCGTCGAAATCAACATCATCAATCCCCGCAACTACGGCGTGGATTTCTTGAGCGATAACCTGTTCACCACGGAACAGGAAATAAGCCGACACCCGGACAGGGTTCGGCGTTTCCTTCGCGCTTCACTCAAAGGCTGGGATTATGCGCTCAAACATCAGGACGAACTGATCGGAATCATTCTCAGCAAGTACAATCCCAACAATCGGCTATCTGCCGATCACTTGCGCTTTGAGGCTCAGGAAACGGTAAAGATGATTTTACCGGAGACGGTTCCAATCGGTCATTCCGACATCAAGCGCTTTCAACGCATTGCCGATACTTATCGGCAACTGGGCCTGATAACGTCAACGGATCACCTGAATGGCTTTGTTTACGGACAGGCAAACTCCGGCCTCGTTAATTTCACCCCGGAGGAGCAGGCCTGGCTGCAAGCGCATCCGGTTATTCGCGTAGGTGTTGACCGGGATTTTGCGCCGTACGAATGGATCGATGCCAAAGGCAATTATGTCGGCCTGAGCGCGGAATATATTGCTTTGATTGAGCAACGGCTAGGCGTAAAGCTTGAGGTAATAAAGGATAAACCCTGGGCTGAAATACTGAAGATGGCGCAGCAGGGAAAATTGGATATGCTGTCCAATGCCAATAAAACGCCTGAGCGCCAGCAGTATTTAATTTTCACGGAACCCTATCTGCAAACCCCTGCCATCATTATCAGCGATAACAGCAGCGGATTTATCAGTTCGCTGAACCGGCTCAACGGAAAGCAGGTGACGCTGGAAAAAGGCTACTTCATGCAGGAACTGCTCATGCGTGACCATCCTGAAATAAAGCTGGTTCTCGCCGAGAATATTCACGATGCGCTGGCTATGGTCAGTAGCGACAAAGTGGATGCCTATATCGGCGATGCCGCTTCGGCACACTATGCGATTAAAAAGGGAGGCATGCTGAATCTCAGTTTTTCCGGCGATACCAATTACAAAAATTACCACAGTATGGCCGCCACCAAGGCTAATCCTGAACTGGCCAGCCTGCTTGCCAAATCGCTGGCCAGCATTCCTCAATCTGAAAAAGACGCCATCCAGAACCGCTGGATGAGTCTGAAATACGAACCCGGTGTAAAAACCGAAACCGTTCTGTTCTATTCAGCAGCGGCATTATTGCTGCTGGCTTTTATTGTCTCCTGGAATATGCGTTTACGGCGCGAAATCAGCAGGCGAAAACAGATTGAAGAAGAACAGCGCATGGCCGCCAGCGTTTTTGAAAATACCCAGGAAGGCATCCTGATTACCGATGCCAAGCGCAATATTATCGATATGAACCCGGCATTCAGCAGCATAACGGGATATTCGCGAGACGAGGTGTTGGGCAAAAAGCCAAGTTTGCTTAAGTCGGGCCTTCACGATACCAATTTTTATGAAAACATGTGGCAAACAATCGACCGGCAAGGCTACTGGCGTGGCGAAGTTTGGAACCGCAGGAAAGGCGGGGAAATCTTTGCCGAATGGCTGACCATTTCCGCGGTTGCCGATCAGCAGGGTAAAATAACGCATTACATCGGCACATCTTCTGATATCACCCAGCTTAAAGCGCAAGAACGCAAGCTGGAGCTGATGGCTCACTACGATCCTCTTACCGGGGTGCCCAACCGTATTCTATTTGCGGATCACATGCATCTTGCCTTCGCCCAAACCAAACGCGATAACTGTTTAATGGCGGTAGGCTATCTTGACCTGGACGGCTTTAAACCGGTCAACGATCGGCTGGGCCATGAAGCGGGCGACCAGCTGCTGATAGAAATTGCCCTGCGCATTAAAAACTCGCTGCGCGAAGGCGATACTATCGCCCGTTTAGGTGGAGATGAATTTGTGTTTTTATTGCTGGGACTGCACAAAGTTGAAGACTGCGAAGCCACCTTGCATCGTTTGCTGGAAGTCATCAGAAGGCCTGTTATCTTGAAAAACCAGACAGTCTCGGTATCCGCCAGTATCGGCATTAGTATTTTTCCCGAAGATAACACCGACCCGGACACGCTGTTACGGCACGCCGACCAGGCCATGTATCAGGCCAAACAGGAGGGCAAAAACTGCTTTCATATTTACAACCTGGAGCTGGACCGTCAGCTTCATTCGCATCGCGAGACGCTAAACCGTATTGAACAGGCACTTGAAAACGAGGAATTCGAACTGTTCTTCCAGCCCAAAGTCGACATGCAGCGAGGCATAGTGTTGGGAGCGGAAGCATTGATACGCTGGCGGCACCCTGAACGCGGCCTGGTCATGCCCTGCGAGTTTTTGCCGCTGCTTGAAAATCACGACATTGTAGCCCGGCTCGATGCCTGGGTTATCGACAAGGCATTGCAACATATGCATCACTGGCAAAGTTTGGGCTTACAACTCAAAATCAGCGTCAATATTACCGCCCGATCGCTGCAATCGGACGATTTTGTGCTGCAACTCTATTTTGCATTTGAACGTCACCCCTCCATCAAACCGGCTCATTTTGAACTGGAGATACTGGAAACCCAGTCGTTAATTGACTTATCGCTGACATCCCAGGTTATTAAAGACTGCCAAAAACTGGGCGTACAGTTTGCGCTGGATGATTTCGGGACCGGCTATTCATCGCTGAGCTACCTCAAACATCTGCCGGCGGAAACGCTTAAAATCGACCAGACTTTCGTGCGCAATATGCTGGAAGATGAAGATGATTTAGCCATCGTGCAAGGCGTTATCGGTTTGGCTGAATCTTTCCGGCGGGAAGTCATTGCCGAGGGCGTGGAATCGATCGAGCACGGCATCGCCCTTTTGCATATGGGCTGTCACCAGGCGCAAGGCTACGGCATTGCCAAACCCATGCCGGCCTCTGAGCTTGCCGCTTGGGTACAGGATTGGGAAGACCCGGCAGAATGGAAAATATCCCATCGACAGCATGAACCTCAAATATAATCCGTTCCCACTATTACTCGGCGCCAGCCTTTATAACCCACCGACATGACTTATTCCGAAGACTTTTTCAATCTGGCCAATCAACTGATTGATGCCGGTCAATTTATCGACAGCAAAGGCTGGGTACCTGCAACCAGCGGCAATTTTTCCGCACGGCTGCCTGACGGCAACATTGCGATTACCGTTTCCGGCAAGCACAAGGGCCGCTTGCAGTTGGACGATATCATGCTGATTGACGCCGATGCCAACTCCCTGGACGGCAAAAAACCGTCGGCGGAAACGCTGCTGCATACCACACTATATAAGCGTTTTCCGGAAGTTCAGTCGGTACTGCACCCGCATTCGATTAATGCCACGTTGTGTTCGCGGCTTTTCAAATCCGAAATCGCCTTGGAAGACTACGAGCTGTTAAAGGCCCTGGCCGGCATTGATACCCACGAAAGCCGGGTTGTGATACCCATTTTTGCCAACGACCAGAATATCCTCCGCCTGGCCGGGCAAGTGGAACAGTATATGGACCAACACGGCGCCATTTACGCTTACATCATTGCCGGACACGGGCTTTATACCTGGGGCGGCTCGGTACAGGAAACATTGCGCCACCTTGAGGCGCTGGAATTTTTATTTGATTGTGAATTAAGACTGCACGGAGCCAGAAGACTATGAGCGCTTTAACCGTTTATCCCGAAAACCAACCACAGTCAGGTGTCGCTTACACTGACTTTAATGCAATACACCGGCATCTGGACCAGATCGGCGTGCAGTTCGAACGCTGGACAGCCAACTGCGAACTGGCCGCCGACGCCGACCAGGATACCGTGATCGCCGCCTACAGCGATTCGATCGAGCGCCTGAGACAGCAATACGGTTTTCAATCCGTTGATGTGATCAGCTTGAATCCGGACCATCCGGACAAGGCCGCATTCCGGCAGAAATTTCTATCCGAACACGTCCATGCCGATTTTGAAGTGCGCTTTTTCATCGAAGGCCGCGGCCTGTTTTACCTGCATGTCGACGGTAAAGTGTATGCCGTGTTGTGCGAGCAAGGCGATTTGATCAGCGTGCCGGCCAACACCACGCACTGGTTCGACATGGGCGAGAACCCCAAATTTAAATGCATACGCTTGTTTACCACGCCGGAAGGCTGGGTCGCCGATTTTACCGGCAGCGACATATCCAAATCTTTCCCAACCCTTGATCAATACGTTACAGGCTTAGCATGATTAAAGCCATCGTCACCGACATCGAAGGCACGACCTCGTCGATCCTGTTTGTGAAGGATGTGCTGTTTCCCTATGCGCGGGCTAATCTGCCCGACTATGTCCGTTGTCATGAGCGCGACCCGCAAGTAAAACCACTGCTGGACGATGTTTGCAAGGAAGTCGGTTCGGAACTGTCGCTTGAGCAAATCATCGCTCAACTGATCCAGTGGATAGACGAAGACAAAAAAGTCACGCCCCTAAAATCCCTGCAAGGTCTGATCTGGGAAGCCGGTTACCGGCAGGGCGACTTCAAAGGCCATTTGTATGCCGACGCCGCAGAAAAGCTCAAGTCATGGAAAGCCCACGGGCTGGATTTGTATGTTTACTCTTCCGGCTCGGTCTACGCGCAAAAACTGCTGTTCGGGCATACCGAATACGGCGATTTGACGCCGCTGTTTTCCGGCTACTTCGATACCCATATCGGCGGTAAGAGAGAACAACAATCGTATGACAATATCGCCAAACAGCTGGACATGCCAGCCAACCAGCTGTTGTTTTTATCGGATATTAAAGAAGAACTGGATGCCGCCAAAGCCGCGGGTTTTGAGACCATTTGGCTAGTCCGGGACGGTACGCCCGACCCGCAAGCCGAACATCGGCAGGTAAATAATTTTAATCAAATCGATGTAGGCCGGAATACCCACAGGGGGCACAAGTAAGCCGGTTTGAGCGGCAGCGAGAACCGGTGTTGCCTACATGGATGTAGGTAAGGAGCGTGAGCATGGAGCGGAAGCTTTTCCGGCAGACCTTCTAGGTTTTAAAAACCTGGAAGGTCTAACTCGCGTAACGTGCGGATCAGACAATCCTGTTCCATCTTATGCCCAGCGGATGCCGGTAAAGCGAATACCTCAGTCTCCGAACGCCATAATTGAGAGACCAGCGGCCGAGCTTTATCCACTGCGCCGCTGGTCCAGAAACATTCCGTGCCCGCCTCGCCCTTATCTGCCAACAAATGGCCCGCTTCCAGCCGATGGCGAAGTTGCCGTGCTACGGCGGCGGCGGAATCTATCACAGCTACCCCGGGGCCTGCTATCTGCTGTATCAGCGGCGCCAGGAACGGATAATGCGTGCAACCCAGCACCAGCGTGTCAGCGCCCCGCTCCAGCAACGGCAGTACATACCGTTCCAGCAATAGCCGGGTTTTGTCGCCCGACAGATCCCCCGTTTCCACCTGCTCAACCAAACCGGGACACGATTGGCCCAATATTTCGGCGTCCTCGCCGTAGCGCGCAAACAGCTTCACAAAATTATCACTAGCCAAAGTCCGGCTGGTCGCCAGCACGCCGATAACGCCTGACCGGGTGTTCGCAACCGCAGGCTTTACCGCAGGTTCCATCGCAATAATCGGCATGGAAAATCTTGAACGCAATGTCGTTATCGCAGCGCCCGTTGCCGTATTACAGGCAACGACGATGGCCTTGGCATTCCGGCTTATCAAAAACTCGGTAATCGCAATCGACCGTTCCTCGATAAATTGCTGGGATTTATCACCGTACGGCGCATGGGCCGAATCGGCTACATACAACAGGTCTTCACTTGGCAATGCGCTACGAATTTCACGCAGGACGGATAACCCGCCAACGCCTGAATCGAAAACACCAATGGGATTTGCGGCATTCATGTTTTGCAGCTTTACTGGGCAGTAAGGGGCATTTTTACACCGGAGATGCCCGGAACCGGCGACAACAACTTTTGCATGACTTAATAGAAAAACCAGAATCTATCTTACAAACCAAACAACTCGCGCATCTTCTGCCCAGGGCTTTCCGCGCGCATGAACGCTTCGCCAACCAGGAAAGTATAGATGTCGTTATCCAGCATCAGTTGCACGTCTTCATGAGTATGAATGCCGCTTTCAGTGATGATCAAACGATCTTCGGGAACTTGCGCTTTTAAATCCAGCGTCGTCTGCAATGAGGTTTCAAAGGTGCGCAGGTTGCGGTTGTTGATACCGATCAGTTTGGTATCCAACGTTAAGGCTCGTTGCAGTTCTTCGGCATTATGGACTTCCACCAGCACGTCCATGCCCAGTTTGGTGGCGATATCCGATAGCTCGTGCATCTGGCCGTCTTCCAACGCGGCAACGATCAGCAATATGCAGTCTGCGCCCAATGCGCGGGCTTCATAAATTTGGTAAGGGTCGATCATGAAGTCTTTGCGCAGCACCGGCAGCGGACAGCGTTCCCTGACCATTTGCAGGTAAACTTCCGAACCCTGAAAAAATTCCTTATCGGTCAATACCGACAAACAGGCCGCGCCATTCATCGCGTAATCCTGGCCGATAGCGATCGGTTGAAAAAATTCCCTGATTACGCCTTTGCTGGGCGAGGCTTTTTTGATTTCGGCAATAATGGCCGGCTTTTTTGCCAATACCTTGCTTTGCAGGGCGTTATAAAAGCCCCGAGGGCTTTCTACGGTTCCGGCAATTTCTTCCAGATTGGCGATGCTCATGCCTAATCTTCGTCTGGCAACCTCTTCGGCTTTTTTATCGAGGATTTTTTTTAAGATGTCTGGCGTTTCGGTCATGGCTATTAGTCTTTGTTATAAGTTTTTTGAATAAGCAATCAACGCGTCGAATTTGGCTTTTGCCGCGCCGCTGGCGATCAGCTGCCCGGCTTTTTCTATGCCTGCGTTTAAAGAGTCGGTGATATTGGCCGCATAAATGGCCGCCCCTGCATTGAGCGCCACGATATCTCTTGCCGCTCCGGCTTTATTGTCCAGCACCGATTTTACCATCACCAGGCTGGAAGCGGCACCATCAATAGCCAATTCATCCAGACTGGCCCGCGTAAAACCGAATTGTTCCGGCGTAATCGTATAGCGGGTGACTTCGCCATTTTTAAGCTCGGCAATGGTTGAGGGCGATGCAATGCTGATTTCATCAAGCCCGTCGTCGGCATTGACGACCAGCACATGCTGGCTGCCGAGTTTTTTCAACGCCTGCGCCAGCGGTTCCAGCCACTGCTTGGCGAATACGCCGATCAGCTGGTTCGGCGCTCCGGCGGGGTTGGATAACGGGCCTAACAGGTTGAACAGGGTTCTGACACCCATTTCCTTGCGGGCGTTGCTGGTGTATTTCATCGCGCCGTGATGTTTGGGCGCAAATAAAAAGCCGACGCCGATGTCATGGACGCAATGCGCGACCTGCTCGGCATTCAAATCCAGATTGACCCCGGCGGCTTCCAGCAAATCGGCGCTGCCGCAGCTGCTCGATACGGAACGATTGCCGTGTTTGGCGACCTGCCCGCCGGCGGCGGCCACGACAAAAGCGCAGGTCGTGGAGATGTTAAAGGTGTTCGCGCCGTCGCCGCCGGTGCCGCAAGTGTCGATGACATGATCGCCTTGAACCGGAACTTTAGTCGCCAATTCGCGCATCACTTCCGCGGCGGCGGCGATTTCGTCGATGGTTTCGCCTTTGCAGCGTAGCGCGATCAAAAAACCGCCGATTTGCGCGTCGGTGGCATTACCGCTCATGATAAAATGCATCACCTCGCGCATTTCATCGGAACTGAGGTTTTGCTTGTTCAGCAGGGCTTGCAGGGCTTGTTGTATTTGCATGTTTTTGTTTGAGTAAATTATGTTTCACCACGAAGACACGAAGGACACGAAGTTTTTATTTTAATTTTCTTCGTGCTCTCGGCAACCGCTCCCTGCGTCGCTTAGAGCGCCTACTTTTGGTGCTCTACCTCCTGCATCCATGCAGTCGTTCGTGCCTTCGTGGTGAATTTATTATTAAATAAGTTAGCGCAACGCATCCTGCAAACGCTGATAAATGCCGCCGAAGCTGCCGTTGCTCATCAACACAAAATGCCCGCCGTAACGCGCTTCGAATTTAAGCTTGGAGATGATGTCATCCAGCGATGAGCAGATTTCGATATTACCCGCGTATCTTTTCAGTTCGCTTAAATCCCAGCCTAATGCTTCCGGCTGGTAGATGATGGCTAGATCGGCATTATCTAAAGATTCCGCCAGCGTTTGGGTATGCACCCCAAGGCGCATGGTGTTTGAGCGCGGCTCGACGATGGCGATGATACGCTCTTGACCGACCTGTTTGCGCAAGCCGTCCAGCGTCGTTTGTATCGCGGTCGGATGATGGGCGAAGTCGTCATAGACTGTCACGCCGTTGATGCTGGCGATCACTTCCATGCGCCGCTTGACGTTTTTGAATTGCCCCAGCGCAGCTATCGCATCCTTGGGCAGGATACCGATGTGCTTTGCGGCGACTATCGCAGACAGCGCGTTGTAAACGTTATGCTGACCGGTTAACGACCATTCGACACAACCTTGCACTTGATTGTCCATTACCACGTCGAACTTGCTGCCGTCGCTGTTGATCAGTTGGGCGTTCCACTGGGCATTGGCATTAATCGATGTCTTGGCGACCGGCGTCCAGCAACCCATCGCCAAGACGTCATTGATATTGGCATCGCCTTCGGGACTGATGATCAGGCCTTCGCCGGGCACTGTCCTGACCAGATGATGGAACTGCTTTTTGATTGCATCGAGGTCCGGGAAAATATCGGCATGGTCGTATTCAAGATTGTTCAGGATGGCGGTTCTGGGGCGGTAGTGGACAAACTTTGAGCGCTTGTCGAAAAACGCGGAATCGTATTCATCGGCTTCGATGACAAAAAAATCGGACTCGCCGAGCCGCGCCGAGATGCCGAAATTTAGCGGGATGCCGCCGATTAAAAAGCCCGGATTAAAACCCTGGTGCTCAAGTATCCAGCTCAACATGCTGGTGGTCGTGGTTTTGCCGTGGGTTCCGGCAACGCCCAGCACCCATTTGTCCTGTAACACATGCTCGGCCAGCCACTGCGGGCCGGATACATATCTCAGCCCTTTATTAAGCACCGCCTCGACTTCAGGATTGCCGCGCGACAGGGCATTGCCGATAATGACCAGATCGGGTTTACTGTCCAGGTTTTCAGCCCGATAACCTTCCATCAATGTGATGCCTTGCTGCTCCAGTTGCGTGCTCATCGGCGGATAAACATTCTGGTCGGAACCGCTGACCTGATGCCCCAACTGCCGCGCAATGACGGCAAGCCCGCCCATGAATGTTCCGCAAATACCTAAGATATGAATGTGCAATGTTTTGTCCTGAGTAAAATTATTTTTTGGCTGCCGGTTTTGCGCCAGGCTTTTCTTCCGGTTTTCCACCCGCGCCATCTTTAGCGGTTGCTTCTTCTATCGGCACTTCCGCCTCTTCTTTGGCCCCGGCTTTTTCCAGTATTTTAATGATGTTTTCGTGAGCATTCTTTTTGGCTCTGGCCATGACCGTCACATTTTGCTTGTCCAGCGCATTGACATCGGCTCCGGCTGCAATCAGTAAATTCACGATCTCTTCATTGCCGAAAACCAGCGCATCCATCAATGCAGTTGTTCCCGAATTATCGGCAAGGCTGACATCGGCTCCGTACGCCAACAAGGATTTAACAATCTGTACATTGCCGCTAAAACTTGCGGCCATCAATGCGGTGCGACCGCTGGCTGTTTTGCCATTAGCATCAATCCCTTGCGCCAGCAAAGCGTCTGTTCTCTCAAGTTTGCCCATCATGGCCGCCGCAAACAAATCTTTGATGTCTTCTGCATGAGCCGCTTGGGGCAAGGCCAGCAACAGGATTAAAAAGCAGTCTTTGTATTTCATGCTGAATAGATGCTTGCGTTTAATGAAAAGTTACGATCAAATGATCATATATAACCTAATATGATCCAATAATGAACGAAAAAAACAAAATATTAGTTGAAGCCACTCCTTTTTTTATAGAGGCGCAATCCGTCCCCGATGAGGATCGCTATGTCTTCGCCTACACTATTACTATCACCAACGTAGGCGAAATACCGGCGAAGCTGCTTCAGCGCCATTGGCTGATTACCGATTCCAACGGCAAGATCCAGGAAGTCAGGGGCGACGGGGTTATCGGCGAGCATCCCTATCTTAAGCCCGGCGAATCGTTTCGTTATACCAGCGGCGCCATGATAGAAACACCGGTCGGCACCATGCAGGGCAACTATACGATGCATTCGGATGACGGCGATGAATTCCGTGCGGATATTCCCAGATTCACCCTGTCCATCCCAAGAACCCTGCATTAAGCATGTCTATTTATGCTATCGGCGATATTCAAGGTTGCTTTGACGAGTTATTACAACTTCTTGATACCATCTCTTTTAATGAGCACACCGATCAACTGTGGTTCGCCGGGGACCTGGTCAACCGCGGCCCCAAATCTTTAGAAACCCTCCGCTTCATCAAATCATTGGGAGATTCAGCCGTCACGGTGCTGGGCAATCATGATTTGCATTTATTGGCCGCATCTTGCGCGCCTAAAATAGCCCATAAAAAAGATTCGCTGCTGCCGATACTGGAAGCGCCGGACAGTGATGAGTTAATCGATTGGCTGAGGCATCGGCCGCTGTTTCATTTTAATGAGGACTTCTGCCTGATTCATGCCGGCCTGCCGCCGCAATGGGATTTTAAAAAAACAAAAAAAATGGCCTTGCTGGCGGAACAGGCTTTACAAGGCCCTAAATATGAGGCGTTTTTAAAACAAATGTACGGCAACAAGCCCAATATCTGGTCGTCCGACTTGAAAAGGGTCGATAAATTGCGCTTTATCATCAATTGCTTCACCCGGATGCGTTATTGCGATGTTAACGGTCGGCTGGATTTTGTTCATAGCGGGCCTATAGGTTCCCAGCCTAAAAGCCTTATGCCGTGGTTCGATGTCCCCAAACGCAAAAGCGCAGATATGCGCATTATTTTCGGCCATTGGTCCGCCTTGGGATATTACGAGGGGCCGAACTGCTATGCCATTGATACCGGCTGTCTTTGGGGCGGGCAATTGACCGCATTAAAGCTGGGGGAACAGGTACAGCGTTTTAGCATTGATTGTCCCGAAGCTAAAAAACCGCGTAAAAATAATCTGGCTGTCACCGGCTAAAAAAGACCACCATAATGAGCAACAATCGTTCGGAGCTCATCCACCGCTTGTGGGACGAACTGGCCGATTTCGATGCTTCCCGCCCCGACGAAGCCTTATTCCAATTTATGGAAAGCCTGTGCTTATTGGTAGGGGCATGGGATGCCTCTTGGATGGGCGCAGTACGCATGGACACTTCATTTCCCGACGATCCGATCAAAGGCTGGCGGCCGCATGTTGTCCGCCACCTGCATCCCGCATCGCAGATTGATACTGCCGTACAGGAGCAGACGGAAAAACTGGAACGAGGCGATGTCGACGAAAGTACCATCCGCAACCTGGACGGCGCGGGCAGCTTCCGTGCGAATCGCTTGCGGGACTTGGTAGGCCCCGAGTGGTTCGAAGGGGCTTATTACCGGCGTTATTACCGGGACGTCGGCACAGCAGATGCTCTCTGGGTGGCTTCTCCGGTCAACCGGGATGCCGAATCCTGGTTCGGCATCTTTCGCAGTGAGGATCAACCGCCTTTCAGCGAATCCGAGCGGGACGAAATCGCCAATATCCTGCGCAGCATCAAATGGTTCCAGAAGCAACTGATGCTTTCCCACGGCTTGATGCTTGCCAAAGTCCCGCTGACGCCGACCGAACGGAAAGTTCTTCATCTGCTGCTGGCCGGACTTCCCGAAAAACTGATTGCAGACCAATTGGAGCGCAGTTATCACACCGTTCATGAACATGTCAGCTCCATCTATCGCAAATTCGGCGTTAGCCACAGAGCCGCGCTGATGGCCCTGTGGCTCGGCCTGCCGCCGTAGCGTCCCCCTTTGTTTAAAAAGTTCAACAGCAACCATTGCAAATGAATGAGTAAGAAACCATGACCCCCGCAATATATGAAAAAATACATCGCATTTGGGATGAACTGTCGGACTTCGAGGCCAGCCAATCCGACCAGGCCGTCTCCCTTCTGATGAAATCGCTGTGCAATCTGGCCAACGCCTGGAATGCCACCTGGGGCGGCGCGGTGCGCATGGATGGCGAGCATGATAACGATCCGCTGCAAGGGTGGCGTGTCTCCGCCATGATACAACTGCATCCCATTGTCCCCGATCCGGATCAAGGCCCCTTCAAGGAAATCCTGCAACTTTGGGACCGGCGGGAAATCGACCCTTCCTTTCTTCTCCCCATGCGAAGCGTCGGCACGTTCAGAACCTACTCGTTCCGCAGGGAGTTGTCGCCGGAATGGTTTGAGTCGCCTTTCTACAGGTATCATTACGGCTCCGTCGGTACCTGCGATGCCGTCTTTATCGGATTCCCTCTCAACCAGGACGCCGAATCCCACTTCGGTTTCTATTCCCGAAAGACGTTCACCGACGAAGAAGTCGAACTGCTCTCCTACGCGCTGCGCGGCATTAAATGGTTCCATCGCCAACGTATGCTCTCGCACGGATTGTTGGCGGCCGCGACTCCCCTGACGCCGACCGAGCGGCGGGTGTTGCATCTGCTGTTGACCGGTCTTCCCGAAAAACAGATCGCGGAACAACTGGAGCGCAGTTATCACACCATCCACGAATACGTCAGCGCTGTTTTCCGTAAATTCGGCGTGAGCAACCGTGCAGCGCTGATGGCGCTGTGGCTGGGGCAATCGTCCTAACTGATTCCGCGAAAACCACGAGAAACACGAAAAATAGAACACCAATGACACAGAACCGACGGATCAGCACGCCCTACCCGATAAATATTATTTAACGGGGGTTAATGGCATTTAATATTACGTTTTTGTCCAACCTGAACACCATAGTTTTATAGGCTCTAACGGCTATCAATATGCGTACCGCAAACAGCTCAAACTTGGTTACACCCCCTAATTAGGGGGGTATAACCCTATAAATTTTAACGGTATCATGGCTCAAAAAATAACAAAGTGAATAGCCATGAATCTGACCTACCGCCTAATCCGGGATGCCGTAACCGATGGCTATGTTCCAGCCACTGCATTCGCCCGTAACGGAAAAATCGAGTGGCGTATAGTACGCATTGCGTATCTTTCCACTCTGCCCTTGTTCACCCCAGCCGCTTACGCCGCACCGGCCGCCACGGAACTACCCGGCGGCGGTCAAGTCACCGCCGGCTCGGCCAGCATCGACGTCGACGGCAGCCATATGGACGTAAACCAGGCCAGCCAGAACGCCAGCCTCAACTGGCAGACCTTCAACATCGGCCAAAACGCCCAGGTCGATTTTCACCAGCCCAATGCGTCCGCCGTCGCCGTCAATCGTATCGCCGATCCCAACGGCAGCCAGATCATGGGCCGGCTCAACGCCAACGGCCAGATTTACCTGATCAACCCCAACGGCGTACTGTTCGGCCAAGGCTCGCAAGTCAACGTCGGAGGTCTGGTGGCGTCCACCCTGAATATCTCCGATGCCGATGCGGCTTCCGGCAAACGCACCTTCTCCTCCACGGCAAACGGAGGCGAGGGAAAAATTGTCAACCAAGGTACTATTACCGCCGCCGATGGCGGCTACGTCGCCTTGCTGGGCGGGCAAGTGAGCAACCAGGGCATCATTCAGGCCCGGCTCGGCACCGTGGCGCTGGCGGCGGGGGATAAAATCAGCCTGGATTTCGCTGGCGACAAACTGCTCAATGTCGAAGTGGATAAAGGCGCGCTGCAAGCGCTGGCGGAAAACAAGCAATTGATCCAGGCCGACGGCGGCATCGTGCTGATGACGGCCAAGGCCGCCGATGCGCTGCTGTCGACCGCCGTCAACAACGAAGGCGTCATCGAAGCCCGCACCGTAGAGGACCATAACGGCGTCATCAAGCTGCTCGGCGACATGGACAGCGGCACGGTGAACGTCGGCGGCACTCTCGACGCTTCCGCACCGCTTCCCTCTCCCTCAGGCAGAGGGGGTGAAGAGAGCAACGGCGGCTTCATCGAAACTTCCGCCGCCCACGTCAGAATCGCCGACGATGCGAAGATTACCACCAAAGCCGAAAACGGCCAATCCGGCACCTGGCTGATCGACCCGGTGGACTTCACCATTGCCTCCGGCAGCGGGGCATTAACAACATCAGGCATCGGCGCATCCACGCTGTCCACCGCCCTGGGCGGCAGCAACGTCGCCATCGCCACCAACGCCTTGACCGGCGGCAACGGCGACATCTTCGTCAACAGCGCCGTGTCCTGGTCGGCCAACAAACTCACGCTTACTGCCCACCGCAACATCGCGATCAACGCCAACCTCAACGGCTCCGGCACCGCCCAACTGGCGCTGGAGTACGGCCAGGGCGCGCTGGCGGCGGGCAACACCAGCAACTACACCCTGAACAACGGCGCCAAAGTTAGCCTCCCGGCCGGCGCCAACTTCAGCACCAAGCTCGGCAGCGATGGCGCCCCGACGATCTGGACCGTCATCACCGCCCTGGGCGCGGAGAACAGCACCACGGGGACCGACTTGCAAGGCATGTTCGGCACAGTCGCCATCACCCCCGCCAACCTTGCCGGCAACTACGTCCTGGGGGCCGACATCAACGCCGGCCCTACGTCCGGCTGGGCGGGAGGCTTCAATCCGGTGGGTTACTACAGGATTTCGGACGGAAATAGCAAGGTGTTCACCGGCAAGTTCGACGGCCTCGGCCACACCATCAGCAACCTGTCGATCAACCGCACCGATGGCAGCTTCGGCCTGTTCGGCTGGACCCAGAACGCCCTGCTGCAAAACGTCGGGCTGCTGAACGTCGCCATCTCCGGCGGTAGCAACGGGGCCACCGGCGCGCTGGTGGGCAGGGCCGATACCGGCACGGCCATCCGCAACAGCTATGTCGACGGCGGCAGCGTCTACTCATCGACCCAAATCGTCGGCGGACTGGTCGGAGTTACCCTTGGCAGTAGCGCCATCAGCTACAGCTACGCCAACGTCAGCGTCTCGGCAGGACTCGGCGGCGGATCCACTTCTGCCATGGCCGGAGGACTGGTAGGCATCAACAACGGCGCCATCAGCTACAGCTATGCGACGGGCAGCGTCTCCGCTCCTAGCGGTAACGCTGCCGCCAGCTATATCGGCGGCTTGGTAGGAAGGCACCAGAACACTGCCAGCATCAGCAACAGCTACGCCACGGGCCTGGTCACCGGCAACAATACGCTGGGCGGGCTGGTCGGCTTTATCCAGGGCGTCCCCACGGTCACCAGCAGCTACTGGGATGAAACCACCACCGGCCAGAACAGCAGCGCAGGCGGCGGCACGGGGCTGACTACCGCGCAATGGCTCACCAACGGCCCATTCAGTTCCTCCCCCAGCGACGGCGCATGGAGCACGACCGATTGGGGAGCGGGCAACCCCTATCCGGGGATCAAGGCATTGCCCTACATCACTATCACCGCCAGCGCCAGCCAGACCTACGGTTCGGCGGTGACCTTCGGCATCGCCAGCATCCTGGACCAGACGGGCGCGAATGCCAGCGGCCTCGTCAACACAGGCAGTCTGGCTTGGACCGCCTCGACCAGCGCCGCCAGTGCCGCCGGTACCACCAGCGCCGTGCGCGGTGCGGGGGCCACGGGGACGGGCTACCAGATTCTCTACGCGGGCAATCTGACGGTGGCCCAGGCGCCGTTGACCTTGACGGCCAACGGGTTTTCCAAGACTTACGATAGCCTGGCCTACAGCGGCGGCAACGGTGTTACTTACAGCGGTTTCGTCAACGGCGAAACGTCGGCGGTGCTGGGCGGTACGCTGGCTTATGGCGGCAGTTCGCAAAACGCTGTCAACGCCGGCAGCTATGCGATCACACCTTCCGGCCTGACTTCGTCCAATTATGCCATTACCTTCGCGGACGGCAGCCTGACGGTGAATCCGGCGGCGCTGACTGTCACCGCCAACAATGCCGCCAAGATTTACGACGGCTTGGCCTACAGCGGCGGCAACGGCGTCGGTTACTCGGGCTTTGTCAACAGCGAAGGTTCCGATGTGTTGGGTGGCGCGCTGGCTTATGGCGGCAGCGCCCAGGACGCTATCAACGCCGGGACGTACGCCATCACGCCTTCCGGCCTGACTTCATCCAACTATGCCATTACCTTCGCGGACGGCAGCCTGACGGTGAATCCGGCGGCGCTGACCATTACCGCCAACGGCTTCAGCAAAATCTACGACGGCTTGGCCTACAGCGGCGGCAACGGCGTTGGCTACAGCGGCTTGGTCAACGGCGAAGGGGTGGATGTGCTCGGCGGCAGCCTGGGCTACGGCGGCAGCGCCCAAGGCGCAGTCAATACCGGCAGCTATGCCATCACACCTTCCGGCCTGACTTCGTCAAACTATGCCATTACCTTCGCGGACGGAACCTTAACCGTGACTCCGGCTGCACTAACCGTTACGGCCAACGCCGCCCCGACGCTGATCCCCAACAGGCCGCCGGAACAAGTTCTTAATGTGATGGCGCAACTGGAGTCGACGATTCTCTCGCCCCCGATAAGCAGCCAGCCTGTAACGTCCAGTCTGTCCCCTGCCATGACGGTAGCACAAAATCCCAGCGCCGAGGCAGTCGAGGCATCATCGCCTGAATCCGTCACCAACGCAGTGCAAACTAATACCAAGCTGAGCTCTACGACGGCAATCGGGGCGAACGGCCCGACATTTACAATTGTGCATCCCGGCGTGAATCTGCCGGACTATATGCTCAACATGGATGAATAAGATATTTTTTACTTCGTTCCCTCAGTATGAAATTTAATCCCATACCCCATCAATCCATGAAACCGTTATTGGCATCCTTACTCGTCCTTTTCCCGCTGGTTGCTCCGGCTGCGGATTTTGTCGTTCCCGGCGCAGGCTCTATGTTGCAACAGCTTCAGCCGGTCAAGCCGCCGGCCCCTTCGTCCACCGGGCCGGTGCTGGATATTGGACAAAATGGCGGCGGCAAGCTACCGGCCAGTGTGCCTTTTCCGGTCAAATCGATCCAAATCGCCGGCAACGAAAAAATCGATCCCCAGACCCTGCACGCTCTGGTGGCGGATGCGGAAGGCACCAGCATCACTCTGCCCCAGTTAAGCGAATTGGCCGACCGTATCACCGGTTATTATCGCCGCCACGGCTATCCGCTGGCGCGGGCGTTTATCCCGGCGCAAACCATCCAATCCGGCGTGGTGCGCATCGAGGTCATGGAAGCGCGCTATGGCAAGATCCTGCTCGATAACCAAAGCAAGGTCGGCGATTCGCTGCTGAACGATACGCTCGCCCCGCTGCAAGGCGGGCAGACCATCGTCCAGGCGGGGCTGGATCGTGCGCTGTTGCTGCTCTCCGATATTCCGGGCGTGGCGGCCGCCACGACGCTGAGGCCTGGCGCGACGGTCGGGGCCTCCGATCTGGCGGTGGACGCCACCGCCGCCCAGGCGGTCACCGGCAATCTGGTGGTGGACGATTACGGCAACCGCTACACAGGCAGACCCCGGGCCGGCGGCACGGTGAACTGGATTAACCCGCTGCACCACGGCGATGTGCTGAGTCTTAGCGGACTGACTTCCGGCAGCGGCCTGAACTACGGACGGCTGTCTTACGAATCGCTGGTCAACGGCCACGGCACCCGTTTGGGCGCGGCTTATTCGGCGCTGGACTATGAGCTGAGCGGATCGCTTTCGGCGCTGGAGGTGCGCGGCACCGCCCAGGTCGGCAGTGTCTGGGGCAGGCACCCGCTGGTGCGCAGCCGGAATTTCAATCTGTACGGACAAGTCGAGTACGACTGGATGGAGCTGCGCGACCGTGTCGACGTCAGCGACATCAAGATCTACCGGCATCTGGATAACGGCACGATCAGCGTGTCCGGCGATGCGCGGGACACGCTGCTGTCCGGCGGCATCAACACCTGGATTTTGGGCTGGACCGGCGGCCATGTCGGCTTCGACAACCCGGAGGCGCAGTTGTCGGATGCGGCGACCGCAAAAACCCAGGGCCTGTTCTCGAAATGGATCGCGAATCTGTCCCGCCTGCAAAGCCTGACTGCGCAAGACCAATTGTATCTGGCTTTCACCGGCCAGTGGGCGCAAGACAACCTGGATTCGGCCAGGAAGATGATCGTGGGCGGACCTTACACGGTGCGCGGCTATGACATGGGTGCGGTGTCCGGCGACACGGGCTATATAGGAACTGCCGAGCTCCGGCATGCCCTCGGTTCGGGCCGGTTTGGACAATTCCAGGTGGTCGGCTTTATCGATAGCGCGCAGGTGACGGTTAATCAAAATCCATGGTCTGCCGGAACCAACAGGGCCACGCTGAGCGGAGCGGGCGGCGGGCTTAACTGGCTGGGGCCGAAGCTGGGCTGGGTCGGCGCAAGTCAGTTGAGCGCCAGGGCCTTCATCGCCACGCCGGTCGGCCCGGTGCCGGAGCTAGTCGGTAAGACCGACTCGGTGCGGGCATGGCTGGAAATGGGTATGGGCTTTTGAGGCTGGTTGGCGAGCTGTGCGCTTAGGGACTAAAAAACCTGGAAATCAGCTCGTAAAACAATACTGGAGTCCAAAGCTGGCTTTGGACAATAGTGAAACATCCAAAGCCAGCTTTGGACTCCTAATTTTTCCGTTTTTCCAGCTTCAAAAAACTGTAGCTGAATGCAGCATCCGGATCGTCCTGAATATCTTCCCGATCCACCTCGATCCACTGGTCTGCATCGATTTCGGGAAAAAACGTATCGCCGGGGAAATCCTGGTGTATTTGCGTCAAATAGAGCGTATCGGCAACCGGCAGCATCGACTTATAAAAGTCCGAGCCGCCGATAACGAAAATCTCTTCCGCATCGCGGCAACTTTCCAGCGCCTTGTCAATGTCATTAAACACCAGACAGCCCGGTTGGCTGTATGACGGATTCCGGCTGATGATGATATTGGTGCGGCCCGGCAGCGGCCTGCCTATCGATTCGTAAGTTTTTCGGCCCATCAAAATCGGTGCGCCCATAGTGATCTTTTTGAATTTTTTCAGGTCCGCGGATAAATGCCAGGGCATTTGATTATTCAGGCCGATGGCCCGGTTGCTTGCCATTGCGACGATAAGTGATATTTTCATTTTAATGCAGTATTCTTTAAGTAATTAATCCATCCAAACATCATACTATGAAAAACATACTGGTTGTATTTACCGGCGGAACCATTGGTTCTATTGCAACTGGCGGCACTATCAATACCTCCGATACTACATCGTTCAAATTGATCCAGTTGTTTGAACAGCATTACGAAAATCACCGGCAAATCCATTTCGACACCATCCAACCCCTACAGATATTAAGCGAGAACCTTGCGCCGACTGCCTGGAAGACGCTCATAGCCGCCATAGAAGCCGCCCAACCCGATCAATATGACGGCATTATCATCACACACGGCACAGACACGCTGGCTTATACGGCTTGTGCACTGAGCTTCTATTTTAATGCCGCCAAAATTCCTATGCTGCTGGTTTCCAGCGATTATCCGCTGGACCATCCCAAAGCCAACGGGCTTGATAACTTTATCTGTGCTGTCGAATTTATCCTGCAAAAAAACCAGCCGGGCGTTTTTGTGCCTTACCGAAATCAACAGCAAGCAACCCAACTGCATCAAGGCACGCGGTTGGCCTGTTCTTTACAGTTAAGCGGCGACTTTTTTAGTGTTCAGGGCAAGAGCTACCTGCAATTTGCAAACCGGCAGTTCTCGCTAGTGAATCCGCCAGCACAACAAATGCCAACCCAAAATACCTTGTTAAAAGCTGATTTTTCCGAACGCCTCTTAATGGTTAAGCCTTATCCAGGTTTGGATTACAGCCGGTTTAACCTGGACGGTGTCGATGCCGTTCTGCATGATTTATATCACTCCGGCACTGCATGCGCATCAGCGCAGTGGGGCGAAAACTATTCGTTGCTTGAATTTATAAGGCGTTGCGAGAAACAAGGCGTTACCGTTTATCTGGCTCCGGCGATTAAATCGGCCGATGCCTACCAAAGCACCCAAGCCCTAATCGAGCAAGGCGCAAAAATAATCTGGAACATGTCGATTGAAGCCGCCTATGTAAAGCTGCTGCTGGCTTATGGGAACTTTGACGATCAACAGGAAATAATGGATTTTATTGTCAGGGATTTAGCCGGGGAACACCTTTAACGGCACTTGATGCTGGAAAGGTCTCCGTCAAAAACAATATCAACTCCGGATTCCGATTTCTGAAATCGCCTGTGGACGCAGCAAGCGGCTTGCAGTGGCCTTGTCGTTTATCGAAACGGTGGGGCTGATCCCTTTATCGTTTCTCTTTCCACAAAAGCGGCTATGCGGTTTCGCCTTGGGCGCGGACACCGAACTGGGCGGCCATGCGGTGCTTGGTGCGGCCTAGCGGTGCGCATAGGATCGAAAGCGCAAACAGAACCAAAGACGGGAGTGCAGGCTTTGCCTGCTAGGCAAGCAAAGTCCGCACTCCGCGCTGTATTAACTTGTCTGTTAGCGTGGCGAACAAACCGTGATTTATTATGGCCCGCTCCTACAAAATGCGATTGTTACAACTTAAACGCATCGCTATCGATATAAATATCGACAGGATTTTCCGGGACAATCGTCGCAACCGGCAAATCCGCTCCTGCGCGCCATTGCTTGACGATTTCCTGCTTATTGGCGCCGGTGATCAGGAAGATGACTTCCCGCGAGTTGCTCAACGCCTTGGCGCTGATCGAAACGCGCTCCGATGGCGGCTTTGGCGAATTATAAACAGGATGGGTCAGTTCGTTTTCCGGGTGCTGATGGCCGGGAAACAGGCTGGCGGTATGGCCGTCTTCGCCCACGCCTAGCAATACCATGTCGAAAGTTCCGGCTTTGGCGACGGCGACTTTATAGCGATCGGCTGCCAATTCCGGTCCTATTTCCGCGGGAATAGTAAATATATGAGATTCCGGAATAGCCACCTTATCCAGCAAAGCCCGGCTTGCCAACACACTGTTACGATCCGGATGATCGGCAGGCAGGCAACGCTCGTCGCCGTAATAAATAGTCCAGTTAGCCCAATCCGCACCGGATGCGGCGAGCAGTTGATAGACTTTTTCCGGGGTGGTGCCTCCGGCTAAAACCAGCTTGAATTTGCCTCGGTTTGAAATAGCCGATTTTGCGGCGTTTAAAATTTGCTGGCAGGCGGCCTCTGCGACCTGTTCTGCGGTATCCAGATAATGCCAGCGACTGTTATTTTGCATTTATTTACACTCCGGTATTAATGAGCTGCGCCAGGATTGGCTTTCTTTGTCGAATAAGCGGCGGCTGTCTTCCGGTCCCCACGAACCGGCGGGATAGGTGACGATGTAGTCACGCTCAATTGCCCAAGTTTGCAGGATCGGGTCGACAATGCGCCACGCATATTCTACTTCATCAAAGCGCAGAAATAACGACCGGTCGCCTTTTAGTACGTCCAGCAGCAAGTCTTCATAGGCATCGATGGGTTTTTCATTATCCAGGCGGAAACTGGCGTCCAGGCTGGTGGAACGGGTACGCATCTCCAGGCCGGGCTCTTTGACGGTCATCTCAATGCGGATAAACTCTTCCGGCTGTATCCCCAGCAGCACCCAGTTGGGGTTCATGCATTGCACTTCGGTGCCGCGGAAAAACTGTAACGGCGGATGGCGAAAACAGATCGAAATAACCGATTGGCCCTTAGACATGCGTTTGCCGGTGCGCAGGTAAAAAGGCACGCCGCGCCAGCGCCAGTTATCGATATACAGTTTCATTGCGGCATAGGTTTCGGTGATGCTGTTCGCCGGTACGTCCTCTTCCTGTACATAGCCGTTGACCTGTTCGCCGCCGACGCGGCCGTTGGCATATTGCGCGCGAAAGGCATGGCCGTGTACCGCCTCTCTGGGAATAGGGCGGATGGACTTTAGCACTTTGACTTTTTCATCGCGCAGCGACTCGGCTTCCATCGAAACCGGCGGCTCCATGGCGACCAGTGTCAGCAATTGCAACAGATGGCTTTGCAGCATATCGCGCATGGCTCCGGCCTTGTCATAGTAAGCAGCGCGGCTGCCAATGCCGATATCTTCGGAATGGGTGATCTGGACATGGTCGATATAATTGCGGTTCCACAACGGTTCCAGCATCACATTGGCAAAGCGGAACACCAGCACATTGCGCACCATGCCTTTGCCCAGATAATGGTCGATGCGGTAAATCTGCTCTTCGGACAAATAGCGGTTGATGCGCGTTTGCAGGGCCTGGGCGCTGTCTAAATCATAACCGAAAGGTTTTTCGATAATCACCCGCCGCCAGCCGTATTCTTCATTAAACAGGTTGGCATTGCTGAGCATTTCCATGACTGTGCCGAAGTCCGAGGGACTGATAGAAAGATAGAAAGCGATGTTTTTAGGGAAATCGTCTTTTTGGCTAATCGTATCGGCCAGTTCGGTATAGCACTGAGGCTGTGTGATATCGCCTTGATGGTAATACAGTCGGGCGCTGAAACGCTGAAAGACAGTTTCATCGAACTCGCCCGGCGCTTTGTCTTCAATCATCTGCCTGGCTTCCGCCAGCCATGTTTGCTGATCCCATGGCCGTCGGCCTATTGCCAGAATGCGGGTATCCTTGGGCAAGCGGTTTGCCGCATCAAGACGATACAGGGCCGGCATTAATTTAGTCCGGGACAAATTGCCGGTGGCGCCAAAAATAGTGTATGTGCAGGGTTCGGCTTTCATCGGTTGTACCTCGCAGTTAGTAGGGGAGATCAAACCATTGCTGGTAATATTTGAAGAGAGTACCGGGAGTTTGGAAGCCGGCGCAAGCAATTATATTGTCCAGTCTTCAAGCTCTAATTCAGCATTAAGAGAAATAATGTCTTTATAAATTTTGTCCGCGCTGACTAAAACGGTTTTATGATTTAACGCGCTGGCGGCAATCATTAAATCGATAGTATGTCTTTTCAGATTTTCCGGGTTTATTTTTCGTAGCTCTTTAAACAGCTTTTTTAAATCGCCGAAAATTTCAGCCGCCGTTGGCTAGAGAGGCAAAACGATGAGGTCTTGTTGAATTTGTTGAATAGTGGCTTTTATTTCGGCTTTTTTATGCGCCGGTGAATTCGCAAACGCATATTCGAACTCATAAAGCGTTAATACGGAAATAAAAATATCGTCGCTTTCTTCCAGTGCCAGTAACTTTTTAATAACGCTGTTATGGTTACCGGACGAGGGATTATAAATATCGGAAACCGTATTGGAGTCGAGTAGATATTTCATTCCGGCTTGTCTTTAAAAGTAAAAGATTCCCTGAACTCTTGCCTGTCCCGATTAAAAGTATCGGTATGATCTTCCAAATCGAACGCCTTTGATTCAATGCGTTGCACCATTTTCTCCCATCTGGAAGCGCTCTTTTGCGATTGCTGCGCTTCTTGTTTTAAGCGCTCTTCAAGCTCCTTGATGCGCTGTTGAACAAGGGCTTTGGGTAAAGTATCGGGAACGTTGATTAGCATTTGCATGATATTTTAACCGTTGGTCAGGGGTTATCGGTTAGGGTTGAATTCGCTGCCGCGTAATTCTTGCCGTTAATCCGGCTTGGTTTCCAGGCTGGCGCTTGGCGATAGCGAAAACAACAGACTCAGAATAACATATTCCATTAACGCTGCTGATTGACAATAATACCCAGTGTATATACAGTCTGTGCATACAATAAAATCAGGAGATAATCATGACTTACGCTCGTGTATTTCAATCCGGCAACAGCCAAGCCATTAGATTGCCCAAGGAATTCCGTTTGGAAGTCGATCGGGTAGAAATTTTCCGCCGCGGGGATGAAATCGTGCTGCGCGAGCATCCTGCGAACGCAGCCGCGATCTTTGACGCATTGGCTGGCCTGCCGGACGATTTTATGGCGGACGGCCGTGAAGACACCCCACCTCAAGAAAGGGAAGCGCTTTGATGGGAGCGCGCTATCTGCTGGACACCAATATCTGCATCTATATCGCCAAGCATAACCCGCCGGCCGTACGTGAACGCTTCGCCCGGCACGTGGCCTCCGAGCTGGCTATGTCCGTCATTACGCTGGGCGAGCTTCGTTTCGGCGCAGAAAAAAGCCAGTCCCGCGAACGTGCATTGGCTTCTATCAATCAACTTGAAGCGGTGATCCAGGTTGCTCCGCTCCCCGAGGCCGCCGGAGAACACTATGGTCAAATCCGCGCAGCTTTGCAAAGTAACGGGCAGATAATCGGCAACAACGACCTTTGGCTAGCAGCCCATGCCCGTTCGGAAGGCTGGATATTCGTCACTAACAATGAGCGGGAATTTGTTCGGGTTGAAGGTTTGCAGGTTGAAAATTGGGTTGAAGCAGAAAGGTCGTAGTTTTTTAATGTATCGTGATAAGAGACAACGCGGCAGGATGCTTTGTTGATAATTATCATTCGGCGCAATACGCGATAAAGCTGCTATTGCCCCCTACGGGCTACCGATAAAAAATCAGTGGCCCCCAGTAATTTGAATGCTCATAATCATATCCTTATAACCATTAAGATTGATTTTATGAATTGGGAAAAATGGCATGATTAGATAAATCCCGTAGAGCAAGCGTTGCTCACTCTATGGAGTGGCTGTAGGTGTGTTTATATTCGCGAATACCGATAGTTCCCTTTGATAGTAGATGCTAAATATCCACCGACTGAGCCTGCGTCTCTAAGGCCGTTATACACATTTTCAGGCACATCGAAGTATTGATAAGTTGCCCCATTCTTAAATTCAATCTCCAAAGTTGAACTGTCTTCGTAATAGCGAATTGACTCAACATTGCTTGATGTTACATTTATTTTTTCCATGTTTATTCCCCTGATTTGATTTTGTCGATTTTTGGGTTTTGGGCTCTCCATGTTTCAACCAATTCCTGATAATTAGGATTGTTCTCCATTTTAATACCCCAGCCTCCGGGATTTTGTGAATCAACCAAGGATACCTCATCATAAATAACGGGATCTTGGCTATCTGGTCTTCTATTTTTTGGCGGTGCTTCAATGGATGTTCTCATTGGTAATTTGACCGCTTCGCCCAAAATTATTGCTTCGCCTGTTCGCAATATGGGCAACATACTCGTTAAACCATCCAGATTATCTGATAAAGCAGATGTAATATGACTTCTATCTGAGGCGTTCGTTAACCTGAGCGCGAAGAACGTACCGCATTGCGAAAGAATTGTAGGATTAATTTCAGAGGGTCTTTGGCTCACAATCATTGCACCTATACCGTACTTTCGACCTTCTTTAACAATGCGCTGGACTACCTTTGATGCCATTCCTTTGAAGTCATCATTTAGATAAATATGTGCTTCTTCCATGACTAATAGCAGCGGTCTATGCCTTCCACCTTGAGATAAATTTCTAGCCCAGAACAATGCTTCATAAAGTATTCTAAGAAGAGCGCCTATCGTTGTTTGTAAAATATCGGCAGGCACTCCAGATAAGTCTAATATCGAGACGGGCCTGTTGCTTCCTATCCAATTTATTAGCAGGCAATCCAGATCCTTAGCGACTTTCCCATCATATTCAGGCATCCAACCATTAGGCTTAAAAATAAAATCATATCTAGGCATTCTTAGCTTGGTTCCCAACAATAGAATTTGCTTCCCCAAATTTAAAGAACCTGGCAAATAGTTAATTTTTTCTTCACCAGCGTCAGTTACAATATTTTTGAAAATTGGTGGTATACCTTCCATAGGGTTACCCCTTAATTCATTTCCGTTGATATCAGTGTCATAAGCTAAATTATCGATTGGTTTTCCTGTTCTCCCTTTACTGTTGTAGTACGTTCCAAAGGTCTCAATAAATAGTTCATACCACAAATGATGAATACTGAACGGTATCGGAGAATCGACACTGAGCGCATCGGCAGATGCGCCTTTTCTTGGGTATTTTGCTAGAGATTCAGCCTTATATTTCTGAACTCTTTCCATAACTATATTTTTATCTTTTTCATTGTTAAATTCGCCAAAGCTAATCTCGCATAGCTCATCGAAATTTAATGCCCAAAATGGTATATGCAGCTCTTGCTCTCTTAGCTTTAAAGATGAATCACCGTTTATTTTGTAAATATGCGCTTTTTCTTTTAACGCATGCCCGTATTCGCCATGTAGGTCTAGCATAATTATTCTGGAAGAAGGATAATTTTCACTATCAGACAATGCGTTAATAATGCTTGCTACAGTCGTTGACTTTCCGGAGCCTGTTGTTCCAATGACTGCTGAATGCCGGGTAACCAACTTATTTATATCGATTAACGCAGGAATAGAGTCGGCATTTGAGATATGGCCTAGTTTTACAAAATACGGTCTATTCGGTTGTCCATAAATATTTTTGAGTTCTTTTTCTGATACTAAGTGAACGCCATCACCGATAGTTGGATATTGAGAAAGTCCTCTTTGAAAAACTCCGTTTCTTTGACCTTCTCCTATAAGCTGAATTTTCATCCATCTATTTCCATGGCTCTGATTTTCGGCACGATTTTCAGGGATGGCACTTGCGCCTACTTGACTGATAATGCCGAACAGATCATTAAAGCCGATAGGTATACGAACAAAACTACCTATCTGGCTCACCCTATACCCTTGTCCGTCAATGTACACAAATCCTGTTAACGATTCCTTCGACAAAAAGATACTGACGGTGGTTCCATTAACGTCTTGCACATCCCCCAAATAGGTTTCTTTGTTAGACATTTCTATCTTCCTTAGATGTACCTATTATTTTTTTCAGAAAGTCTGTAAATACAGAAAAATCACCAAGCTTAATTAGGGTTTCAATATCAGTGGATTCCTCAGTTTTTTTGTTGCGGCAAACAAATTTTAAAAGGTCTAAATCAACATCGTCTTTCACATTATGCCAAGTACCTAAATTTGTTCCGATTATGGCTTTATCAAATGTCCATATATTTAGATTATGCTGCTTTTTTGCCAGGCGATATGCGTGTTCGTATCTTTCGATTTGATCACCAGTACCAGATGTCTTTTCGTATCGGTCAAACATTAGGCCAAGTACCATTGCCGTTGGGTTTGCGATTAGTGCGTTAATAATCGTATCGTTCAAATGTCCGTCATTAAACGAATAGCCAGACAGAATTAAGAAGGATGATTTTCTTCGAATAAACCGGTTCAATTGATCGATTAATGCCAGATAAGGCATTTTTCGGCTTTCTTCATATTTTAAATGGGATGGATAAATTAAATGCGAGGCGTCTTGTTTTATTTCCGATGATCGATATACCTTCTTCTCATCTTCTATTTTTTCCTGATACCAATTAATTGATCCATGTATTTTCCATAGTCTCGACCAGTGCGTGGGTATCAAGTTATCTTCTACTGCTCTAAGGTCAAAGAAAGATCTTCTTGAACCCACAAAACCATCAAAGTATGGAACCCCCAAATCTTCCAAAGCTTGCTCCATCAATAAATCATAATTTGTTGTAAATAGTTCTACTGCGACTTTTCGGTCTATTGACCTTATCCAGCTGCAAAGGCGATGGTACGGTGTTTCTTGGTCTGGCAAATATACGTTAAGTTTTTTCACAATCTCCGCACAAATAGCCTGCTCTAAGTCCGATAAGTCTTTTTCGCACAACCCTCTTACATCGGCCCCCTTAGAAACCAGTAATAAGCTCCGAAGAAAGCTTAAAATATCTTCGATATTGTTGACGTTTTTTTCTGCTTTTTCTAATTCCGTTAGCAGTACCGTATATTTTTCATTATCTTTCAATTGTTCGTTAATAAAGATAGAAAGAGTGGCAACGTCAGGTATTAGCGGCCATGTGTCTTCTTCCGGCATAACTACGGATAAAGGACATCCTGCTGAGATGAAGAAACCTATTGATTCGTTGTCTTGCGATAGTGATTGTCTAAGATATTTTAAATGTCGAATGGGGTCATGCATGATAATTATCCATTTGAGGAAACTCGAGGCGATCAAATATGGAGACATGATAAATCTTCGCCTGACTTGTTAATGGTTCCGATTTATCTGTGTTAGATGCAGTTATTGTTTGATAAGGTTAGGCATTTTTCGCGAGACTGCATAACAACGGTTATTAACGTATATTGCAAAATTGTGTTTATAAAGTCCCGGCAATTTCCTGATACCAGAGTTACGAGCAACGGTCCGAAATGACTTATTTTGCCGATAGCCTTAAAGGCATTACGGATTCTAGCTCAATTGACCTAAATTACCTAACGCGGGAGTAAGGTGTGCTGCTTGTAGGCATGAAGCGCATGATGTTATTGGTGTCAGCAAGTAGCCTGAATGTAGTACTGTAGGTTGGGCTGACGCGAGGAAGCCCAACATTTGCCGTTCGATGTATTGGGCAGCGTACCTCAGCTCAATCTGCGAGAGTAGGTCCGATTACACTAACCGGACCTATGCGGGCTACATCTAGCCTTACGGATCAACTGCAACTTGTGCGCAGGATGAGTGCTAATCCACAAAGGGATTGCTGATGCTTAGCCTGTCCTCGATGAGCTGATGATTTTGCATGTCTTCGCTGATTAGCTTTGTGCAGCCATGTTCCAGTGAGGAAGCAATAATCAAAGAATCCCAGTAGCTGTACCGATAACGGTTTCGGATCAGATAAGAGTTTGTTACGGTGTCTTTTGATAAGGCAACCACTTCAATAGCCTGTGTTAGTTGTCGTGAGCTTTCCTGAATATCAAGGTCGTCAATTTTGTTTTTTAGCAAGGCACTGTAATACTCGCTTAAAACCTGGGTGGAAATGATCATTTCGGTATCGCGGTAAAGTCGTTGCAAACATTCGACCGCTTTAAGATGCTTGTTATGGGATTGGGTATTGTCGGTATCGAGATAGGCGTAGACCCAAATATTGGTATCGACGAAAACCTTATCGGTCATGCAATTCATCTCTGCTGAAAACGGCCAGGTTTTCTACTTTTTTGCTTTGTTTTAAAAATCGGTCAAAAGCAAGCTCATCTTTTTTATCGCCGATTTCATCGACCATAACGATGATTTTAGCTTTATTGCTGTTTTGTAATTCTTTATAGCGGGCAGGGATATGAACGATGCCGTTGTCGATATGGGTTTCAAATTCTACTGCATACATGGCTTTCACCGTAGGGATTGGAGATGGCTGGATTCTAACACCGAATGTTGTAACTCGGTAAGGCGGACTTGTAGGGCGACAATAACGTACTGTATTGCGCCGTATGACACATTAAGCTCAGCTAGGGTTAGTGTTTGATCTGATCCAATCTGCAAACTCTGTTTCGGTCAGGCTACCGTCAGCGAGTTTTAAAATGGTGACAATGCATGACGGATCATCGGCAATCAATTCCTGTCCGTTTAAAGCAAGGAACAGCTCCATTACTGTGAAAGCTGTGCGTTTGTTGCCGTCGATAAAAGGATGGTCGCGGGAAAGGTCAAAACCATAGGCGGCGGAAGGAGCGGCGAGGTCTGGATCACACCGTAGCCGATTAAGTTCTGCGGACGAAACAAGGCGGACTCCTGTAGTCCGCGATCACGAACGCCAACAGGGCCGCCATGTTCTGCCAAGTGCTCCTCATGCAGAGCAAGGACAACAGATTCTCAATCCATACGACTGACATTATTTTGCCAGTTCGTGCAAAACTTCACGGCGCTTTTTCATGATTTGCCGTGCCAGAGTCATTTGTTTTTCAAATTCCGGGTCATAGGGTGTCAGCCGGAAGCCTTCAGGGGATTCGGTCAGGTACACTTTGTCGCCTTTTTCGAGGTGCAGCTTGTCCAACGCTTCCTTGGGTAAAACAACGCCCACGGAATTGCCAATAGTTATAAGTTTGAGGGTTAACATGACGTCGCCTTGTTATAACGTAAGTAAGCACACTAAAGGGTGAATGGGAGTATATCCACACAAATATTGATTTTACGCTGACCCTAAGCAGAAGTTTGAAGATCAGTGAATACAAAAAAAGCAGCGTAATCCGAAATGCTTCATTTAGGCAGTATAACTACCCGATGCGGTCTTGCCGCCGCGTCCGGTCCAGTCGGTATGGAAGAATCGGCCTCTGGGCTGATCTACCCGTTCATAAGTATGGGCGCCGAAATAGTCCCGTTGCGCCTGCAATAAGTTGGCCGGTAATTTTTCACTGCGATAGCCGTCGTAATAGGCCAGGGCGGAAGAGAGCGCCGGGGTCGGGATGCTTAACTCAATACCCAATATAACCGCTTTGCGCCAGCCTGCGTCGGCTTGCTTCATGGCGCTGGCAAAGAAATCGGCGAACAGCAGGTTTTCCAAATCGGGATCGGCGTCATAGGCTTCTTTGATGTCGTTTAAAAAACGGCTGCGAATAATACAGCCGCCGCGCCACATCAGGGCTATATCGCCGTAATTGAGCGACAGGTTGTATTCCTCCGACGCTTCGCGCATCAAGCGAAAGCCTTGGGCATAAGAAATAATTTTGGCGGCGTACAAGGCATCGCCAATGGCGCTGATGATGTCTTTCTTGTTGCCGATAAACCTCAGGGCTTTTTTAGGGAGTATCGACGCGGCTTTAACCCGCTCGTCTTTTTGGGCGGATACGCAACGGGCGAATACCGCTTCGCCGATCAAGGTCAACGGAATGCCCAAGTCCAGCGCGTCGATCACGGTCCATTTGCCGGTGCCTTTTTGTCCTGCAACGTCGAGGATTTTCTTCAGCAGCAACTGACCATCGTCATCTTTGTAGGCCAAAATGGCGGCGGTAATTTCAATCAGGTAAGAGCTTAACGGACCCTGATTCCATGCCGCAAATATGGTGCGTAATTCATTCGCGCCCAAGCTTAAGCCGTCGGACAGCAATTGATAAGCTTCGCCGATCAGTTGCATGTCGCCGTATTCAATGCCGTTGTGCACCATTTTGACGTAGTGGCCGGCCCCGTTATCGCCAACCCATTCGCAGCAAGGTTCGCCATCGACCTGCGCGCTGATGGTTTGCAAAATGGGTTTGACGATAGGCCAGGCTTCTTCATTGCCGCCGGGCATAATGGAGGGCCCGTGTCTTGCGCCTTCTTCCCCGCCGGAAACGCCGGCGCCTACGAAAAGGATATTTTGTTCTTTTAGGGCAAGTGTGCGGCGGGTGGTATCGGTGAATAGCGAGTTGCCGCCATCAATAATAATGTCGCCGGCCGATAACAGCGGCACTAACTTGTCGATATACTGATCGACAACTTCGCCCGCTTTTACCATCAGCATAATGATGCGCGGCGATTCCAGATTGTCGACCAGCTCTTCCAGCGAGTGCGTGCCGATAATCTCGGTATCTTTGGCCGGGCCGTCCAGGAACTCATCGACAGTACTGGTCGTACGATTAAAGACCGCGACTTTAAAATCATGGTCGTCCATATTAAGAGCCAGATTTTGACCCATGACTGCCAAACCGATTAAACCGATATTTGCTTTCATATTTATTTTCGCGCTTAAAAGAAGGAGGATGAAATTTACTAACGTAAGATGGCTAATCGCTCGTTCCCCGGATTTTAAACAGCGATTCTGAAGCTCTCGTTAAGCCAATTGCTTACTCGGCACCTGTTTTACCTTGCGCCTTTGGATAAACAACAACGATGAAATCGGAAACGCTACAAGCGGAGGTATCTTTGCTGAGCTTGTCGGATCGATTTCCGGCAACAGCCGATGTTCATGCAGCCATGACACAGAACTGTTCGGGTTATCGAGCATTTACAGCGCGCTGTATTGGCCGGACAGCTAGGGAGAAGAGGGTAGAGCAAACGGCTTGCTCAGACAATCAGTAGACTTACCTAATTTGATGTGTTCAATTACGGCATTTCCAATTGGTGAATTAGCTTACCGTTCGCCCTGAGCTTGTCGAAGGGCCGATACCTCTTAGGTATGGCTCGACAAGCTCAGGGCAATGGAAGAAAGGCTGTAACTTAGATGTCGAAATCCAATTCAAAACCGCCGTAAGCAAAAATAGGCATGCCGGGACGCGGACCGTAGGGTTGCCTGGAGACCAGGTATTGCTCGTCGGCCAGATTTTGCACGCCGCCAAGAATTTTAATGCCTTTGGCAACCTTATAATATGCGGAGACATCGGCGATAACATAGTCGTCGGTTTTGCCGAAGCGCGCATCGGGCGTTCCTGCGCCGTTGACTTGAACCCCGGTATTATTGGCGCTGGTGAATGTTTCGCCGACATAATTGCCGGAAACATCGACACCCCACTTGTTGAAGTGCAGCCCACTGCCGAAGCTGAGCGCGTATTCCGGTATATACGGTACTTTGTTGCCTTTTTTGCCGTAACTGAAAATCGACTCCGCATCGGTCGAAGTGGCATTATTCAACTGCTCAGTATCGGTATAAGTAAACGACAGGAAGTAAGGGTTGCTAAAGCTCCAGTCAAATGCTTTACCGGCATCAAAATTCATCGCCATTTCGACGCCTCGGCTATCGACTGCACCGAAGTTTTCGCTTTGCCCGGTTCCGGCGCCACCGATATTATTGACCACCAGCAAATTCTCGAACTGGGTATAAAAACCGGTCATTTCCGCAGAAAAAGCGCCATGGCTATAACGCCCGCCTAATTCGTAGGCATTGCTGGATTCTTCTTTCAGTTTGTCAATCACGGCATTTTGCGGGCTCGGCGGTGAAAATCCGCGATGGGCGCTGCCGAACATCATGAAATCTTCGTTAAAGCGGTAATCCAGACTGGCCCCGCCAGCATACATATCCAGAGAGCTTCTACCGTTTGTACTTGGGCTGAGGCTATTTTTGTACACTTGATTCAAATGTTCATAACGCATACCGGGCGTAAATCCCCATTTCCCCAGTTCGATCCGGTCTTTCAGGAAAAACGCATAAGCATTGGTCAGGCCGGAACGGTCATCCTGGCTGCCTGGCGCACCGACAGTCGTGCTTGTAATTGTGCCGTTGGCCGCTTGTCTATGGGTAGTATCGTGCTGAAACCGGGTTTCCTGGTCTTCGTGATAACGGAAGCCGCCATTAAGTTCATGCTGTGTCGAGCCTACGTCGAAACGGTAATTCGCCGCTGTTTCCACGCCGCCCGCATAATAACTGCGATTGTTGTCCCGAACACGCAATTGGCAGGCCAGATCGCCTTTAAGACAGGCTAAGCCGTTGCCGCCGTTGGTGCCGGCCAATGCATTCGCTAAATCCATATTTTGCGTACCTACTCCAGAGGCGTTAGGCACATTGCGAATGTCGTTCAGTTTGCTCCAGTTACGGTCAAACTCGTTGTAATACGCCGTTGTAACAATATCCAAGTTGTCGGTCGGCGATATGAAGTAACGCGCAAAACCGCCGTTTCGTTGTGAATCTATATTGTCAAAACGCGATGCCGAATAGCGCCGGTAGGGATCGTTTCTAAAATCGGCTTCGCTTAGACCCAGATAGGTTTCATCCGCATCCATGCTGGAATAACCGTACTTGACTTCAAGCTTTTGATAGATGTCGGTATTCGGTTCCCAGGATAAACGCACCATCGGTTCAACCTGTTGGAAGCCGGTTTGGTCGGCGTTTTGAAAATCCGGTGTGGTATCGATGCTTTTGAAGCCATCCGAGCCGCGATAAAAACCTTCCACCAAGTAGCCGAAGCGACCCTGTGCGGTGTCCACGGTATCGCCGACATAACCCTGCGTTCTCACTTCATTGTAACTGCCATAGATGGTTTTGAGATAAGCCTTGCCGCTGTCGGGAATCGCAGTGGACAAGTAGTTGAGTACGCCGCCGGTAATATGCGGGCCGTATTTGATTTGACTGGAGCCTTTCAAGACTTCCACGCCGCTCATGCGGCCGCCGGCCGGATTGAAGTAAGCGGCCGGCGCTGAATAGGAGGCGGGAGCCGTCAATACGCCATCTTCCATGACGGTGATCTTGGCGCTGCGAGTCGTATCCACGCCGCGAAAACTGATGTTGGGAAATAGCCCGAAGCCGTCCTCTTCACGGATATTGACGCCGGGAGCGCGTCGTAAAATGCGGTTAATATCGCTATAACTTTGATCGCGGATCTGTTCGGTACTGATGACCTGGGCAGAAGCCGGTATATCTTTTGCTGCGGTGGCATCGCCGATAATGTTGACGGTATCCAGGATGACGGGTTTTTCTACTGCGCTGGCCGGTACGCTCAAGGCGGCCAGCGCAGTCAGCACCCCGCCTTTAAATAATCGATTATTATTTTTCATTTACACGATCTCTCACAAAATAATTGGTAAATACAGTATAGGATAGATAGCAATGTTGTTACAAACGATTCTTATTTAAAATTTAAAATAAGGTTTTATGCTGCCGCTTAATTTCCAATTTAGGCAAGAGTCGTCATACCGGCAGAGAATGTTGGTATTCAAAGGCAGGGAGGGTGCTTTTAAAACATCATCGCTGTTTAGAGGTTTTGGAGTCTCACATCCTTTTGCCTGGATTCGCTTCACGCTCTAACAGGTGGGTATATCTGCCGGATGAGGGCGTTTCGTAGCCCTTTACAGCATAATGGTGAAAAAAATCTAATTGAATTTTGAGAAACGGGGCTTGAGCCGTTACTGACTATTTTTGTAACTGCGAGATCAAGCTCTTAATTGCAGATTCTTGCGACATGATGCTTTCGCATAAGCGGAACTGGCCGATTGCGCGTCGCAGGTTTTGCTCGGGCTCTGTAACCTTGAAATACAGGTTTCCTTTCAAATAGTCGGTATAAAAGCGGAGTCCTAATTCAAAGGGGATCAGCCGCATGGCGGGGTATAGATAGTGGTAATCGTACTCGGTAAAAAACGCACCGGCCTCGTGCAGGTAGCTTTTTAACAGGGCGGCGCAAATATCCGGATCGAACACGACCGGCTCGGCGGTGTGGCAGCAAGATCGCACGCAATCGCCAATGTCGTAATGAACCAAGCCCGGCTTGACGGTGTCCAAATCGATAAGGCTGACGATTTTTTTGCTGCGCTTATCAAACAGGAAATTATTCAATTTGGGGTCGCCATGGATAACCCGCAAGGACAGCAAACCTTGCTGTCTGGCGGATTCCAAGTCATCGGCGATAGGCTGAAACCGGGCGATAAAGTCAGTGCAATAGCGGTCTTCGGGGGTGGACGGTTGCCGCCTTACCTGATGGTAATGCTTTAAATAGCCCGGCGTTATATGGAAGCCGGGCAAGGTGTCATGCAACAGCGAGGGGATAAGATCGCTAGTCAAGCGGTGAAAATGCCCCAAAGCAAAGCCAACCTGTTCAGCATCGCCGACGGAGCCGATGGTCTCAATGCTCTCGGTATTGGCAATAAAGCTCAACGCCCGCCAGCAATCGCTGTTTTCATCCTGATACAGCGCTTTATTATCTAAGGTTGTCAAAATTTTCGGAATTTGCAGCCTAACCGATTCACTGGGTTTTTGCGCGATATGCTGATTCAGCGTCGTCAGGTTGGCCATGATTTGCTCCGGCGCAGGAAAAACCGTGCGGTTTATGCGTTGCAGAACAAAAGGGGAGAATGGCGCCGCAACCCGATAAGTATCGTTGATCAGGCCGTTGCCGAGCGGGGTTATCTCGGTAACGATGTTGGCGAACTGCTTGGCGGTAGAGAGTAATGTGTTCATCAACTTAGAAAATCATTTTGCCCACGAAAGGCACGAAAAACACGAACAAAACACAATTATTTTGTTTTTTCGTGCCTTTCGTGGACAATTCATTAAGCAGATTCTTTGGCTTTGATTAATGTCGTTAACGTTTTCAGCGCCTGCCCCCTGTGACTCAGCGAATTTTTAACCTCCGGAGGTAATTCCGCCGAGGCACAGTTCCGCTCCGGCACCCAGAAGACTGGGTCATAGCCGAAACCGTTCTCGCCAACCGCATGGTCCAAAATCCTGCCTTCCCAAACGCCTTGGGCGATCACAGGGCAAGGATCGTTCGCGTGCTCCATAAACACCATCACGCAGATAAACCGCGCCGTGCGCAGTTCAGCCGGGACGCCTTCAAGCTCCCGCAACAGCTTGTCCACATTGTCCTGGTCGCTGGCGCCGACTCCGGCATACCGAGCGGAAATCACGCCCGGCGCGCCGTTCAGCGCATCAACAACCAGTCCCGAATCATCGGCTATCGCCGGCAATTGGCAATGCAGCGCCGCATTTCTGGCTTTTAAAATGGCGTTTTCCACAAACGTGGAGCCGGTTTCTTCCGCGTCGATCACATTAAACGCGGACTGCGGCACGATTGGGTGATCCGCCAACATCGCCTGAATTTCCCTGATTTTGCCGGGATTGCCGCTGGCCAGTACGATTTTTTGTAAGGTCGACAAGGTCATTTATGATTTTCTATCGCGAGTCGTTGTTTTTCCAGTAATTTTTTGATGCCATTGCCTGCCAGCTCCAGCATTGCATCCAGTTCTTCTTTCCTGAATGCATGGCCTTCAGCGGTACCCTGCACTTCAATAAACGCCGCGGCATCGTTCATCACCACATTCATATCGGTCTCGGCATTGCTGTCCTCGGCATAATCCAGGTCCAGCACCGGCACGCCGTTAAAAATGCCTACAGAAACCGAAGCCACTTGTCCGTGCAACGGATTAGTCTTGATTTGTTTGCGTTTGAGCATCTTTTGTACCGCCAGCGACAGTGCGACAAAACCGCCGGTAATCGACGCGGTACGGGTCCCGCCATCGGCTTGCAACACATCGCAATCGACGGTGATGGTATGTTCGCCCAATGCCTTTAAATCAATCGCCGCCCTAAGGGAACGGCCAATCAAGCGCTGAATTTCCAGGGTACGGCCGCCCTGTTTACCGTGGCTGGCTTCCCGTCCCATCCGGGTATGGGTCGAGCGCGGCAACATGCCGTATTCGGCGGTAATCCAGCCTTCGCCCTTGCCTTTAAGAAAGCGCGGCACACTCCTGTCGACACTGGCTGTACAAAGCACCCGGGTATCGCCGAATTCAACCAGGACAGAGCCTTCTGCATGTTTGGTAAAACCGCAGGTAAATTTAATGTCTCTTAGTTGATCCGGATTACGTCCGCTTGGTCTCATAGTTGTTCCGCTAAAATGAAAACCCCACAGTATACCTGAACAGCGCTTTGTCCGGCTGTTCAATTTGGAATAATTAGCCGGCAAGAGCCTGCTGCAATTCGGCAACCGACTGCGGACGGTTTTCCGGCTGCAAGGCCATGGCCCAGTCGATGGCTTCTAGCAGATGCTGCGGAAACTTTTTATTAAACGCCTTGACTGCGGGAACCAGTGTGTCCTGCCGCGCCCTGTCTTGTGCAGGAACCGGAGCTTTATTTTCCAGGCAACTGCGCATGCTCGCGCCCACTGCATAAATATCCGTCCATGGGCCTAACTGGGCGCTCAAGTCATGCTGCTCTATCGGCGAGTAGCCTTTGGTCAGAACCTTGCTTTGCTTGCCCAGATGCGATTTCGGAAAGCTCTGAATCGCGCCAAAATCAAGTAATAACGCGTCATTGCCCGGCCGCACCAGGATGTTGGAGGGCTTAATATCGAGATGGATATATTGTTGGCTGTGAATATGCCCCAGCCCTGCCAGTAACGAGTTGAACAAGGTCAATAAAAAGTCTTCGGAAACAGACAACGACTTATTTCTCAACAGCTTATCCAGCGTAACCCCATAGTCATAAGTCATCACCATATAAACGGTAGAATTGGCTTTAAAAAAACCGATCACTTCGACAATATTGGGATGCTTTAAGGTCGACAACACCTTGGCTTCCTCAAAGAACAATACCCGGCCGCGCTTGAACAACGTCGCGGCTTCTTCGCTGTTGGCGACAACTTTATTGTTCCAGGTCCGGTGCGCAAACTTGCGGGGCAGATATTCCTTGATAGCGACCTGAAACTGGTCGTGTACCTGCCGGGCCAGATAAACGGAACTGAAACCGCCGTGCGCCAACTCCCTCTCAATGACATACTGGTCTATAATGGTGCCAGTTTGCAGGTAGTTCCACTCTTTGGGATAAGTTTGCGGATCGTAGTATTCAGCCATTGGGTTGCTTGTTTGTATGTGAGCCCGTTAATTATAGGTGAAAAATGATTAGAAGCATGACCGCGTTTGCCGTTAACGAGACAGAAATCGGCGACTTGACCATCAGCTGTGAATTGCGCTCGGTTAACCACCGTTACTGCGACATTAGCTTAAGACTGCCGGAACGCCTGCGTTTTGTTGAAGCCGAGCTACGCTCAGCCATTGCCGCAAAGATCAACCGAGGCAAAGTCGAATGCTCATTGAATTACAAAAAACAGGCTAAAAACGGGCAAATTTACAACATAAACACCGATGCCGTAGCGACGCTGCTTGCCGCGACCAATTCCATAGAACAGCAAATGCTTGGCCCCTTGTCCTTTTCGGCGCTGGATGTGCTGGCGTTTCCCGGTATTCAGCAGGAACCGGATATTGACAAGGAGCAACTCAGTCTGGGGATCGTCGCTCTTGTCGACCAGACCTTGGCGCAGCTCGTGGAAGCGAGGGAAAGAGAGGGCGCGCAGCTTAAACTGCTGATTGAAGAGCGTTGCGCAAAAATGCTGATTTTTGTCGTTTCAGCAGGCAAACGCATGCCGGAAGTGTTGCTGCTGATTCGCAATAAATTGAAAGACCGGATTACCGAACTGGTCGCACAGCCCGATTTTGACCGCTTGGAGCAGGAACTGGTTCTGCTGGCCCAAAAGCTGGACATCACCGAAGAACTCGACAGGCTGGAAACCCATATCGCTGAAGTGCTGCGGGTACTTAACCAAAAAGACCCGGTCGGCAGGCGGCTGGATTTTTTAATGCAGGAATTGAACCGTGAAGCCAATACCTTGGGCTCTAAATCGACCGACAAGGAAATGACTAAAATAGCCATCGAGCTTAAAGTGCTGATCGAGCAAATGCGCGAACAGATACAAAATATTGAGTAGCGCTTCAAGCCTAGTTCAAAGCGAAAAGCGCGGCTGCCGAGCGTAACAACTTAAGCCCGTATTTTTACAAATATTATCGTTGCCACAACGGATAATGAGGCGAAAATTTGGCGGCCTGCTGCCCGAGTGTCTTGGGGAGGGGGGTTAATGAGGTGGGAGCATATATGCAAGAGACCGGTAGTAATCGGCGGAAGTGATTTTCGTCCCCATTAGCGCCATAGTTCTACCGTTTGTATGCGTTCAAGAAGAACACCAAAATGGCTGAGAGCCGATAGAGCGCTCTTTGCCGCTAGAGAGAAGGACATAGCCAATAAGCCGGGTTTTAGCTTGAGATTAAACAGTAAAGGCAACCATAGTTGAATTTATTGAAACAAGAACTGATCCCAAATGCCGGCATTTTAAAAGCTGGAAATTCAGCGCCTTGTTAACGTGATGGTTTAAATTGCAATTAATAGAAGTTCCTTATGGCGGTTCAACAGGCACGAAGAGGAAAAAGTATCATGACATCTCCCAGTAACTTATCTCGACTTTCGCGCTGCCTCTGGCTGGTCTTGGGGATGTTTGTCTTTTTCGCCATCCTTTTTGTCATATACGTTCATTCGGAAAAGCAAGTTGATCGTGCCAATGAGCTGCGGCTTCAATCGCACTTGTTGGCTGACGAATTACGCCAGTCATCGGATGATCTCACCCGGATGGTGCGCAGTTATGTCATTACCGCCAACCCGGTTTATAAACAACACTACCAGGAAACTCTCGATATCCGCGACGGCAAGATCTCTCGCCCGCTCAATTATCATAATATCTATTGGGACTTGGTGCTGGCTGATGACCAGCGGCCGTGGCTGGACAGCGGGCAAAAGATTGCCTTGCTGGACCTGATGGGACAAGCCGGTTTTACCGAGGAAGAATTTGCCAGGCTTGCAACAGCCAAGGCTAATTCGGATGGTCTTACCCGCGTTGAATTTGCGGCAATGAAGCTGCTCGAATCGACAGCCATACCTACTGACGCCAATCGCCTCAAGGCAAGCCAAATGCTGAACGATGCGGCCTATCATCAGGCCAAGGCCGATATCATGCAGCCGATCAGCGAGTTCTACCAATTGATGAGCCAGCGCACCCTGGACGCCGTTCATATTGCGAAAAATACAGCCATGCTAATGCGCATGGCGTTCATCGCTTCCGGTCTGTTGTTGATACTCATGCTGTGGCGCGCTTGCCGGGCTTTATATACCACACTGGGTTCATCGGTGGATGAACTGTATGAGCGCATTAAATGCATAGGTCGCGGCGATTTTTCATCGCCGATTGTCGTCCCGCGAGGCATGGAAAATAGTATGCTGGCCTGGCTGTCGGAAACGCAAATCAACCTTGCCAAAAATGACGCCCGGCGCAGGGAGGCCGAACTCAGGAATGAGCGCATGACCCAGCTCTATGCCGCTTTGAGCCAGTGCAATCAAGCTATCGTGCGTTGTAATGATGAAGCAGAGTTGTTTGCGCAGATTTGCTGTGATGCGGTGACTTTCGGCGGCATGAAAATGGCCTGGATAGGCATGTTGGATGAACAAAGCAAACAGCTTAATCCGGTCGAGTCATATGGCAGCGGCACGGAATATTTGGAAGGGATTGACATTTCTGTTGATGAAAACAAGGCTTCCGGTCGCGGCCCAGCCGGAACATCGATGCGCGAGGATCGGCCTTTCTGGTGTCAGGATTATCAGCATGATCCCGCCACTGTAGTATGGCGCGAGCGCGGTGCAAAGTTCGGGTGGAAGGCTTCAGCTTCGCTGCCGTTGCACAGAAACGGCGCGGTCGTAGGCGTTTTCATACTATACGCCGCAGAAATCAATGCCTTTGATCAATCGGCGCGCGACCTGCTGGTTGAAATGGCGATGGACATCGATTATGCGCTGAACAGTTTTGAGCACGAGTCGCTGCGCAGGCACGCTGAAAGCTCACTCGCAGACTCACACCATCTGCTTAAAATGATCATCGATACGGCTCCCATCCGCGTATTCTGGAAGGATACAAAACTACGTTATATGGGCTGCAACCCTGCTTTTGCCAAAGATGCGGGAGTGGATTCAACGCAAGATATCATCGGTAAGGACGATTTTCAGCTGGCATGGAAAGAGCAGGCCGAACACTACCGAGCGGACGATTTGCGGGTAATGAGTTCAAATAGCCCCAAGCTTGCTTTTGAAGAACATCAAACTATGCCTGATGGAAAAAACATCTGGCTACGGACGTCCAAAGTGCCGCTCCAGAATGAAGCGAACGAAACGATCGGTTTGCTGGGTATTTATGAAGATATCACCGAGCAAAAGCACTCTGAGGAACGCATCCACTATCTGGCAAATTTCGATTTACTGACCGGGCTCCCGAACCGCACGCAACTGAATGATCATCTTAACTATGCCCTCAGCCTGGCAAAGTGCGGCAACGGCCATCTGGCATTGATGTTTCTCGATCTCGACCATTTCAAAGATATCAATGATTCGCTCGGTCATAGTATTGGCGACGCCTTGCTGGTTGAATTGGCGAAACGTCTGCGCCTCGCGCTTCGAACGGAGGACACCGTGACCCGCTTGGGCGGAGACGAATTTATTTTATTATTGCCTGGAGTCAATGCCATCGGAGCCGCGCATGTTGCGCAAAAGTTGCTGGACGCCATTGCCGAGTCCTATTTGATCGAACTCTATGAGCTGGCTTTGACAGCATCGATCGGCATTGCGCTTTATCCGGAAGATGGCGGGGATCTGGAAACGCTCTGCAAGAGCGCAGATGCCGCCATGTATCGAGCCAAACAGGAAGGCCGCCAATGCTATCGTTTTTTTACCCACGAAATGCAAGCGCATTCGGCCCGCAATCTGCAATTGCTGAATGCACTGCATCACGCGCTGGAACGGAACCAGTTGCAAATCTATTACCAGCCGCAAGTGGCCCTGCACGACCGGCGTATCATTGGAGCGGAAGCTTTGCTGCGCTGGCAGCATCCTGAATTAGGCATGGTGTCTCCGGCAGATTTTATTCCGGTCGCGGAAGGCAGCGGGCTGATCCTGCCGATCGGCGAATGGGTGTTAAGGTGCGCGGTGCGGCAGGCAAAAGCCTGGATGGATGAGGGTTTTGCACCGCTGACTATGGCCGTGAATCTGTCCGCGGTGCAGTTTCGTCATCCCGATTTGCCCGAGCTGGTCACGCGCATACTCGACGAAGAGGGCTTGCCGCCCGAGTATCTGGAACTGGAGTTGACTGAAAGCGTGGCAATGCACAATCCGCAAGGCGTTATTGCCGTGATGAATAACCTGCATGAGTGCGGCGTTCGCATGTCGATTGACGACTTCGGTACCGGCTATTCCTCGCTGAGCTATCTGAAGAAATTCAAGGTGTACAAACTCAAGATCGACCAATCCTTTGTGCGCGACATCAGTACCGACCCGGAGGATAAGGCTATCGTCAGCGCCGTTATCAATTTGGCGAAGAGTCTTGGCCTTAAAACCATTGCCGAAGGCGTGGAAACAGAAGGGCAACTCGCGTTTTTGCGCGAGCAGGGTTGCGATGAGATGCAGGGTTATCTGTTCAGCAAGCCGGTGCTTGCCAGGCAATTTGAAGCTTTGCTGAAGCAAAACGTTGTTTTTGATGAGATGCCGAAGCCGCTTCGCCAGCCATGAAATAGCTAGATGCAGTTGATGCGCGGCTTGAAGCGGGCAGGGAGCGACGCCACGCCACGCCTAACCGGGCAAATACGGATGTGTTCCGCGTTAACTTTGAAAGGATACTGAAAGGTTGCAATGTTAAACTCTGAATGGGCGAAGCGCTTTTGAAGCGAGTGTAAACATAACAAATTTAGTTTACAGACTCTTACCTTTTGCAATCTGGCATAACCGTTGAAGGACTATTGATAGTTTGCAAGGTTAATGCTTGCCAAGCAACAACCTTAACGTACAATTGCCAATCCTTGAAACTACCAGACAACAGAGCATAAGGAATACTACAATCATGGGGATACTCAGCATACTGCTCTGGACGCCGGCTGCCGGAGTCTTGCTCTTGGCCTTAACTTCCGGCCAGAACATTCGGCTAATCCGCTATATTGCAAATCTGTTTACTACCATCGCTTTTTTATTGGTGTGCTGGCTGCTGAGCATCTATAACGCGCATGATGCGGGTTTACAGTTTAATGAATATTATCCGCTTAACCCCAAGCTAGGCAGCGCTTACGCATTGGGCATAGACGGCTTATCGATGCCGATGCTGGTATTGGCGACCTTGCTCACCTCGATCTCATTGCTGGTTTCAGCCAACGTATCCACCGGTATCAAGGGCTACCATATCTGCATATTGCTGCTTGAATTCGGGATGTTGGGCGTGTTTCTGGCTCAGGATTGGGCATTGTTCTATATCTTCTGGGAAGTGACGTTAATTCCGCTATTCTTTCTGATTGGCCGCTGGGGCGGCAAACGGCGGCACACGGCCAGCCTTAATTTCGTACTGTACACGATGGGCGGCTCGGTTTTTATGTTGATCAGCCTGTTGGCGATCAGCCAGTATGATCTTGAACACGGCGGTTCCTTAATGTCCTCCATGCATCAGGCCGCGCAAGACATGCCAAGGGTTGAGCAGGTCCTGGTGCTGCTGGGTTTTGTGATCGGTTTTGGGGTTAAGATGCCGATTTTTCCGCTGCACGGCTGGCTGCCGCTGGCGCATGTCGAAGCGCCCAGCCCGGTCAGCATTTTGCTGTCCGGTATCTTGCTGAAAATGGGCGCTTATGGCTTGATCAGGGCGGTAGTGATGCTGCCGGAGGCCGCTAAATTGTTGCAGTCGATGCTGTTTTTTCTGGGATTGTTCGGCATGCTTTACGGCGGATTACTGGCCTGGCGGCAAAGCGATCTCAAAGCCATGGTAGCCTATTCTTCAATCAGCCATATGGGTATCGTGTTGCTGGGCCTCGCGACACTGAATGAAACGGGCATTACCGGTGCGGTTTTACAGATGACCGCACACGGCCTGATTGCCGGGGCGCTGTTTCTGCTGGTCGGCCTGCTGTATGAACGTACCCATACCCGCAACATTCAGGATTACAGCTCACTGATTCAGGTGATGCCGCGTTTTGCGCTGTTCATGACCTTAACCTTGTTGGCGGCAATGGGGCTACCGGGTTCGGTCGGCTTTATTGCCGAGCTGCATACGCTGATCGGCGGTTTCAGTACGTTTCCAAGCGCCGGGATGAGCATGGGCGTGATGGTGTTTTTTAGCGTCAGCATTTTAATCGGAGCCGCCTACGCGATGCGCACCGTCAGTCTGTTGTTTACCGGGCCGGTAAAAGCGCAAATGCGACACATTGAAGATTTGAGGGCGCCGGAAATGCTGGCTGTCGGGATACTGGTGACAGGCATCGTGTTGTTCGGCTTGCAACCCACTCCGCTGCTTGATTTGTCCTCAGCCACTATCAGCCAGATGAACGACGTGATCCGGCAACGGATTTTGTAGGATTAGCATGCAAGAGACTCCTTTGTATAAGAACCCCGCGTTGCGCGACCAAATCGCTCATGCGCTGAACCATCTGGATCATGTTCTGCCAGGGCAAGCGCCGATCCTCGATTTCGTGCATCACAATACCTTGCATGGCTTTCAGCATCTGCCGTTTGACGAGGCGCTGGCTGAATTCGAAGCCTTAACCGGTATCGGCGGTTACCTTCCCGAAGCGCAAAACCGCGATTTTTACCGACAAGGGCGCATTGATGATCGCGACTTGGCGGCAGCCTTTGCCCAACATCCAGCCTTGCAGGCAGAGCAAATTGTTTGCCGCTTGAAAGACAAAACCATCATCCGGCAGGATATCTGCTGCATTGCTTTGTTATTCGATCTGTCAGAGGTCAGCATCAGCCAATTGAACTGGCAAATAGAAGAGCTGGCGGCGCTGGATGCAGTGCAAGCCGATGTGCCCGAGTCGATCCGGCAGCGCTTGTCCGCCGATAGCAACATGATCCGGCAATTGTGGGAAAATATTTTAATCAAGCTCGGGCTGGAGCAGGCGGCATTACACCCGGAAAACATGCTGGATTTGTCGCTGGAACAGGCGGAAGACTGGCTGGAGCATGGCGCCAGCATTCCCAAGCAGGAAAATGGCGCATCCACCGCGTCTGCTCCCGGCAGTCCTTCGGCATACACACCATCCCTGGCGATCGTCGCGCCGGTTCCCGACCTGTCTGCGACATGCATACCATCCTTGGCGATCGCCTCGTCTGTTCCCGACAGACCAGCGGCATACACACCATCCTTGGCGATAACACATCAGCAAATGCGGGAGCAGGCAGGCGCAGCATTGGATGATCTGCTGGGCCAAATAGGCGACGACATTAGTTTGCGAGGTTTTATTTTGGCCTTGACGGGCGTAGATATTCTCGACGCTATCCGTTCGCAGCTGATACGTTTTTGCGCATCAGGGCTGGATGAAGGCGTAGCGGCATGGCAGTTGCCAGAGCGCAGCCGGTTGGGACTTTATGCCGCTTGGCGGGCAACGGCTCAGTATGACGCAAATCCTTTCTTGCATGAGTTACACGACTGGCAACAAATTATCGCCGAATTGCCCGAAGATGCACTCGATACCATCATTCTGCAACTCGACCACCTGGAAATACCGCAAGCGCACTGGGAGGGCTACCTTCGCCGCCTGGCGCTGGAAATACCCGGTTGGTCCGGGCTGATCAACTGGCGGCAGCATCACCCCAGCTATCAAACACCCAATGATGCAGCGCCGACACTGGCCGATTATTTGGCCATACGCCTGACACTGGACCGGCTGTGGCTGAATCAGGTTTGCCGCGATACCTGGAAAATCGAAGCCAAGCTCAGCTCAATTCAAAGCTATTTCCGGAAAAACTTGTCGGAATTCATGGTGCGCAGCTGTCTGTATCAAAGCGACTTACCGGAATATCTGACCCATCGGGCGGAATCGCTGACCTTGCATGCCGGCTCCGAACGCTATGACCGTAGCGATTGGCATCAACTTGCCGACCTGATTTGGACTTGGCGGTGCTGTCCGTTGGCGGATAAACATTCTGTAGCCGTGCATTCGGCAATCGCTCCTGCATCCATGCAGGCGTCGCCGCATAACAGCGGCTGGCGACTGTTTCGTTTGTGTCAGCATCTGGGCCTTGATGCCGCGGATGTGCAACAAATGGGTGCCAACGATTTACAAGCCATGTTGGCGGTGCTGGATGAATTCACCGTGGCCGAGCGCAGCAAAGTCTGGCTGACGGCTTACGAGCATCATTATAAAGAGAGCTTCTTTCGCGCCGTGCGCGCCAATCATCAGCGCGGCCGCTGGGCCGGACGCGGGCAGCGCCCCGATTCGCAGCTCGTGTTCTGCATGGACGACCGCGAAGAGAGCTTTCGCCGCCATCTTGAAGAGTTCAACCCCGCTGTTGAAACACTGGGCGCCGCCGGGTTTTTCGGCGTTGCCATGAATTACAAGGGCCTGGACGACAGTAAAGTCACGCCGCTGTGCCCGGTGGTGGTAACGCCGGTGCATGAAGTCCATGAAGTGCCGGGTCCCGGCAGCGAAGCTTCCGCTCCTCGGCAATCGCTCCTGCATTGCTCTACCTCCTGCATCCATGACAGTCGTGCTCACGCCCCTCGCCTACGTCCTGTAGGCGAATCGTCGCTGCTAAAACATAGCCGCGGCCGTAAGCTGAACCAATGGCTTGCCAAACAAGTGCATCAGGGCTTGCGCCGTAATTTGTTGCTGTCGCAGCCGATTATCGATGCGGTAGCGCCGGTTACCCTCGCCGGATTATTGGCTAAAGCGCTGTTTCCCAAATCGCAACAAAGATTGGTTTCCGGCATGGCAAAGCGGGTTTCGCCGGAGGTTAAAACGCAATTGCAGTTTACGTCTACCGATCAGACGATTGCCTCGCCGGAGCGCCCCAAACTGGGATTTACCGATAGCGAACAGGCCGACCGTGTTTCAGGCTTCCTGCGCAATATCGGGCTGACTTACGGGTTCGCGGAACTGGTCGTACTGATGGGGCACGGCTCGATCAGCCAGAATAACCCGCATTTGGCGGCTTACGATTGCGGTGCCTGTAGCGGCCGGCACGGCGGACCGAATGCCAGGGTATTTGCGGCCATGGCTAACCGTCCTGAAATACGCAAGCTGCTGGCGGAACGCGGTATCGCTATTCCGCCCGATACCTGGTTTATCGGCGCCGAGCATAACACCTGCAATGAAGAGGTCAGCTGGTATGACCTCGACCGGCTTCCCGCCGAACGGCAGGCCGGGCTAAGCAAGCTACAGCAGGAATTACGGCATGCCCAACAGATGTCGGCGCACGAACGCTGCCGCAGGCTGGCGTCTGCGCCGCGCAACCCGACGCCCGAACAGGCTTTGGCGCATATCGAGGAACGCGCCGCCGATTTCTCCCAGGCGCGGCCTGAACTCGGTCATGCCACCAATGCCTCGGCGGTTGTCGGCCGGCGTTCCTTAACGCAAGGCGCATTTTTTGACCGCCGGGTGTTTCTGATTTCCTACGATCCGACCCAGGATCCTGACGGTAAGATATTGGAAGGCATTTTGCTGGCGGTGGCTCCGGTCGGCGCAGGCATTAATCTGGAATACTATTTTTCCACCGTCAACAACGAACGCTTCGGCTGCGGTACGAAAGTGCCGCATAACGTCACCGGCTTTTTCGGTGTCATGGAAGGGGCGAGCAGCGATTTACGCACCGGACTGCCGCGGCAAATGATTGAGATCCACGAGCCGATGCGCCTGCAGATTATGGTTGAAGCCAAAACAACGGTGCTGGCAGAAATCTATCAGCGCCAGGAAAGCATACGTGAGCTGGTTGCAGGCGGCTGGGTGCTTCTGAGCGCTAAAGACCCTGATAGTGCCGATATTTTTGTATTTAAGCCCGGCACAGGTTTTGTACTTTGGCAGGCTGAGGCAGAAGACTTGCCGGTTCGGGATAATTCGCCGGATTGTTATCGGGATCAAACATTGCCGGTCGCGCCAATGCTGATCAAGCAACCTGAACGATTTGGAGTTAGGTAATGGATGCACTCGTTGTTTTAATTCCCTTAATGCCGTTGGCCGGGGCTTTGGCTATCGGCATCGGGCACCTGTTTGGCGTCATCAGCGGCGAAGCCGGTGAAAGCAGAACCGCAGATATAGCCGGTTGGACGATTATTATGTCCAGCTTGCTGGCTTTGACCTTGCTGGGAGCCGATTTGCTGGGGAAAAATGCCGGCTTCTATAAGGTAGGGCACTGGCTGAACAGCGATACGCTGGATATACAAATCAACTTTATCACCGGCGGTTTTAATGTCTGGCTGGCGGCGCTGTTTTCAATACTGTTGGCAATAGTCATCCAATTTTCGGTTAACTATATGCACCGGGAGGCGGGCTACCACCGGTTCTTTTTTATTCTGAGCCTGTTCTCGTCGGCAATACTGTTGCTGGTGTTATCGGGTAATGTAGTCGGCACTTTTATCGGTTGGGAAGTGGCAGGGTTATGTTCTTATTTTTTGATAGCTTACGCCTATGACCGTCCGGTTGCCGCTGCAAATGCGACGCGGGTTTTTATTACCAACCGTATTGGCGACGCCGCATTTTTGCTGGGTGCAGGCTTAAGCTACGCATGGCTTGGCAGCGTTAACTGGAGCAATATCAATGCCGCATCCGCACAGTTCAGTCCGGGCGAAGCGACCGCCATTGCGCTGTGTTTCGCAGTCGCCGCTTTTGCCAAATCCGCGCAGCTGCCTTTTACCCCTTGGCTGGCCAGAGCGATGGAAGGACCTACGCCGTCCAGCGCGGTATTTTACGGCGCGGTCATGGTACATGCCGGTGTTTATCTGATCATTTTGCTGAGGCCGGTTTTCGAACATGCGCCCTTGGCTATGGCTGTGGTCGCCATAGTGGGTTTGATGACAGCTGTTTATGGCTTTGTGGTCGGGTTGACCCAGACCGACGTTAAAAGCTCGCTGATTTTTGCGACATCCGGGCAATTGGGGCTGATGTTCCTGGAATGCGGCCTGGGCTTTTGGCAACTGGCCGGCTGGCATCTTTGCGCCCATGCGGTGGTTCGCGGTTATCAGTTCCTGACTGCGCCGTCATTAATGCACAACGTCCAGGGCTTACGCGCCGAAGCCTCCCGGCTAGACTCTGCGCCTCTTTGGGTTTATGTCGCATCCTTGCAGCGTTTCTGGCTGGACCAGGTTACCGATTGGGCGCTGGTTAAGCCGGTACGCGGCTTGGCGCATGACCTGAGTTATTTTGACGATCATGTCGTTGACCGGATCATGGGGATTCCCGATCCGGCTATCCGGACCATATCGTCACTCGCACAACTGGAAGAACGCATGGTTGGCGCCCGACTGGATACTGACTCGGATAAATTTGCCCATGGCAGCGGTCTGGCGGGAAAACTTACCGAATGGATGGCGGCCGTGCTGCACTGGTTCGAGGACCGCTTCGTATTGCGCGGCGTCGGCAAAAATGCCATCAATTATGGCCGGGAGCTTGGCCATATCGCCAACAAGTTTGAACAATCAGTGCTCAGACCCCGCTATCTGGTGTTGTTTGTGTTTATAACATTGCTAGTTGCATTTTGAGGCCGTGATGGATATTACTGTTAACCACTGGTCGCAACTGGCGGCTTTCCCGCTGCTTACCGCGTTGACGCTGGTTCCGCTGGCGTCGATGATCGCCATCCTGCTGTCGAAGTCGTCGACGGTGGCACTGCGCTTTGGCTTTGCCGGAGCGTCGGTCACGGTATTGCTTAGCTTTTATCTGCTGAGTGTTTTTGATTCTGCCACCCCTGGCATTCATCTGGCCGAGCACTTCAATTTTGCGGGCCTCAGTTACAGTGTCGGTGTCGATGGGTCTAATATCTTGTTTATTCCGCTGACCGCCATTTTAACCTTGCTCGCGCTGATTTATACCTTGATTACCCGGCATGTAACCGACCGGTTGTTCATTGCCTGCTTGTTGGGTTATGAAACCGTATTGATCGGCGCGTTTGCCGCGCTGAATGTGATGCAGTTCTGGCTATGGTGCGTGTTGGAACTGATTCCTGTGGCGCTGCTGACGATTCACGCCGGAACCGGGCAAAATCGGCGCTGGGTTGTCGTGAAGTTGCTGCAATACTGGGGCAGCGGCTTGCTGATGACGCTGACTGGCTTCTTGTTACTGGCTTTCGGCTTAATCGATTCCGAACATGCGCTGACTTTCGATTGGCTGACGCTTAAACAGAATAATGCCTATCTGCACGATGAGGTATTGATTTTCGTGCTGCTGTTCTTCGGCTTTGCGATACGGATGCCGTTATTTCCGTTTCACGGCTGGTTGCCGGTGCTGGCAGAGCAGGGCACGGTCGCCAGCGCCGTGATTTATCTGGTGGGCTTGAAGCTGGGCATTTATGCGGTTATCCGCTTTATTTTGCCGATGGTGCCCGGCGTTGCCGAACAATGGTCAGGCTTTGTAGTGATACTGGGTTTGATCAGCATTTTTTACGGCGCCTTGCTGGCACTGATGCAAATCAATATTCGCCGTTTGCTGGCTTTTGCGGTCATCAGCCAGACCGGCATGCTGGTCATCGGCGCTTTCTGTTTTAACGAAAACGGCCTGGAAGGCAGCCTGTTGCTGTCCGTGGCCTATGGTCTGGCGACGGCGGGCATGTTGTTTAGCGTCGGGCTGGTTTACGAGCGCACCCGCACCGCTTATCTGCCGCGTCTGGGTGGACTGTTCGATACCAACACAACCTTGGCTGTGCTGTTTTTGGTTTCTGCGCTGAGCACCATGGTCATGCCCGGCACGCCGGGATTCGATGCTGCGCATTTGCTGGTCGAAGGGATTATCGAAGAAGACGGCTGGCTGCTTGCCATCGCCATTTTGCTCGGTAACGTAATGTCTGCCGCGTTCTTGTTATGGGCTTTCCAGCGGGCTTTCATGGCAAACCCCAAGCGTGCCGAGCAACCTTACAGCTGCGCGCACCACCCGGTTTGGATCGAGCGTCTTATCGCCGCAGTAATTTGCCTGTTGCTGATCGGTACCGGCTTTTACACAACGCCGTGGCTGAATTTTATAGACCAGGATGCGGTCGTTATCGGCGAGCAATTTCCGATACACGGCTCACAATCCAATGACGATACCAAGGACGGCCAACATGAGTAATGCAAGTTTCCCTGTTTTAAGCCTGATCATTCTGCTGCCCTTATTGGGCGCGATGGCCATAGCCGTGACTCGCGATATCCGTTTGGCTAAAACCGTCGCACTGCTGTTTGCCACGCTGGAGTTAATCGCCACAGGGGTGACGGTGCAACTGTTTAATGCCAACCTTGGCAACAGCTTTCAACTGGTTGAACAACATGCCTGGATACCGAGCCTGAACATCGAATACCTGGTTGGAGTGGATGGCATTTCGGTGCTGTTTTTGCCGATGTCGGCACTGCTGACGCTAATGGCGATCATCGCCTCATGGAATTCGGTGCAGCACCTGACCCGTTTCCATTTTGCGTTATTACTGGCATTGGAAAGCATCACCATCGGCGTTTTTGTGGCGCTGGATATGGCGCTGTTCTTTTTGTTCTGGGAACTGACCTTGCCGCCGATATTCTTTTTAATCGGTTTATGGGGCATAGGTTCCGGAAGGCGTAGCGCGGCGATAAAGTACACGATGTTTATGCTGTTCGGCGGCGTGCCGTTACTGTTTGCGATTATCATACTGGCGGTTAATCATGCCACCGTAGCAGGCGGCAGCATTCCTCAGGGGCTGGCCTTCAGCTTGCCGGTATTGCTGGGAACGCCATTGCCGGACAGCCTGCAAACGTTGGTATTTTTATTATTACTGCTCGGCTTTGCCGTTAAAGCGCCTTTGGTGCCGTTTCATACCTGGCTGCCCACTGTAGCAATGGAAGGCCCGACCCAGCTAACTGCCCTGCTGACCGGCTTGAAGCTCGGCGCTTTCGGCATCATCCGTTTTGCAATGCCTCTGGCGCCAACCGCCGCCGTTCAATACAGCTGGGTGTTAGGCATACTCGGCGCGATAACGCTGGTGTACAGCGCGTTGATTGCGTTGCAGCAGACCAATTTGCGCCGCTTATTGGCTTATGCCAGCGTCAGCCATGTCGGGCTGGTTATCGTCGGCGTTGCCTCCCTGACTATGCAAGGCATACAGGGGGCGATTTTTCAATTGCTGAATTTCACGATGGTTGCCGGTTCCCTGATGCTGGTGGCCGGTTTTATCCAGCATCGATTGGGCAGTACCGAAGCCATTCATCTGGGCGGTCTGGCTAAAGTCATGCCGCGCCTGGCCTGCTTTTATTTTTTATTTGTGCTGGCCAGCATAGGCTTGCCCGGAACCAGCGGCTTTCCTGCCGAGCTACTGCTGATTATCAGCACCATGCTGGCGCACCCCAGCATCAGCATCGCAGCCCTGATCGGAGTGATATTGAGCGCCGCCTATATGCTGACCTTTACCCGCCGGGCTTTTTTCGGCCCTGTGACTCAGGCAAGCGTCAGACAAGTGCAGGATTTGCGGCCCCGCGAGCTGACGCTGTTGTGCGTGTCAGCGTTGTTGATATTGGGGTTTGGTTTCTTCCCTAATGGCGTGCTGAAAACTAATCGGGCAACAGCGGAGGCCTGGTTAAGCCGGATAATGGATCAGCCGGTGCTGGTGAGTGAGTCTGGGCGGAATTAAAAAATACAGCCTGGTAGGGTACGCACTGCGTACCTTTTCGGATTAAATTCATCGGAAAAATTTGAAAATGGTACGCGATGCGTACCCTACGGCTGCTACTCGTCTGCACGAAATTGTTAAAGAACGCCGTTCCATTACGCCTGATACTGCACTGCGCTTGGCGCGTTATTTCGGTGGCGATGCCCAATCCTGGCTGAATCTGCAAACCGCTTACGACTTGCGCGTGGCGGAGCAACAAGCCTTGGCCGTCATCGAGAAAGAGGTTTTACCACGCGAGGCGGCTTGAGCATTCCTACCCGCTAAGTAAGTGCATGAAATAACTTGAGCATTTTATTCCCCTCACCCCAATCCTCTCCCGAAGGGAGAGGGAGCAAGTTGTTGAAGTTATTCCGTGCGCGTACTTAAGCAGGTATTACGCATCATCAACCTGATCGGCCAACGCGGTCAGTTTTTTGACGAGCTCCGGTAATTGCTTCTGACTTTACGCGCGGACCATGGCATGAGTCATTTGCGGCCTTTGCGGCCTTTGCGCGGGACTTTATCGTAAAGATGCAAATGTGCGAGGGGAATTACCAATAGCTCTTTAGTCTATAGAGCTATACTTGAGCGAACAATCATAACGCTCAACCTTGACCATCTATACCAGCCTTAGCCGTGCCGCAAACACATCGGCTGGTTCGGCATGACCGTAGAAGTAACCTTGAGCTTGATCGCAACCCATTGCCAGTAACATTCCAGCTTGCCCCTCATCTTCCACACCCTCGGCAATCACTTGCATTTCCAGCGACTTAGCCATCGCAATGATGGTCTGAACGATAACCTGGCTATGTTCATCGCTTAACATGTTACGCACGAATCCTGCGTCGATCTTGATTTTTTGTATCGGAAAACGGGTGAGGTAGCTAAGCGATGAATAGCCGGTACCGAAATCGTCGATAGCCAATGAGAATTGATGTCCTCGCAAGATATGCAAGGTTTCGAGCGTGCCGGCGATATTGTTGACCAAGCTGCCTTCAGTCAATTCCAGCTCAAGCAAAGGCGCTTCAACTAAGGCATGGTGCAAACGCTCGGAGTAACCCGCCGATTCGATTTCTTGCGCGGAAATGTTGATCGCCAAACGTCCCGGCAGGTTCAATCCGGCTTCACGCCACAGCCGCAATTGTGCCAGGGCGGTTTTTAAAACCCAGGCCCCCAGTTCCAGCATCATGCCGCGCTCCTCGGCAATCGGAATGAAGTAGGTCGGACTAATCCAGCCTAGAATTTCATCGTGCCAACGCAATAATGCCTCGGCGCCTACGAGTTCGCCGCTGGCGAGGTCGACCTGGGGTTGATAATAAAGTTGTAAAGTATTGTTGGTTAAAGCAAGGCCTAGCCGCTGGGCCAACAGGATACGCTCGGCCAAGCCATCGCTCATTTCGTTGCTGTAAAAACAATAACCACCGCCTCTATTCTTGGCGCGATACATGGCAATATCGGCGCACTTAAGCAGTTCGTCGCCAGTCAGACCATCTAACGGGTAGAGTGCAATGCCGGCGCTTAGTCCTACCGAAAAGGAATGGCCTTTAAGGGTGATAGGCTGCTCAATCAATGATTGTTGCAAGCGCTCGGCTACGATAGTTAATATGTTAAGGTCATCGGAGTCAACAATCACTACAAACTCATCCCCACCCAAGCGAGCCAGTGTTTCTCCTTGCCGCAAGGAAGCTTGGAAACGCCGCGCACTTTCTACCAAAACCTCGTCGCCGACATCGTGACCGTGAATATCATTGATCTCTTTGAATCGGTTGAGATCTATGAAAATCACGCCTATGCCTTGAGAGTTCCGCTCGGCGTTGGCAAGCGCAAGCTTCATGCGATCATTCAATAAGGCACGATTCGGCAAGTGCGTTAGCGGGTCGAAAAAAGCTAACCGATGGATACTGGCTTCATGTTTTTTACGCTCGGTGATATCGGAAAAAATACCGATGTAGTTAACCACCTCGCCATGCTCATTACGCACAGCAGATATCGATAGCCACTCCGGATAAATCTCTCCTGATTTACGCCGATTCCAGACTTCGCCTTGCCAAAAGCCCTGTTCCTTAATTTGCTGCCACATGCCGGCATAAAATGCGTGCTCCTGACGCCCGGATTTGAGAATGCGCGGCGTGCGGCCGATAACTTCCTCGGCGGTATACCCGGTCACTCGGGTAAACGAGCTATTAACGCTGACAAAACGCTCCCGATCATCGAGAACGATCACTGCTTCAATGCTTTGCTCGAATACCACGGCCGCCAAGCGTAGGGCATTTTCATTGGCTTTACGTTCGCTAATATCGGAAAAAATCGCGACATAATGGGTAATGATACCGACGCTATCGCGCACAACAACAGCCGATAGCCAGCCGGGAAAGCATCGGCCATCCTTACCGTGACAGTTGACTTCGCCCTGCCAACAGCCTCGCTGATTCAGGGCATTTCGGAATATTTGTTGAAAAGACACGGTATTATTCTGGTCGGACCATAAACTTGAGGCATCCTTAGTCATGACCTCTTGCTGCGAATAACCCGTTGCTTCGGCAAATGCCTTGTTGCCGGAAAGCAAGTGCATGTTAGGGTCTAAAATAATGATGGCTTCGGAGCTGTTTTCGAAAACCTTGGCAGCCAGCCGTAAGCTCTCTTCCGTTTGCTTGCGCTGGGTAATGTCGCGCAATTGGGTTACGAAGGCCTGATTTCCATCCCATTCTGTTTCAGCTACCCGCATCTCCACAACGACTGTTTTGCCGGCAGGCAACGGAATATCCAGTTCGGCACGGTCGGCACCGATGACAGGAAAACCAAAGGGAACGCCGCGCAAATCTTCCGGTAACCTGCCAAAAAGCGACGCGGCCGCCGGATTGGAAAATAGGATGTCGCCGCCATTGCTAATGATCAGGATGCCATCCAGGCTATTGTTGACAATACTATGGAAACGCGATTCAGCGACACGAAGATGATGCTGAGTTTTTTGCAGCGCTGCTTGAATATCAATCATGGTTTTAGCTGCTCATTATTCGACGGTTTAGGCTGCCAATTCAAACAAGAGTCGTTGGATGTCATAGAGGAGGCGATGCTGCCGACGCCCAGCAGGTTAGCATGGTAGCCAAAGGGCTGGCCGATATGCATGCCATGACCGTCAATAGTGTATTCGCGGATCAGTTTTTCATGCATCGAACCTCGCATTTTTAAAACGGTAATGGCGCGACGAATCTGGTCTTCAATTTCGACATAGCGAAGCAGGACGATGGAGTCTGTCAATGTGGAAATGTGGGCATCTGTCACTGACGAGCCGCCGATCAGGTCAGGCGTGGTGGCGGTGAATAGCGCAGCCAGTTCATGGGCTTTGACGAACGAGGCAATGCCAATCACGAATTCACGAAAGCCTTTGGCCGATGTGATACGTTCCAAGGCGGAGATGCTGTCCAAAGCCAAACGATCCGGCTTGAAGCGCTCTATCTGATGCTTGATGGTGGCCAAATGATCTTCCAGCGTGGCGTTTTCGGGATAAGCCGAAACAATATTAAGAGCTCCGGATTCTTCCATCTTTTGGAAGTCAACGCCCCAGCCTTTGGCGTTACGGTACAGTTGTTCTCGGCTTTCTTCAAAAGCAAGTAACAAACAACGTTCGCCGCTGTTTACTCCTCCCGCAATGAATTCGGTCACCATCAGGGTTTTGCCGGTACCGGTGGCTCCTGATGCCAAGGTGATCGAATCACGGAAAATGCCTCCTCCGCACATCTCATCCAGCATGGCGTTGCCCGAACTGACGCGCAGGTCGGAGGATTGCTGATTCAGTTTGATAGCGGAAAGGGGAACTACGACTAATCCCTCATCGGGTACCACGGTAAAAGGATATTCGCCTTTATGATGATAAGTGCCGCGAAATTTGAGAATTTCAATGGTGCGATGGCGTATCTGGTCGTCCAGGCTATTGCGCAAAATGATGACATTATCGGCAACGAATTCTTCTACCCCAAAGCGGGCAATGTTGCCGTATTCGTGTTCACGTTCGGTAGTCATTACCGTAGTGACTTGCATGGCATTCATGGCTTTGGCAATACGCAACAACTCCAGCCGAATCATGCGAGTTTCCTGGAACTGTGAAAAAATCGCACCTAGTGAGTCAATGGCGACTCTTGATGCGTTTACCTTGCCGATGGCGTGTTTTAAACGCACCAATAAGGCGCCGAGATCGTAACTACCGGTTATCAGCGTGTCGTCATCGTAATAAGGCGAGGCATCGACGAATATCCATTTCCCTTCCGCTTCCCAAGCTGGGATGTCCCAGCCAAGCGACATCATGTTGCGGCGAATATCGTCCGGCGATTCCTCGAAGGTTACAAATACGCCGGTTTGATCCCATTGCTCGATGCCTTCCGCCAAATATTGGGCAGCGAATACGCTTTTACCGCTGCCGGCTGTGCCCGCCATCAGCGTGGTACGATGAATCGGCAAACCGCCTACCGCAATCAGGTCGAAACCTGGAATCCCCGTCGTCAATTTTTCGACGGAACAATCAGCAGTCTTGTTACTCATAAAAAATGCTCAGGTTTTTAGTTGGGATTTGCAGACGATTTAGACGTGCGGATATCGAGACCCACCAGAACTTTTTCTGTTTCCGATAAGTCGCCGATCAGGCGCCGCAATGGCGGCGGCAACGATTTGATCAATGTTGGCGTCGCTAGAATCCGTTCATCTTCCGCTAATTGCGGACGCTCAAGAATATCGATGATCTCGATTTCGTATTTTGCATCGAGATTTTCTTCGCAAATTTTACGGAGGTTCTGGATGGCGCTTTCCGAGCGAGGTGTTTGGCCGGTGATATAAAGCTTCAAGTGATATTTATTCATGCTGGCTAGTTTAAATCATTTATTAAAATAATGACAACGGCTGTTAGTCACCATGAATAGGGCTTCACACCGTGCAAAATATGGCAATTTTTGCATGTTCGTTTTTGAAAATGGGCGGAGCAAAAAGAGATTTCCACGTGGGGCGAAAGGAATACGCTGTGCACGACTCCTCGCCTACAACATCAACATCTATGAATCATCAACCTGATCGGCCAGCGCGGTCAGTCGTTTAAGCAGATCGGATAACTGTTCTTGGCTCTCAGCGCGTATCGTCGCATGAGCCACTTTACGACCTTTGCGCGGGGATTTATCGTACAGATGCAAGTGCGCATGCGGAATCGCCAATACGTCTTCAGTTGCAGGCAGTCCGCCGATGAAATTTACCATGGCTGCGTTACCTACCGGTGCCGTGGAACCTAACGGCAAATCCAGAATAGCGCGCAAGTGATTTTCAAACTGACTGGTTTCCGCGCCTTCAATGGTCCAGTGGCCGGAATTATGCACCCGTGGCGCAAACTCGTTGGCAACCAGCTGGCCGTCTACTTCAAATAATTCCAGGGCCAATACGCCGACATAATCCAACGCTTCCAGTAAGCGGGATACATAGCTTTCCGCCTGCTTTTGCATGGGATCGTCCGCACGGCATTCGGAAACGCGCAATATGCCGCCGCGATGCAAATTCTCCGATAGCGGGTAGAAAACAATTTTTCCTGACACACTGCGCACGGCGATGATGGAGACTTCACGATTAAACGGCACGAAGGCTTCGACGACAGCCGGTGCGCCTTGCAGCTGTTCCCAGGCTTGTTTTAAATCGTCCGCCGATTTGAGCAGGGACTGGCCTTTGCCGTCGTAGCCTTGGGTGCGGCTTTTTAAAATAGCCGGGTAGCCGAGGATAGGCATAGCCTGTTCCAGGCTTTCAAAGCTGTCCACTGCGGCATAAGCCGGTGTAGGAATGTCGATGTCATGAAAAAAGCTTTTTTCGACCAAGCGGTCCTGGGCAACGGACAGGGCTTTCGGGGAGGGATACACTTGGGTATGAGAGGTCAGAAACTCGGCAACTTCAGCAGGCACATTCTCAAATTCGTAAGTGACCACATCGGCGCGTTCCGCCAGCTCTGCAAGCAGGGACGGATCGCTGTAATCGCCAATTAGAGGCTCGCCCAGCCGGTTGGCGCAGGCATCGGCGGAGGGGTCGAGAAAAATAAACTCCAGCCCTAAAGGTATGCCCGACAGCGCTATCATTCTGGCCAGCTGACCTGCGCCCAATACACCCACTTTCATAAATCGTCCTCTGCTCTTGGATCTGAGTGCGCAAGCACCGATTCGGTTTGCTCACTTCTGAAATTTTGTAACGCGTCCTTATACTGGACATGTTTGTTACTGATAATGGCCGCCGCCAGCAAAGCCGCGTTGACTGCACCCGCTTTGCCTATAGCCAAGGTGCCGACCGGAATGCCAGCGGGCATTTGTACGATGGATAGCAGGGAATCCATGCCGTTTAAGGCCTTGGACTGCACCGGCACGCCCAATACCGGCACGGCGGTTTTTGCGGCCGTCATGCCGGGCAAATGCGCTGCGCCGCCCGCTCCGGCGATGATCACTTCCAGGCCTTTGGTTTCAGCGGTTTCGGCATAATGAAACAATTTATCCGGGGTACGGTGCGCCGATACCACTTCAACCTCATGCGGAATGCCGAGCTTTTCCAGCGTTTCCGCGGCAAAGCGCATGGTTTCCCAGTCAGAGGTCGAGCCCATGATGATGCCAACCAGTGCGGTCATGTGTTACTCCAAATTAAGCAGGTAATCATAAATTTCTCAGAGTGCCGTAGAGCGGTTTTATGATGAGCAAATCGCCAATAACCGGTCTATAGACGTATTAAAAAACGGGACAACAAAACCGCGTAGTATCGCATAAATATTGCAGAGATGTTCTGTAAGATGCCGATAAAAACCGATAATTTCTAGCTCTCGTCGCTATCAATACCGGCCTGATCGGTGATGCTTTTAGGAAAGCTCTTTTTGACCTTAACGCCCAGCTCGACAAAACTGCTGGCCTGGCGGATCAGGTTGCCGTTGCCTTGGGTCAGTTTATTCATTACGCCGTCATAAGTGCTGTTGACGGTGCTTAACTGCTTGCCCAGTTTATCCAGGTCATCGACAAAGCCACGGATCTTGTCGTAAACCAGTCCGGCCTTGTCGGCAATAGCCCGGGCATTTTCGTTCTGGCGTTCATAACGCCAGATGTTTTCAATGGTGCGGAGCGTCGCCAACAAAGTGGTCGGGGTGACGACGACGATTTTATGTTCGAAAGCGTCGGTAAATAAGCGTTCGTCGGCCTGAAAGGCGGCAATAAAAGCCGCTTCAATCGGCATGAATAGCAGCACGAAGTCCAGTGACCGTAAGCCTTTTAAGTCCGAATAATTCTTGTTGCTGAGTCCTTTGATATGCTCCCGCACCGCTTCGGTATGCTGTTTTAATGAGGCGATGCGTTCCAGGTCGTCTTCGGTCGAGCAGTAACGCTCATAAGCCAGCAGGGATACTTTGGAGTCGATAACGACATCCTTGTTTTCAGGCAGCCGGACGATCACATCGGGCTTGAACAGCCTGTTATCTTCATCCCGGAATGCGCCTTGCGTTTCATACTCGATGCCTTTACGCAGTCCCGATTTTTCCAGCACTTTTTCCAGGATCATTTCGCCCCAGTTGCCTTGGGCTTTTTTGTCGCCTTTTAATGCGCGGGTCAGGTTCAGGGCTTCCTGGTTCATCTGCGCGGTATCGCGCCGCAATGAGACAATCTCCTCGCGCAGGGAAATACGGTCCTTGTTCTCATTGTCGTAAACCGTTTCGATGCGTTGCTTGAACTCGCCGAGCTGCTCGCGTAACGGCGTGACGATATGATCCAGGCTGGTTTTATGATGCTCGGTGAATTGTTTGCTGCGGTCGTCGAAAATCTTGCCGGCCAGATTTTCAAACTGGGTGTTCAGGCGCAGTTCCGCGTCCAGCAGCAATTTTAGTTTTTCCGCGGTATTTTTCGCCTGTTCATCCATGCGGGTTTGCAGCTGGGCATTCTCGGTTTTGGTCTCGATAAACAGCTGCTGCAACTGCTTGAATTCGGCTTCGCGGGATTGAAGTTGTCTTAGTTTTTCTTCTGAAACAGCCAGGTCGGTTGAGAGCTGCCTGATCAGAGTCCTATCTTTGCCGCTCAACAGGCGCGTTGCGAATGCACCGATTAACAGGCCTATTAATGTTAGTACCAGCGGGGGGATGTTATTGATGAAGTTCATTAACTATTCAATAGTTAGAAAAAAGTAGGACATAGTTGATACGGATTTGGCTGATTATCCTGGATAAACTTGAATTTTATCAAAACACTGCAAGAAATTTCACAGCAAGAGTCGGTCGATGTCGAGTGATCCGTGAAACACGCCCAAAATATCAATTCTTTTTGGGCTTTTTATTAAATAAGCGATTCGGTAATGTCCGTATAGCAAAATGCGAATATCGCCGTCGGACTCTTTACGATACAGATACCCTAGTTCTGGAAAGCTGCGTAATAACTGGGCTTTTGCATATATTCCCGAGACAACATTTGCGGCGGCATCAGGCTTGTCATGCATAATATAGTCATAAATATCCCGCAGCCAGCGCTCAGCCTCGGTAGTCCAGTTTATTTCCGCCATGTGAAGATTCGATGTTCCATTTCCTCATTAGAGATTACTCGACCTTCGCGGGAATCGCTTAAGCCTCGTTCCACCATGCGCGAAAAAGCAAGCTCCCGCAGAATTTCATCAAAGCTACTGTCATCAGGCTGAGCTTGAACTATTTCAGAAACCCTTTCTTTGACTGTTGACATAATAGATGCCCCTATAGGTGGTTGTAAGGAAATGCGGTAGACCATTCTAAAAAAGCGTGTTATCCGTATTCCAATTTTTTAAAGTTATAAATGCTTGAATACGGCTTCTGCAATATCCAGCGTTTTTTCCAAATCTTCATCACTATGCGCCGCCGAAACAAAGCCGGCTTCAAACGCTGATGGCGCCAAATACACACCTTGCTCCAGCATCGCATGGAAAAAACGCTTGAACAGGTCCTGGTCGCATTGCATGACTTGGGCAAAGCGGCTGACTTTCGGCTCAGGGCTGAAAAATAGCCCGAACATGCCGCCAACGCTATTGGTGGTCAGCGCGATACCGGCCTTGGCTGCACGTTCTTTCAGGCCTGACGTCAGTTTTTCGGTTTTTGCGGTTAACGACTCATAGAAGCCGGGCCGGGCTATCAATTCCAAGGTTTTCAAACCGGCGGCCATCGCGACAGGATTGCCGGACAGCGTGCCTGCCTGATACACAGGGCCGAGCGGCGCAAGATACTCCATGATTTTACGCGAGCCGCCAAAAGCGCCGACCGGCATGCCGCCGCCGATGACTTTGCCCAATGTCGTTAAATCGGGCTTAATATTATAGTGTCCCTGCGCGCCGGTTAAGCCTACCCTAAAGCCGGTCATCACCTCATCAAAGATCAGTACACTATTATATTGGTCGCAAACCTGGCGCAGGCATTCCAGGAAACCGGGCTCAGGTGGGATGCAGTTCATGTTGCCGGCGACCGGTTCGACGATAATGCAGGCGATTTGTTCGCCCAATTCCGCAAACAGCGCTTTGACCGAATCGCTATCGTTATAAGTCAGGGTGATGGTGTTTTCGGCAACGGAGGCCGGTACGCCGGGAGAGCTAGGTACGCCAAACGTCAACGCGCCGGAACCGGCTTTTACCAATAAAGAATCGGAATGGCCGTGATAACAGCCCTCGAATTTAACGATTTTATCGCGGCCGGTGTAGCCTCTGGCCAAGCGGATTGCGCTCATGGTCGCCTCGGTGCCGGAGCTGACCATTCTGACCATATCGATTGACGGCATCAGCTCGCAAACCTTTTTAGCCATCAGTGTTTCAATTTCGGTCGGAGCGCCGAAACTCAGGCCCTTTTCGGCGGTTTGCTTGACCGCTGCAATGACTTCCGGATGGGCATGGCCCAAAATCATCGGTCCCCAGGAACCGACATAATCGATATAACGATTGCCCAAACTGTCGTAAATATAAGCGCCTTGGGCATGGTCGATAAAAACCGGTGTGCCGCCCACGCCGCTAAAGGATCGTACCGGTGAATTGACGCCGCCTGGAATTACAAGTTTTGCATCGGAAAATAACGCAGTTGCTTCAGTCATGGTTTTTTTAATCGCCAAGGATGGTGTGTTTGCCGTAAGCCTACCGGGGCAGATTCGGCGGCAGGTTAAATTTAAGGCGTAAAGGATAGGATAAGTTTGCGATGATTGAAAGCTTATCGTTGCTTATCCAATAACCGCCTTGATAAATAACGGTTTTAAAGTTACGCTCTAGCTCAAGTATCGGATAACATGGAATCAGTGGAAACCGATCGCAATTCGATGGCTGCCGGAATGATGTTTGCTCGTTTCATGCCAGATCGACACAGGCATTCAAGTTTAATAATAGTCGCAAAATAGCTGTTTCAACGCCGTTCTGAAAATGGCGAAACCTGATGATCAGGCCGTTATCCATGGCCTGTGTAGTGATAACTAAACAAAAACGAATCAGAGACTTATGCCAACTCCATTATCGCCGTCGGACCCCCCTAAACGCCATTTTCTCTCTTTGTTAGCCATCATCATTGCTGTCATTAGTATTTCCGAAATACTAGCTATATGGCTGCTGGATGCGGCTCAGCAATGGGGAATTATACTGTCGCCATTGCAGGGCAGCGTAAGCAGCATCATCTTGTCGACCGCGCTCAGTTCGCCGCTTTTATGGTTTTTGGCGGTACGGCCGCTGGCCTTGCAGAACGGGCAGGAACAGACGGCCTCCAACAGAGAGCTGCTGGAGGCTTTGGAGAACCATGTGCTGGTCAGTATTGCCGACGTTCAGGGGCGCATTGTCTATGCCAACGACATGTTCTGCAAAGTGTCCGGTTACACCCAAAATGAACTTGTCGGACAAGACCATCGCGTCGTGAACTCCGGCTATCATGATAAAGATTACATCCGCAACGTATGGAATACGATAGCCGGCGGCCAGGTATGGCGCGGGGAGTTTTGCAACCGCCGCAAGGACGGTGAACTGTATTGGGTGGACAGCACTATCGCGCCTCTGCTGGATAAAACAGGCAAGCCCAAGCAATACATTTCGATCCGTCGGGATACGACCGCCCGGAAAGCGAATGAATTAAAACTGACAGCGCTTAAACGCGCGCTGGACGCCAGCAGCGAGATGATACTCATCACCAATGAGGAAGGGCTCATTCAGTACGCCAACCCGGCACTTTGCCTGTTTACCGGCTGGGCGGAGGATGCGCTGATGGGACAAAAGCCCGACGTGCTGGACAGCCCTAACGCCGATCGACAGATCCTGTCCGAGATGCAAGGCAGGCTTCGTTGCAGCGAAGCCTGGTCAGGTCGGCTGCGGGGCCGCCGTCGAGTCAAGGCTCACGCCCCTCACCTACGTCCTGTAGGCGAAGCTTCCGCATTAGCGCCTGAAAATGACAGCCTTAACACGGCACAGGACCTTCGAACCCGCCCGGGACAAGCCACTGAGGATACGCTGGATTACTGGGCCAAGACCAATATTACTCCGATTCTAACCGCAAGCGGCTCACTAGCGGGCTATGTACAGATTCAACACGATGTCAGCAAACAGGTCGAAGAGGAAGCGGCTTTGCAAATCGAAAGCGACGATATCGCCGCCCGCCTGACCATCTCTGAGGCGCTGCACCAACCCTTGACGCTGGAACAGCGCTCTATTCAGGTTCTGGATATTTTATTCGGCCTCAAGGATGTCGATTCACAGCGCAAGGGCGGTATGTTTTTGCGGGCGGAAGGGGATGATTATCTGGAAAAATTCGTCGTACGCGGGGATTACGATTGCAAGGAGCGCATAGACTTTGGCGACGGCTTATGTGGACAGGCTGCCGTTTCAAGAAAACTTATCGTTTCCGATCATTGCTGCTGCGCTGACCGCCTGTCTCATGGCCACTACGTTGTGCCTGTCGCTTCCAGCGGCGAGATTCTCGGCGTGTTGTTTATTTTTACCGATGCTTACCCGGTGCAAAACGAGCCCCGCATTGCCATGCTCAAGGAAGTAGGCGAAATGATGGCGCTCGCGGTGCTTCAGGATAAGGCCAATGCTTCGCTGAAAGCTGCGCGCGATGCCGCATTGCAGGCCGCGCATGCCAAGACCGAGTTTTTGGCCAATATGAGTCATGAAATTCGAACGCCAATGAATGGCGTATTGGGCATGCTGGATTTGTTGCAGGATACGCAACTGTCGCAAGAGCAATGGGACTTGATCGATATCGCGGCAAATTCAGCAGAATCGTTGTTGACCATCATCAACGACATCCTGGATTTTTCCAAACTGGAGGCGGGTAAAGTCGAGCTGGAGCAGATCGAGTTTAACTTGCCGGATTTAGTGGAAGAAGTTTGCACCTTGCTATCCAGCCGCGCCCACAGCAAGGGCCTTGAATTGAACTGCTTTCTGCCGACCAATCTGCCGCAACGTTGGCATGGCGATCCCACGCGCATCCGGCAAGTGCTCACCAACCTGATCGGCAATGCCGTTAAATTTACCGAAAAAGGTGAAGTCTCGGTAAAGGTGTCGGCGATTGCCGAATCTGTTCCTGACAGATTCTTGGCACACACACCCTCCCTGGCGATCGCCGCACCGGTTCCCGACCGGTCTGCGGCATACACTCCATCCCTGGAGATATTGCGGTTTGAGGTGTCGGATACCGGTATCGGCATCACCGCCGAGGCGCAAACGCGCCTGTTTCAGGCTTTTTCCCAGGCCGACAGTTCCACTTCCCGTCGCTATGGCGGTACAGGGCTTGGCTTATCGATCAGCAAGGATCTGGTTGCGTTGATGGACGGCAGCATCGGTGTTGAAAGCGCCTTGGGTCAGGGAGCCAATTTTTGGTTTACCTTGCCATTGGCGCCGATGGATAGCGACACTCCCGTTCCGCAGGCGAATTTTTCTGGCAAGCGTGCATTGATCGTCGATGATAACGCTACCAACCGCATGATTTTGACACATTATTTAAGCAACTGGGGCTTTACCTTAAGCGAAGCGGACAGCGGGCCTGCCGCACTTGTTGAACTCGAAGCCGCCGCTCTGCGAAACGAACCTTACGATTTGCTGTTGTCGGATATGCAAATGCCGGACATGGACGGCTTCGCGCTGGCCCGCGCCATCATGCAAAAACCCGCTATTGCCGACACGCCGCGCATTCTTTTATCCTCAGGCAGTATCGGCTCGCAAGTCGAAAGACTTGAGTCGGGGTTTAAACAAAGCCTGTTAAAACCGGTGCGGCAATCGCAGCTTTTCGATGCCATTGTCGATGCGTTGCAGCTTGCCGGTCAGGATTCCGCTCCAGCGAGCCGGCTAAAAGAGGTTTTGCTTGAGTACGAAGGCAAACGGGTGCTGGTGGTGGAAGATAACAAGATCAATCAAAAAGTGATACTTTCCCAGCTCGCCAAGTTCCAGCTTAAACCCGATTTGGCCGATAACGGGCAAGAGGCGCTGAATCATCTGGAGCGCCAAGCCTACGATCTGGTATTCATGGATTGCCAAATGCCGATTATGGACGGTTACGAAGCCACACGCATCTTGCGCGAACGGGAAGTCGCGGCAGCTTGCGGAGCGCATACGCCGGTCACGGCGCTGACTGCGCATGCCTCGTTAGGCGAGCGTGAGAAATGCCTGTCTGCCGGCATGGACGATTATCTAAGCAAGCCTGCCAGCCGAGCCGATCTGGCAGCAGTTTTGGCGCGCTGGCTGGGTGAGCCGTCCGTCCCTGAAGTCGCCCATGCAGCGCAGGATCGTGCTGCTGAAAGGGAACGTCTTTTTTTGGCAAAGGAGGATGCGGAAAGCTCAGCCTGTTGGGATGAGGAGGCAGCGCTTCAACGGCTGGATGATGACCATGATTTATTGGCCGAGATGATAGATTTGTTGCTTGAAGAGGCGCCAGGGCAAATAGTTGAATTGAATGCCGCCCTGTCTCGAGCCGACCTTGTTGCGCTGGCCGATGTCGCCCACGCTATTAAAGGCATGGCCGGGCATTTTTGCGCCGAAAAAATAATCAGTCTTGCGGTAAAACTGGAGCATTCAGCCCGCATGGCTTCTGCTTCGGATGCCGATTTTCAGTTGATGACCCATGACTTGATCCGGGCCATGATGAGTTTAATCGATAGCCTGTTACAACGGAAAGAACAAAGCAATGAATATTGAATTCAATCTTGATGAACTCAAAGTTACCGATCGCCTGCCTTCCCCTTCGGGAACGGCGCTGGCCATTATGCAACTCGTACAACGAAGCGATGCCACCGTGCAACAGGTGAGTCAACTGGTTAAAGTCGATCCTGCCCTCAGCGGGCGCATTTTGCGCTTTGCCAATTCGGCGGCTTTCGGAGCCCGGCGGCCCATCGCCGATGTTCAAACTGCGGTCATGATGATGGGCATGCAGACGGTACGTAACTTCGCGCTGAGTCTTTCCCTGATTGGCAACAGCGGTAGCGGGCATTGCCGGAGATTTAATTATGAAGCCTACTGGTCGCGATCCTTGGCGGTGTCAGTATCCATCGCGGCCATCACTGCCAGGGAAACCACAGTGGTGCCTGCGGAGTCGTTTACGTTGGGCCTGCTGAGTGACATCGGCAGTCTCGCCCTGGCAACCGCTTGGCCGGATATTTATGATGAATGCCTTGGCGCAGCGGAGGGTGAGCGGCTTCTTGCCCTGGAGAGTGAGCGTTTTGCTATCGACCATAAAGTCCTGAGCCATATATTGCTGGCCGACTGGGGATTTCCCGCGATATTTCTGGATGCCTTGAAACTGAGCTTCGAGAAAAAAATTGAAGGGTTTAACCGGACAGCCGATTTTGCCAGGCAACTGATTTTTGCCCGGCTGATTGGCAACTACTGCGTGGCTGATGAGCAACTCCGTGCCGTGATGTGGACGGAATTAACAGCGAAGGCGGCTCTTCATGCCATGGACGAGTCGGCTTTGCTCAGGTTTATCGACGAAACCGTCGAGCTTTGGCACGATTGGGGCAAGCTGATCGACGTAAAAACAGATGTGCGGGATTCCCTGGTAAAAAATGCAGCTCCAGAACCGGCTTTACCGGGCTTGAGCCTGTTGCTGGTCGATGATGACCCGATGATGCTGGCGCGTTTTTCCAAGCAGCTTGCCGCGGCGGGTAATCAGGTTGCAACGTGCCGAAACGGTGAATCCGCAATGAAATATATCATTGAGCACAAGCCGCAATTGGTGATTACCGATTGGAGGATGAAGCCCATGGATGGACTGGCCCTTTGCAAGGCGCTACGCGCGTCGGCCTTTGGTAAAAATATTTACCTGATTATGCTGACTTCGACAGAAGATGAAGATGCCCTGGTTGAAGCTTTCGATGCCGGTATCGACGACTATGTGACCAAACCGGTCAGCCTGCGCGTGCTGCTGGCGCGCTTACGGGCCGGGCAGCGCATTGTTACCTTGCAAAATGAACTGGAAAAAGAAAGCCAGGACATCAAACGCTATACTGCCGAGCTGGCCGCAGCAAACCGCCGTCTTAAGTCTATGGCGAATACCGACATTCTGACCGGCTTGCCCAATCGGCGTTATGCAATGGCCCGCTTGGAACAGGAGTCCGCGACTGCGCAGCGCTCCAATCAGCCTTTGAGCGTTTTAATGCTGGATTTGGATCATTTCAAGTCGGTCAATGACTCGCTGGGACATGATGTCGGCGACCAGGTGCTGGTCCACGCAGCCAGCCTGATGCGGGAAAATGTACGCACCAGCGACATTGTCTGCCGGCTGGGCGGCGAAGAGTTCCTGATCATCGCCCCCAACACCGACGGTACCACAGCCGTATTGCTGGCCGAGCGCATCCGCAATGCCATCGAGCGAAACCAGCCTGAGAGGATCGAATTGCGTTGCCCGGTGACTGTTAGTATTGGCGTGGCAGGCTCCAAGGGCGCCAAGCCGAGTTGGAAAGAACTGATGAAAAGGTCGGATAATGCTTTATATCTCGCCAAGCAAGGCGGCCGCAACGGTTCGCGGCTTGACTCATCGTCCTAAGCCGGCGAGAACATGACAATAAGGGAAAATTGTCATACTTGAACAGGTTAGCCCGCCATGCGCCCGTTATGCGAAAACCGGGCAGTTTTGCCAATAGTAGGGGGTGTTGTGTTATCGTTGTTTCAACCTTACCCGCATAAACACGAGACTATGCAATGAATGTATTAGCTGTCTATAGCATTAAAGGTGGCGTTGGCAAAACTTCGAGCGCGGTCAATCTGGCCCATACAGCCGCCCGCAACGGTTACCGCACCCTGATTTGGGATCTCGATCCGCAGGGAGCCAGCAGTTATTACTTTCGCATCAAGCCGAAGGTCAAGGGCGGCGGCAAAGACCTCATCGCCGGAAAACGCGAACTGGAAGGCCTGATTAAAGGCACTGACTTTGAAAATTTGCACCTGTTACCGGCCGATTTTTCTTTCAGAAATCTGGACCTGGTTCTGGATGCCCAAAAAAAACCGACCCGGCAGCTCAAAAAACTCCTGAAGCCCTTGGCGGAAGACTACGATTTTATTTTTCTGGATTGTCCGCCCAACATTTCGCTATTGTCCGAAGCCGTTTTTGAGGCCGCGGATATATTATTATCGCCGATAATCCCTACGACATTGTCGTTAAGAACGCTCGAACAGCTGGAACGCTTTATCGAAGCTAACGGCTTGAATAAACTGGCGCTCATTCCGTTTTTTTCGATGGTTGACCGCCGCAAAAAAATGCACCGGGACATCATGGAGACTTTGAGTGAGAGCCATCCCGAAATTTTAGCTACCGCCATTCCTTATGCCAGCGATATTGAGCGCATGGGTCTGAAGCGTATGCCGTTGGGAGGCTATATCAAGAACAGCCCATCCACGGTCGCTTACGATGCCTTGTGGCAAGAAATTCTGAACCGCGCTAACTCTTAACCGAAAATTAAATATAACAGGCAATAATGGAGCACTACTTAAGCTAATACCTTATTCGCATCAATCTATTGGAGTAACCATGCCTAATAAACGATTTATTTTAAGCAAGCCTATACCTTCAATCACTGATGTTCCCACGTTGGGCGTAAAAAAAGAGAATTTTATCGAAGATTTTAAACGGTATTATGTTCATTCTCTGGGGCGGGACGAGAATTTCCGTTCATCGCCTTTTTATGCCTGCGAGGCATTGTCATTATCCATCCGCGACCGGCTGATGGAGCGTTGGAAAACCACTCATAAAATCTACAACAAGTTGGATAGCAGGCGGGCGTATTACCTTTCAATGGAGTTCTTGATGGGTAGAACCTTGAGCAACGCCATGCTTAATCTGGGCGTAACCGATGAAGCCACTCAAGCCATGCATGATTTGGGCATTGAAATCGAAGAGCTGATTGACAGGGAACTCGATGCCGGCTTGGGCAATGGCGGGTTGGGGCGCCTGGCCGCCTGTTTTATCGACAGTTGCGCAACCTTGCAATTGCCGGTGACTGGCTATGGCTTGCGTTATGAATACGGCATGTTTACCCAAACCATCATTAATGGCGAACAGGTCGAAAAGCCGGACCACTGGCTGCGTTACGGCAACGTCTGGGAAGTTGAGCGGCTGGAATACTCGCTGCGCGTCAAGTTTGGCGGCCATACCGAAATACAGACCGATGAACAGGGCAGCCAGCGGGTATATTGGTTAAGCACTAACGATGTGCTGGCGGTGCCTTTTGACACGCCAATACCCGGTTATCAAAACAATACCGTCAACATTTTGCGGTTATGGAAAGCCGTCGCGACAGAGGAATTCAACCTGGATGAGTTTAATGCGGGCGATTATGCCGAATCGGTGGCAGCAAAAGTCATCGCAGAGCACATTACCATGGTGTTGTATCCGAATGACGCCAACGAAAACGGCAAGGAACTGAGGCTGCGCCAGCAGTATTTCCTGGCTTCCGCCAGCTTGCAGGATGTGCTTTCCCATTGGGTCCGGCAGCATGGAAACGACTTTAGCCATTTTGCCAACAAAAACTGTTTTCAGTTAAACGACACCCATCCGAGTATCGCCATTGCCGAGCTGATGCGCCTGTTAATGGATGTGCATGGCTTGTCATGGGATGCAGCCTGGGACATTACCCGGCAAACTATGGCTTACACCAATCATACCCTGCTGCCTGAAGCGCTGGAAAAATGGTCGGTTAAGCTCATGCAAAAGTTGTTGCCGAGATTGATGGAGATTATTTTTGAAATAAATGCCTGTTTGCTGTCGGAGGTTGCATCACGTTGGCCCGGCGACAGGGCCAGATTGACCCGGATGTCTATCGTAGAGGAAGGTGCCGAGCAGCAGGTACGTATGGCTTATCTTGCCATCGTCGGCAGTTTTTCGGTCAATGGCGTAGCCCAGTTGCATTCCCAGTTATTGCAACAGGGCCTGTTTCGCGATTTTTATCAATTATGGCCTGACAAGTTTAACAATAAAACCAACGGCGTCACTCCGCGCCGATGGTTGGCTTCCTGTAATCCCGAGCTGGCCGCGCTGATCACCGAAACCATCGGTGCCGGCTGGATAACGCATCTGGACGAATTAAAAAAGCTGAGTCCTTTTGCCGAGAATGCCGAGTTCCGGAATCGCTGGCGCGCGATAAAACAAAATGCAAAACAGCGGCTGATTGAACACAAAAAACAATATGTGGACATTCATTTAAGTTCCGATGCACTGTTCGATATACAGGTTAAACGCATTCATGAATACAAGCGGCAGATTCTAAACGTGCTGCATGTGATTCATCTTTACGATCGTATCAAACGCGGCGATACCGCAAACTGGGTTGCACGTTGCGTGCTGATCGGCGGCAAGGCCGCCCCCGGTTATGCGATGGCGAAAAAGACCATCAAATTGATTAACAATGTCGCGCATGTTATCAACGCGGATCACGATGCTGACGGTAAACTGACCTTGTTATTCCTGCCCGATTACCGGGTGTCCGGGATGGAAATGATCTGCCCGGCTGCCGATCTTTCCGAACAGATATCGACCGCAGGAAAAGAAGCTTCCGGCACCGGCAACATGAAGCTGATGATGAACGGCGCGTTGACTATCGGCACGCTGGACGGCGCCAATATTGAAATAATGGAAGAAGTCGGCGAGGAAAACTTTTTCCTGTTCGGCCTGACCGAAGAGCAGATTGGAGCAAGGCGGGAGCATTATGACCCGTACGCCATCATCGATCAGGATGAAGATTTGCGGCGGGTGATGAATCTATTGGAAAGCGGGCATTTTAACCAGTTTGAATTGGGGATATTCGACGACCTGATCGCATCGGTTAAAAGCAAGTTCGATCCGTGGATGACCCTCGCGGATTTCAGAAGCTATATCGACGCGCAAAAACGTGTGGAAGTCGCCTATCAGGATAAAGACCACTGGACCCGGATGAGCATATTGAATTGCGCAAACAGCGGCAAGTTTTCCACGGACAGAACCATCAGCGACTATAACCGGGAGATATGGAAATTAGAGCCTGTGCCTGTGCAATATCCTTAAAATATTGCTCTAACCGAAGTGCCATTTTCGCACCACGAAGACACGAAGGACACGAAGTTTTACTTTGCTAAGGGACATGCACAAAATAACTTAAGCAAATTGCCGATAGTCGGAGTGCAGGCTTTGCCTGCAAACGCAAGCACCAAAAGTAGGCGCTTTACGACTGCACGGACGCAGGAGGTAGGTAGAAAACTGCTCCATGCGTTTTCTACATTCACCACGTCCCTGTGGCTTAGCAACGCAGGGAGCAGTTGCCGAGGCGAAGCCTGCACTTCCGCTGAAAACCTAGTGCGCGAGTTGTTCGAATTATCATTCCTAAGCTTCGTGAACTTCGTGAACTTCGTGAACTTCGTGAACTTCGTGTCTTCGTGGTGAATTAATCAATTTATATTGTTGATGAAAATTGAGCTTGCGCTGTACTATGCAGCACCCGATTAATTACCCGAAGCCATCATGAAGCCAGACAGCGCCGCTATTAGAAAACGATACGACCGGATCGCCCCGTATTTCGAGGGCATGGAGGCGGTCATGGAAGGGTTGTTTTTTAGAAGCTGGCGGAAAAAATTATGGGCCAAGGTCGAAGGGCATCATATACTCGAAGTCGGCGTAGGGACGGGCAAGAATTTTGATTACTATCCCCAGGATGCCAGAATAACCGCGATTGATTTTAGCGAACAAATGCTCAAGCAGGCGGTGCGCAAACGGGACAGGAAAAATGTCAAGGTCGATCTGGAACTGATGGATGTTCAGTCGTTATGTTTTGCCGATAACAGTTTCGATACGGTGATTTGTTCATTTGTTTTTTGTTCGGTACCGTCGGCGCTCAAAGGCTTGAAAGAGGTGTACCGGGTCTGCAAACCGGGCGGACAGGTCTTATTGCTGGAACATGTGGTCAGTTCAAATCCCGTGCTTGCCGCGCTGATGAACCTGCTTAACCCGGTCGTTGTCGCGCTGGTCGGGGCAAACATTAACCGCAATACGGTTAAGAACGTTAAAGCCTGCGCGTTTACCTCGGTGCATGTCGATGACCGCAGCAGTGATATCATCAAGCTGATTGAAGCCAGAAAATAACGGATATTTTGCGATATTCCGATTGTCGGCAATTACAATCCGCCAAAGCGCCGTGAAACTTTTTAACTGGATAGCCGCTGAATTGGGTAAAATACAATCAATTTTTGGATTAGTTAATTTAAGTGAAACCTCAATTAGAAAATCTGGTACAGACGCCGATCCCCACCAAACACGGTGAATTTATCCTGCATTACTACAGCAACACCATTGATGACAAGGAGCATGTCGCTCTTGTTAAAGGCGAGGTTGCAGACAAGGAAAACGTGCCGGTGCGCATCCATTCCGAATGTTTTACCGGGGACGTATTAGGGTCAAGGCGTTGCGATTGCGGAGAACAGCTGGATATGGCGTTGCAAATGATCGATAAAGCCGGTTTCGGCGTATTGATTTACCTGCGCCAGGAAGGCCGCGGCATCGGCCTGTTGAAAAAATTGCAAGCTTATAACTTGCAGGATCAGGGCATGGATACCGTGGATGCCAATATCCACCTGGGCCATCTTGCCGACGAAAGGGAATACAGCATTGCCGCGTTAATGCTGGAAAACCTGAACGTCAGGTCCATAAAATTGATGACCAACAATCCGAAGAAAATAGAAGGGTTGGAAAAACTCGGCATTAACGTGGCGGGCCGCATTCCGGTCGAGGCCGTGGCTCATGAAGACAATGTCGGTTATTTAAAAACCAAAGCAAAGAAAATGGCGCACATGCTGTTTGAATCGAAAAAGAGCTAAATCAGACCTTCCAGGTTTTTACTGGAGCCGCTCCCGGCGGCTCCAGCACTTCCGCCATCCATGGCAGTCGTAAAACCTGGAAGGTCTAAATGCTTTTACCTTAACACCGTTTCAACCAATTTTACCCAATAAGCCGTGCCGACCGGCAATACCTCATCGTTAAAATCATAATGCGGATTATGCAGCAGGCAGCCATTTTCGGATGAGCCGTTGCCTATCCAGACATAGCAGCCGGGTTTTTCCTGCAACATAAACGCAAAATCTTCTGAGCCCATGCAGGGGGCCGGTTGCCGATCGACACCGTCCGCTCCGGCGACGGCCATTGCCGCTTGTATCGCCAGCTCGGTTTCAGCTTCCGCATTAAAGGTCACCGGATAGCCTGGGTTTTCCGGGTTGAATTTGATTTCCGCTCTGACCGCAAAACCCTCGCAGAGCGCATTAACCAGCCGGGTGATTTTATCGGCAATGGTTTTTTGCGCCTCGCCGCTAAAGCAACGGAACGTGCCTCTTAGCAGCACCGATTCCGGCAGCGCGTTCCAGGTGTTGCCGGCATGAATCTGGGTAATGCTGACCACCGCCGGATCAATGGGATTAACCGTTCGGCTGACGATAGTCTGCAACGCGGTAATCAGCTGGGCGGACGCGACTATCGCATCATTGCCCAAATGCGGCATCGCGGCATGGGTCGCTTGTCCGGTGATAATGATTTCAAAGCAGTCGAATGACGCCATCATCGCGCCGGATTTAACCGCAAAATGTCCCGGCGGAATGTCCGGGAAATTATGCAGGCCGAAAACGCGGTCGGCCGGAAATTGCTCAAACAACCCGTCATCGATCATCTGCTTGGCTCCAGCGCGGCCTTCCTCGGCAGGCTGGAAGATAAAATACACCGTGCCGTTAAAGTTGCGATGCTCGGCCAAATAGCAGGCCGCGCCCAGCAGCATCGCCGAATGGCCGTCATGGCCGCAGGCATGCATTTTGCCGTCGTGGCAGGATTTATGGGCGAAAGTGTTTTGTTCCTGAATGAACAAGGCATCCATATCGGCGCGCAACGCAATTTTCTTGCCGCCGTTCCCGGCAGTAAGCGTCCCGACAACGCCGGTTTTGCCCAAACCCCGGTGAACGTCCAGGCCGAACTCCGCCAACTTACAGGCAATAAATTCCGCTGTTTGCGTTTCCTCAAAAGCGGTTTCAGGAAACCGGTGCAGATGCTGACGCCATTGGCGCATTTGAGCGTGCAGTTGCTGGATATCGTTTGCTATCGGCATAAAAGCTCACATGAATTTAATGATAATCGCTATGCTACCTGCAAGTTTTGATAAAAGGTAAGACTTTTATTATTCCCTTGGTTCGGCTCATCAGTATAAAAACCTATTTAGGGATTTCTTAAGAAATCTTCTTTTACCATGCAGTCAATAGCTTGATAACCGGTCTCATCTGCACGGCTGATTTACAATCAAAGAGGCTGGCTGGGTCAGAGTTAATTCAAGCGGTTTTTTACAAGTTTCAAGAGGCGCTTTATGAATAACAAATTTATTAAAATTGTGTTGATTTTGGCGTCGACCCTTGGGGTTTGGCCTGCATTTTCTAACACATTCCCGTTATCGGAATCGGCGCTTTATCGGGATATGACCGGCGAGGATGAGAACGTTGCCGATCGCTATGCACTGCCTGCAAGTAAGGGTTATATCGAATCCTGCCAACGGGAAGGACTGCTTCGGCATCCCGGATTAATTGAGAAACAACAAATACTAAACCGGTCCGGGAATTTCTGGGTGCGGTTTGAGATACAAACGCAAGGCGGTTCGGACTGGTTTGCCTTGTGCAGCCTGGAAACCGGGGAAATCATCCGCGAACAGAAACTGGTCGATGCTAAATTCTGATAGCAGCGCTGCCGGGCCACAGGAATGGCTGCCGAACGGATGGGGCGATATTGCCAAACTGAATAACAATGCCGACCGATATGCATGGGCTAGCTCTTGATTATGCAGCGGAGCACACCGGCAACAATTAAAACTGATTGAGTTTAGCCCCTGTTGCATGCAAACTTGATTCTTTACTAAATTCAAAGGACGGTATGATCCCCAATTCCAACCGGTCGGCAACCTTAACCAAGGCCACGGCAAGATGGCTGACGATGCTGACTTTGTACCGCCTGCAAGTTTGCTTATCGCCAATGGCGCTGGCTCATACTGTCATCGAATACGACAAGGCAAGCACTGGCATTCCGCCCAAACAGCCGCTCTTGAATAGGGCCCGTTCCCATCAGCATCAAGCATTGCATTCATCGATTTTTACCAATGGTTTCACCGGTCGAATCGCTTCATTACTTTTGCCAAATAACCGGAGAAACTTTTGACGGGACAAATCGACAACAACAAGATCATAAAATGCGCGGCCTACCAAGACGGCGCCAGCATCGGCGATGTGACTGTCGAAAACATCAGCGAAGTTCTGAAACGGGAAAATACCTTTGTCTGGCTGGGTTTGTACGAAGCAGACGGCGAGTTGTTAGCCAAAATCCAGCAGGAATTCGGGCTGCATGAGTTGGCTATCGAAGACGCCCTCACGGCGCATCAACGTCCGAAAATCGAGGAATACGGCGAATCGCTGTTCATGGTCTTGCATACCGCCCATCTTGCCGAAGAGCAGGTCGAGTTTGGCGAAACCCATATTTTCATGGGGCCGCGTTTTTTGGTGACGGTCAGGCACGGCGCTTCGCGCAGTCACAGCAAAGTCAGGGAGCGTTGCGAGGCCATGCCGCAGCAATTGGCTAAAGGGCCCGGGTTTGTGCTGTATTCGATCATGGATTTCATCGTCGATAACTATGTACCGGTAATCGACGGTTTGCAACAGCGCTTCGATGTGCTGGAGTCGGCAATTTTCGAATCCCGTCCCAGCCGTCAGACTATAGAAGGCCTGTATGAACTAAAGCGCGAGTTGTTGCAGTTGGAAGGCGCCATTAATCCGGTTATCGATATCTGCAACGAGCTGATGCGCTTTCATAGCGGGCTTATTCCCAAGGATGTGCAGGTGTATTTCCGCGATATTGCCGACCACATCAAACGCATCGACCAGGCGATTCGCGGCATGCGCGAGATGTTGCTGGCGGCGATGCAGGTGCATCTGACCTTCGAAACGGTGCGCCAGAACGAAGTGGTCAAACGGCTGGCCGGTTGGGGGGCGATCCTGGCGATACCGACTATGGTATTCAGCTGGTACGGCATGAATTTCAGGCATATGCCGGAGCTGGAATGGCAATACAGCTATCCGCTGGTAGTCGGTGGTGTCGGGGTGGGCAGTGTGCTGCTGTATTTGCGCCTGAAAAGGGTCGGCTGGCTGTAATTTTAAAATATACAGGCTATGCGTTAGGCTGTCGGCCATTTTTAACAAATAATTTTAACGGCATATTCATGGCACAACGAATCCTGTATTTTCTGACACCAGGCGACAAAGTCAGCCCATTTGATGTGACTCTCGCCGCCGATGCCGGCTTTGATATGGTGGTGCCACTGACTAGAGCGCTTCTTTGTTAGTTAGAAACATAGCCCGAATTTTTTAAAATAAATTGTCTCGTTCCCATGTGCTACCAAGGAATGCTGTCTGAGACGCGCTACGTTGTGATTTAAGACGCTTGCTTGAATCGAGGTCTCGAACACCTGCCTGTGCCTTGCCTTGCGGGAGCTACTACGCATGCAAACCGCTGTCCTGCTGATCTGTCCCGGCGAAAGCTCCGGTGCCCGGCGCGGCAAACGGGACCCAGTCCGTGCCACTCAAGTGCCTGCTGCTTAATAGATAACGAGTAACCTTAAATAACCGAGAATTGCTTTAGGCGAGCCGGTAAACCGGCCTGATTTAATGAATAGTTTTATCTCTGAGTTGTTGTTCCTTGGATGGGTTGGCATGAGGCGAACTTGAACGATTTCCAGAACGACCTATTGGCGAGGTGTCTCTTTGCCCCGCTGAAAATATGTTAGATATGCTTATGCCGGATTTCTGGCGCAAGCGCATTGATGCTGGGAGACGGGCATTCATTTGCATTTTTCTATTTAATCAAATAGACTCTAATTCAGGTGAATTTTCAGGTATTTGTATAAGTTCATTTCGAATCGCGCCACTAATAGCAATATTATTAGTTATGGAAAAAACAAAGTCTTATCAAGAGCAACAAGAGTGGGCGAGGCATAATCAGGCGCATTTTATTGACCTGCGGATTAACTTGGCTGCCATCATTAAGGCTCAGTTAACTCTTGTGATCTGTTGCTGGAAATCAGCTTGCGAAAAAACAGTAAGCGGTTAGTCGGCTGATGATGGGCTCTTGGATACTCATTGCGTTTGAATTGGTTTTTTGTCTGCATTAAAGAATGCGCTGTTTACCGAAAACGGCCATATTTGTTCCGACTCATGCGCAGTAGCCGGTGACAGATATTGCCGGGCAACTTTATATTAGAAACTTAACTGGACTTGAGAGAAACTTCCAAATAATAATTCTTCAACTCGACTATACGGACCAGCAACCATGCACTATGACTATGGACAAAGCCCCGATCGTCCCACCAGTATCTTGAATCTCACTATCCTTGACGCCAGCACGCTCACGCCTGAAGGCAAGGTCAGCGCCGGCACCCGGTTTCAGATTGAAGTCCATAGTGCAGAGGTCAATACCACTGACCTGTACGTCATCAGTACGCCTCTCGCGCGGCGTTTACAACACACTAGAAAATCGACTTCTTCTTCGACCAGCTGGCGGAAGCCTGCACACAACTCGGAAACCAATCATATGAATATATCCCTCTACCGGCCGGAGATTCTTCGGCATTTCGCGGCCCCGGCTAATTGCGCAGAGCCGGCCAATTACTCCGTAAAGGCATCTCTGCACAACCCTGTATGCGGGGATCAGATTACTTTGTTTCTCACCGTCGATTCCGAGCGCATCAGTGGCGCGCATTTCACGGGCAGCGGCTGTGCCATCTGCATCGCTTCAGCGTCGATGATGACGATAAAGCTCACCGGCGTTGCCGTCAGCGAGGCGCAGGACTACCACTGGGCGATGGAGAATGTTCTTGCCGGCAGCGCCGATGATCCGTTCGTTTGCGATGTAATACGTCCTCTCACGGCGGTGACCCCTCATCGGGGACGCCACAAGTGCGCACTGCTGGCATGGCGAACGCTGGACCGGGCCTTGGTCTCTTTATCCACAGGAGGCGAACGGTGAAGGAACTTTAGTTCATCCAGACGCTCGACCAGCTCAAACCGGTCTATCGGCAGACCTGCCTGTCCATTGATCCCAGACATGAAAGCTCGGCGGAGCACTCTATTGAGCCATTTTAGTCAAGCAAGTCGATAAAAACTGTAATAAGATAGCCGCAGTTTTTATTTTAAAAGAGTCACGTTATGCGACGTTTTATCCTACTGAGTTTACTGGCCTTTCCGGTCTATGCCATCGATGAGCGGCCGCCTGAGCCTGAACTTGAGGCTGTGCCGGAGGCTCCGGAGCCGCCCTTGCCGGTGCAAAACGGCGAAACCATGGAGCCGGACATTACCATTATCCGTAAAGGCAAAGAAACCATTCAGGAGTACCGGCGCGGCGGCAGGCTTTATATGATAAAAGTCGTTCCGGTTGTCGGCCCTCCGTATTATTTTATTGATACCAACGGCGACGGCAAAATGGATGAACGCCGCAACAATGTAGATAGAGAACTCGACATCAATATGTGGAAGATACTGGAATGGTAGCCGCTTAAACTCAGTGTCTGTATTTACTCGTATAACACGCCCGCAACTCGATCAATTCTTCAGTACTTATACTCTCGGCGAAGTCGTCGGTTTTGAAGGGATAACGGACGGCATAGACAACACCAATTACTGGGTAACGACTACGCAGGGCAGCTTTGTTCTGACCCTGTTTGAGTCGTTAACTGCCGGGGAATTGCCGCATTTTTTAGAATTACTGGCGCACTTGGGCAAAAACAGCCTGTCTTGTCCTCGTCCGCAGAGCGACCGGCAGGGCAATTCATTGCGTCAGCTTAACGGCAAACCGGCTGCGGTATTTAATCGGCTGTCCGGCGCGGCAATGGCATCGCCTTCTGTTTTGCATTGCCAGGAAATCGGCTTGCAGCTGGCCAGCTTGCATCGCTGTACGCAAGGCTACGTTTTTCCGATAAAAAGCGGCAATGATTTGAGTTGGTGCCAAACGGTGTTGAACAAGATCCGCGTTCATTTATCAACAACCGATCGCGCGCTGATTGATGACGAGCTGGCTTTCCAGGCTGAAAACAACACGGTTAATCTGCCGCGCGGCGTCATTCATGCCGACCTGTTCAGGGATAATGTATTGTTTGCCGATGACCGGCTCAGCGGTTTGCTGGATTTTTACAGTGCCTGCACCGATACCTTGCTGCTTGATGTTGCGATAACGGCTAACGATTGGTGTTGTGATGACGGCAGGGTGAATACCGAAAAATTCACGGCGCTGCTAACTGCTTATGAAAGCCTGAGGCCGCTGGAGCCGCTGGAAAAACGGCACTGGCCGACGTTGCTTCGGGCGGCGGCGCTGCGTTTCTGGCTGTCTCGCCTGGAACATCAGTGTTATCCGCGTCCCGGCGACATAACACAGCAGAAAGACCCGCTGGTTTTTCGGAGCATACTGCTGCAACATCGGCAACAGACTTATTTATCCAGTAACGTTAATATTTTCAACCCCAGGAGCACAGCATGATCAAAATTTTCCACCTCACCTTTATTTTATTGTCCATTTCCAGCTTTGTCGGCAGGGTCTATTTAGCGGAAAAGCGCCCGGAAATGCTGGAACAAAAATGGATAAAAATCGGGCCGCATGTCATCAACAGCTTATTGCTGCTTACCGGTTTTACGCTGGTTTTTCAAGGTTCCTGGTTTTCAGCCGAGTACGGCTGGATTATCGCTAAGCTTATTGCTTTGGTGGCCTACGTCGGTTTGGGCATTGTCGCTATCAAGAGCCAGGGCGAATTGCGCTGGAAAGCTTTTGCCGGAGCGCTGGCTTGCTTCGTTTATATCGCAGTTGTCGCAGCCACCAAGAATGCCTTCATATTCTTTTAACGGCTGAAAATACAGTTACAAAGAAAACTCAATCTTATTGAGTTGTTGATTTAGCCAAAGAAAAAACATCCTTGCCTTTGGGCAACAGGTTTTATTAAATTCAGGAACTTGGGCGTCGGTTAATGCGGCCCAGCGGGACAGCCGGTTTTTCAGCTGTCCCTGTTCGCTGACCCTAAAATGACCTCCTTCAAACAGCTTGAGTTCCTGCATAGCCTCGTTTCTCAGCACAACGTATACATATCCCATACAACAACTGAATTTCGCAACGCACTCAATAATCTGATCGGCAGCGATAGATCAGCTATTTTTACAATTTTTTTATAACAACCGCGTTACATTAACCTCTCGAAACATTCATAAAGAGAGGCAGTCATGACCTTTATCTACGGCTTGAGCGGCGTGCTCGCATTCGCATTATTCGTTTATCTGCTGGTGGCGTTATTTTACCCGGAGAAATTCTAATGACGGCAAACGGCTTATCGCAAATCACCTTATATTTTATCGTCCTGTTGCTGTTGGCTAAGCCTTTGGGCGTTTATATGGCGGCGGTGTATGAAAATCGCCCGTTACTTCTCAAGCTCATATTGGGGCCTTTGGAAGCAGGGGTTTATCGGTTGATCGGTGTTAACCCGGAACAGGAGATGCGCTGGACAGAATACGCAGCAGCCCTGTTCTGGTTTAATCTGTTCGGCGGGCTGGCGGTGTTTGCATTGCAAATGCTGCAAGCTTTTCTGCCGCTGAACCCGCAACAACTGGGCAATGTCACGGCCGATTCGGCATTCAACACCGCGGTCAGTTTTGCCACCAACACTAATTGGCAGGGTTACGGCGGCGAAACGACGATGAGTTATCTAACCCAGATGCTGGGATTGAGTGTGCAAAACTTTGTCTCGGCGGCCACCGGCATGGCGGTTTTGGTTGCGATGATACGCGGCTTTAAACGCACCCATGCTGACAGTATCGGCAACTTCTGGGCGGACCTGACGCGCGGCACTTTGTATATCCTGCTGCCGCTGTCGTTTGTACTGGCGTTGGTGTTGGTTGGCCAAGGCGTTGTGCAAACCTTCAAACCTTACCAAACCATGCCGTTAGTTGAGCAGGTAGGCACAGCAACGGAAGATTCCACACAAACCTTGGCAGTAGGCCCTGTCGCCTCGCAAATCGCGATCAAACAATTGGGCACGAATGGTGGCGGCTTTTTTAACGCCAATGCTGCGCACCCTTTCGAAAACCCAACGCCATTATCTAATTTTCTGGAAATGCTGGCGATCTTGCTGATACCTGCGGCGCTGTGCCATACCTTCGGCTCGATGGTCGGCGACACGCGCCAGGGCTGGGCCATTTTGTCTGCAATGACGCTGGTGCTGGTCAGTTTAGTATTTCTCGCTGTTGGTCTTGAGCAAGGCGGCAATCCTACGCTGGCTGTGCTTGGAGTTGAGCAAAGCATTGGTATTGACCAATCCGGCGGTAACATGGAAGGCAAGGAAACGCGCTTCGGCATCGTCAATTCCGCGCTGTGGGCGACTGCGACGACCGCGGCATCCAACGGTTCGGTCAATTCCATGCACGATTCCTATACGCCGCTGGGCGGCCTGGTTCCGATGTGGCTGATTCAGCTAGGCGAAGTCATTTTCGGCGGCGTCGGTTCCGGTCTTTACGGCATGCTGGTTTTTGTGCTGATCGCGGTATTTGTTGCCGGTCTGATGATAGGCCGAACCCCAGAGTATCTCGGCAAAAAAATCGAGGCCTTCGAGATAAAAATGGCGGCTATCGTTATTTTAATTCCGGCCTTCTTTATTTTGGGTGGAACGGCGTTGGCGGTCATGGTCGAAACAGGGAAATCAGCGGCCGCCAACCCCGGCGCGCACGGCTTCAGCGAAATTCTTTATGCATTTTCTTCCGCCGCGGGCAACAACGGCAGCGCTTTTGCCGGATTAAGCGCCAACTCGCCGTTTTACAACGTCGCATTAGGCGTCGCGATGCTGGCCGGGCGCTACGGCATTATCATCCCGGTGCTGGCGATTGCCGGTTCATTGGCCGCGAAGAAAACCGTACCGGCTAGCGTCGGCACATTGCCTACGCATACGCCATTATTCGTGATGCTGCTGATCGGCACCGTGATTTTGGTCGGCGCGTTGACGTTTGTTCCCGCTTTGGCGCTGGGGCCGGTGGTCGAGCATTTGATGATGAACGCGGCAAGATAATTAGCTCCGTAGGCCGGAATAAGCCGGTTCGAGCGGCAGCGAGAACTGGCGTTTCCGGCAAACACTGCCCAAATTCGCCGGAAACGCCACCTCGCGCTACGCGCTTGGATGGCCTTATTCCGGCCTACGATTATGAATTCAAGCAATAAGAGAAACAGGCTATGAGCAAGAAACAGCATACGCAACAGTTATTCAACAGTCAGATACTGCTGGATGCGCTAGGCGATACCCTGCGCAAGCTGGCTCCGCAGCAACAATGGAAAAACCCGGTGATGTTCGTGGTCTATATCGGCAGCTTACTGACCACCGGGCTATGGCTGTGGGAGTTGTTTTCAGAGAACAGTACCCAAACCGGTTTCATGTTGGCCGTAACTTTCTGGCTGTGGTTCACGGTGTTGTTCGCCAACTTCGCGGAAAGCGTCGCCGAAGGCCGCAGCAAGGCGCAAGCGGCGGCATTGCGCAGCGCCAAGCGCGACATCATGGCGAAGAAACTGGACGAACCGCGTTACAGTACAGACTACGCCAAAGTCACCAGCACCTCGTTACGGCGCGGCGACATCGTGCTGATTGAGGCGGGGGATTTTGTCCCTGCGGACGGCGAAGTCATCGAAGGCGCTGCCAGTGTCGATGAAAGCGCGATCACCGGCGAAAGCGCGCCGGTGATTCGCGAATCGGGCGGCGATTTTAGCTCGGTAACCGGCGGGACGAGGGTGTTATCCGATTGGTTGGTCGTGCAGATTGTCGTCAATCCCGGCGAGGCCTTCCTGGATCGGATGATTGCGATGGTGGAAAGCGCATCGCGGCAAAAAACGCCTAATGAAATCGCCCTGACCATTTTGTTGGTGGCATTGACGCTGATTTTTTTGCTGGTCACCGTGACCTTGCTGCCGTTTTCCTTATACAGCGTGGAAGTCGCCAAATCCGGTACGCCGGTTTCGATCACCGTGCTGGTGGCGCTGTTGGTCTGCCTGATTCCCACGACTATCGGCGGTTTGCTGTCCGCTATCGGCGTTGCCGGTATCGGCCGGATGATGCAGAAAAACGTGATCGCCACTTCGGGACGGGCCATTGAAGCGGCGGGCGATGTCGATGTGTTGCTGCTGGACAAAACCGGCACGATTACGCTGGGCAACCGCCAGGCTTCGGCTTTTATCCCGATAGGCGAGACTACCGAAAGAGAATTGGCCGATGCCGCGCAACTGGCGACGCTGGCTGACGAAACGCCGGAAGGCCGCAGCATTATCATTCTTGCCAAGCAGAAATTCGGCATTGGCGAGCGCCATATTCACGAACTGGATGCGACGTTTGTCGCCTTCAGCGCACAAACCCGGATGAGCGGCGTCAATATCGGCGAACGCCAGATCCGCAAAGGTGCTGCCGATGCGATTCGCGGCTATGTGGAAGCGCAACAGGCAAAATTCCCGGAGGAAGCGGCTCGAGCCGCCGATATTGTTGCGCGCCGGGGCAGTACACCGCTGTTGGTTGCTGAGGGTGGACGGGTATTAGGCGTTATTGAGCTGAAAGATACAGTCAAGGGCGGCATTAAGGAGCGCTTTGTCGAACTGCGGAATATGGGCATTAAAACGATCATGATCACCGGCGATAACCGCTTGACTGCAGCGGCGATCGCGGCCGAAGCGGGCGTCGATGATTTTCTGGCTGAGGCGACGCCGGAAGCCAAGCTCAAGCTGATCCGCGAGCAGCAAGCCGAAGGCCGACTGGTGGCGATGACCGGCGACGGCACCAATGATGCCCCGGCGTTGGCCCAAGCCGATGTGGCGGTGGCGATGAACTCGGGCACCCAGGCGGCCAAGGAAGCCGGCAACATGGTCGATCTCGACTCCAACCCCACCAAGCTGATCGAGATCGTTGAAACCGGCAAGCAAATGCTGATGACTCGCGGCGCGTTGACCACGTTCAGCCTGGCTAATGACTTGGCCAAGTATTTCGCCATCGTCCCGGCCGCGTTCGCCAGCACTTATCCGCAACTTGGCGCGTTGAATATCATGGGGCTTAGCAGCCCGGACAACGCGATTCTTTCGGCGGTTATTTTTAATGCCCTGATTATTGTCGCCTTGATTCCGTTGGCGCTGAAAGGTGTGGTTTACCGGCCGCGAAATGCGGAAACATTATTGCGCAATAACTTGCTGGTTTATGGCGGCGGCGGTGTTATCGTGCCGTTTATTGGCATTAAGCTGATCGACCTGGGCTTAACTGCGTTAGCGTTCTGATTATTAGGAGATCACTGTGATTAAGCACATCAAGCCCGCTTTACTGATGCTATTGTTCTTTACTGCACTGACCGGCATCGCTTATCCATTGACGGTCACGCTGATCGCGCAAACCGTATTTCCGAACCAAGCCAACGGCAGTTTGCTGGGCAGCGGCGAGCAACCGCTCGGCTCCGAATTAATCGGCCAGGCGTTTAGCCGTCACGAATATTTTTGGGGTCGGCCTTCGGCGACTTCGCCCGTTCCCTATAACGGCAGAGCATCCGGCGGTTCCAATCAAGGGCCTACCAATCCGGCACTGATAGATGCCGTTCAGGCGCGCATCAAAGCCTTGCGCGATGCAGACCCCGGCCATTCGGAAGCAGTGCCTGTGGATTTAGTGACCGCCTCGGCCAGCGGTCTTGATCCGCACATCAGCCCTGCCGCCGCTGCTTATCAAATCAGCCGCGTTGCCAAAGCCAGGCAAATCCCTCCTGACCGCGTGCGCGAACTGGTTGAGCGTTATGCTGAACCACGGCAATGGGGCGTGTTGGGCGAACCCCGTGTTAATGTATTGAAATTAAATTTGGCGCTGGATCATCGCCTTAATGAATGAATTTCCAGTAACGACCGGACTCACGCATGAACGACACCCGACCAGACCCTGACGCCCTGCTTGCCCGTGTAGAGCAGGCGGAAAACCGGCGGCGGCGCGGACGGCTCAAGGTTTTTTTCGGCGCGGCAGCAGGGGTAGGGAAAACCTATGCGATGTTGCTGGCGGCTCAAGCCAAGCGGGATGAAGGCGTCGATGTGGTGGTCGGATTGGTCGAAACCCACGAACGACAGGAAACCGTCGCTTTATTGCAAGGCCTGGATGTGCTGCCGCCCAAGCTGGTGAAACATCGCGGCACGGTGCTGCGCGAGTTTGACCTCGACGGCACGCTGAAACGCCGCCCGACCCTGGTCTTAGTGGACGAATTGGCGCACAGCAACGCCCCCGGTTGCCGCCATCCCAAACGCTGGCAGGATGTCGAAGAATTACTGAATGCCGGCATTGACGTCTACAGCACGCTGAATGTCCAGCATCTGGAAAGTCTCAACGACGATGTCAGCCAGGTAACCGGCGTGCAGGTTAGGGAGACCGTGCCGGATACGATATTTGAGCTGGCCGATGAAGTCGAATTGATCGACTTGCCGCCCGATGAATTGCTGCGGCGGCTCAAGGAGGGCAAAGTGTATGTGCCGCAACAGGCGGAACGGGCGATGCGCAATTTCTTCCGCAAAGGCAACCTGATTGCCTTGCGCGAGTTGTCCTTGCGGCTGACCGCCGATCGGGTCGATGCGCAAATGCAAGACTACCGGGACGACCATGCGATACGCGATGTGTGGCCGGTCGGCGACCGGATATTGGTGTGCATAGGCCCCGACGCTCTGGCCGAACGGTTGGTGCGCGCCGCCAAGCGCCTAGCGACCAGCCTGCACGCCCATTGGATTGCGGCCTATGTGGAAACGCCGGAGTTGCAACGCCTGCCCGTCGAACGTCGTGATGAGGTATTGCGGGTATTGCGTTTTGCCGAACAGTTGGGCGCCGAAACGGCGACGTTGTCAGGCCCGGACATGAGCAAAGAAATCCTGAATTTCGCCAAAAGCCGCAATGTCACCAAAATCGTGCTGGGCAAGCCTCGCCGCAGAGGTTGGAGGCGCTGGTTGCTGGGCTCGGTCGTCGATACCCTGATCGCGGAAGCGCACAATATTAATGTCCATTTATTGGGAAGCCCGCGCGGCAAAGACAGTTTCGAGCAAAAAACGCCTAAAGGAAAAGTGCCGCGTTCCAGCTATCCCTGGGGACGCGCCAAACGGCGCTGGTTAAATTGGGGCTGGGCGCTGGTTATGACCGGGGGCACGAGCTTTCTTGCCTGGCTCATGTCCGGGAAATTCGAATTGGCTAATCTGGTCATGGTTTATTTGCTGGGCGTGGTTTTTATGGCGGCCCGCTTTGGCCGCGAGGCATCCATCCTGACCTCGGTACTGAGCGTTGCCGCATTCGATTTTCTTTTTGTAAACCCGGTTCATACCTTTGCGGTTGCGGATGTCCAGTATTTAGTGACGTTCGTCATTATGTTGCTGGTCGGACTGATTATCAGCCATCTGACCAGCAACATGCGCTCACAGGCGAAAGTTGCCTCGCACCGGGAGCGGCGCGCCAATGTTCTTTATGCGCTGAGCGAAGAGTTGGCGGCCAGCCGTAACATAGCGGATACTGCGCGAGTCGCAGTGCGCCGTATTCGTGAGGAGTTCGGCGGCGCCAGCGTCCTGCTGTTTCCCGACGATGACGGCCGGATAGTCTATCCGTCGGATCCCCCAGCTCCGGAGTCCCTGCGCGGTTGCGATCTCAGCGTCGCGCAGTGGGTTTTCGATCACGGCCAGATAGCAGGACAAGGCACCGACACCTTGCCCGGCGCCAATGCGGTATTCTTCCCTATTTCCGGCTTTCGCGGCGTCATCGGTGTGCTGGCTTTACGCGCCGCCAATCTGCGCCGGGTGTTTCTGCCCGAACAGCGTCGGCTATTGGATACCTTCATCAGTCAGGTCGGCCAGACCATTGAGCGGGTGCATCTTGCCGAAGAGGCGCAACAGACGCAGCTGCGCATGGAATCAGAGACTTTGCGCAATTCCCTGCTCAGCGCTATTTCCCATGATTTACGCACGCCTTTGGCGTCTATCGTCGGCGCAGCCAGTACCTTGGTGGAGGAGGATGCCCAGCTTGCCCCTTCGGATCGGCAGGAACTGAGCCAGACCATCTATGACGAAGCGCTGCGCATGTCGAACCTGGCTAACAATATTCTGGACATGGCGCGTCTTGATGCAGGACAGGCATCACTGAACCGGCAATGGTATCCGCTGGATGAAATTATCGGCGGAACGTTGACGCGGATGCGCAAGCGACTTAATGATCGAACCGTCAATACCCAGCTGCCGGATGACCTCTGTCTGGTGCGCGTCGATGCGGTACTGATCGAACAGGTGCTGGTCAACCTGCTGGAAAATGCCTGCAAATATACACCCAAAGGCAGTCCTATCGACATTAGCGCCGAGTGCTCCGGCCATATGCTCAAGGTGACGGTAGCGGACCGCGGTCCCGGCATACCGCCGGGAGAAGAGGAACAACTGTTCGATAAGTTCTATCGGGTACACCGGGAGGGTACGCAAAGCGGCGTCGGTTTGGGCCTGGCTATTTGTAAGGCCATCATTATTGCGCATGGCGGCGTTATCGAAGCCGGCAACCGGCCTGGCGGCGGGGCGCAATTCTATTTTCTGCTACCAATAGACGAAGCGCCGCCGCAACTGGCAGCGGAGCAGTTGCAAGATGAGTAACGCCAAGCCTGTCATTGTAGTTATTGAGGACGACCCGCAAATCTGCCGGTTCTTACGTACCAGCTTGAGCGTGCAAGGTTTTCAGGTGATTGAAGCCGGAACCGGCGAACGGGGTTTGGTGGAGATCGGCACCCGAAAACCGGAGCTGGTCATACTCGACCTGGGCTTGCCGGGCATGGACGGCATAGCGGTGATCCGCAAGGTGCGCGAATGGTCCGCCGTGCCGATCATCGTGCTGTCGGCCCGAAGTCAGGAAAGCAACAAGATAGCCGCGCTGGATGCCGGCGCGGACGATTACCTGACCAAGCCGTTCAGCATCGGCGAACTGCTGGCGCGCATGCGCGTCTCGCTGCGCCATGCCGCTCAACTTGCCGGAGGAGACGGCGTCGAAACATTGTTTCATGTCGGCGATTTGCAGGTCGATTTATCCCGCCGCAGCGTGCATATCGGCGACCAAGAGATTCATCTGACCCCCATCGAATACCGGTTGCTGACCGTATTGATTCATCATGCGGGCAAGGTGATGACGCATCGGCAGCTATTGCTGGAGGTTTGGGGACCTGCCTACGTGGAACACGCCCACTATGTACGGATTTACATGGGACAATTGCGCCGGAAACTCGAATCAGACCCCACTCAGCCGCGCTACTTGCTGACCGAAGCGGGTGTGGGGTATCGATTTGCGTGTAGGGAATGAACTCATCGAATGGGATAGATTCGAAATCCAGGCCATGGATGGCTTTGAACTTAGGATGCCTGTATGACGCGCTTACAAATAATCTGACAAAGTAGAATTACAAAGAAAACTCAATTTGACTGAGTTGTTGATCCAGCCAGCCTAAAACATCCTTGCCTTTGCGCAACCGGGTTTCATCAAACTCGGGGATTGGTTGCCGGGTTAACGCCGACCAGCGGGACAGCCGGTTTTTCAGCTGTCCCTGTTCGCTGGCCGTAAAATGATAGCGTTGTGTCAGTTCTGCAAACTGTGCCGGTTCCGGCGCAGTTATCAATTCCGCCAAACGGCTTAACTCCACCAGCAGCAGGGTTTCAATCGTTGCAACATGCGCGGCTATTAATGACGCAACCTGCTTGGGCTGGATGTTTTCGGCGGGCGATGATTCATTATCCGAGATAACTTTCAGGCAGTGGATCAGTTCACCGGTCGAAAACCGCACAGCGGTTTCATAAAACGCAGACGCTTCCATATCGCAAAGATGTTGCCGGTCGTAAACAAGCTGCGGCCTTGATACCGTTTGGATGTTGGCAGTAGGACAAGGCGGCGTGAAAACCAGTGGCGGGTAATAGCTTTTTTGGCTATCAAAATCGGTGATTTTGTCGATTAAAAACAGGCTGCCTACAGCGTGGTCTTTATGTCCGGCGATACCGATATTAATCAGCACCGGATGTTCAACCGAAGCAAACAAAGCCTGGGTATAAGCCACACCGGCAGCCATCGCGCTTTTTCCCAGCCCGCTTACCGTCAGGCAGATGGCCTGATTTAAATACACTGCAAACGGCTGGATCGTCGTATCTTTTTTTAAATTGAAATGCTCGACCAGCGGCTTGGCTTCGCAGGGCAGCGCGGCGTAGATAAAAATTCGGGGCGGGGTTTGTTGCATGATTCAGGATGGTTAGTTAATTATCAGACGGTCCAATTTCAAGCATCATTATCCCTTAAGCAATGCAATAAGCAAATCACCGGCCAGCGCCAGCGCTTTTAGCACTTGCCGATTCGGGAGTCTTGCAACTCGGCTCTAATAGATCGGTTTTTTGAATCAAATTGTCCATGATAATCGCTTGAGCCTTGGCTTCAGCTTCGGTGATTTCATCGGCAAAGATATCCGTCTGATACTCCGGGCTGGTCACTGTAGCCAGTGAAGTGTCCAATGGCCGATCCAATTCCCTGACGTCGATTGAGGTCACGGTGGACAGTCCCGGGCGAAGGGGGTATTTCAGTATCTCGTCTTTTTTCAATGCGATGCGAACGGGAATACGTTCCACGATATGAATAAAATTTCCGGCGGCGTTATTGGGCGGCAATAACGCAAAAACACTGCCGGTGCCCGGTACCAAGCCCTCAACCGTTCCGTGATAGATATGGCTGTCCCCGTAGAGATCGACGATAATCTCTGCCGGCTGGCCGGGGCGTATCCGCGCTATCTCTGTTTCCCGCAAATTCGCCTCCACCCACAGATGCTCCAAAGGGACAATCGTCATTAGCGGATCACCGGGCTGAACCCGGTTGCCGACCTGAGCCTTGCGCATCGATACATAGCCGGAAACCGGAGCATGGATTTGCTGCCGGGAATAGTCAAGATAAGCGGCGATGAATTTATATTTGGCCGCTTCTACGTCCGGGTGCAAGATTTTACTGGTGCCTCCCACTTTCGCTTCTATGGATTTAAGTTCCGCGTCGGCTTCCCGCATCTCGGCTTCCAGGGCCGTCACTTGGTCTTCGGCATTTTGCACAACCTGCTCGGACACTGCGCCGGTTGGCAGCGCCCGCCGAAACCGAAGCACATCATGGCGGACACGGGCCAGCCGGGCAGAGCGGGCAAGCAGTTTCTGGCACAGTTGCTGATGCGTGGAAAAAACCGCCCCGATATCGCGCACCACCTGTCCCAGCTCGCCTCTACGCTGGCCCAACGCGGTTTGCGCACGATGCTCATCAAGGCGGATTAGCAGATCCCCCTTGTTCACATACTGACTCTCCTCGACCAGTACCTGTGTGACGATACCCGTTGCATCCGCTTCCACCGGAATAAGGTTGCCGGCGACGAACGCATTGTGGCTTACCACCCGGAAACGATAGTTGAACCACCAATGACCGGCGTAAGCCAAAGCGGCTATGGTCATTACCAGTGCGACGATTAATAGATAGCGGTTGCGTCGGGCGCGAATAATCTTGGGTTGAGTTGTCATAGGTAGTTATATCGGCAGTGCCATATTATTATTTTTAATACGAATCCATCCGCTCAAGGCTTCCATTAAATCGACCATGGCCACCAGCCGGGCTGTTTTTGTTCGGGATTCTGATCGGTCGTTCGCAGATCGTTGACGTACCCTCCGCCTAGCGCTTCCATCACATCCACCATTGCCAGCAGCTTATCGGCTTCCAGCGTTTTCAACGCATATTCCTGGTCCAGCACGGCATGTTGGCGGGTCAGCATCGCCCGGCGATCATCCAGGCCAGTGCGAAAGCGCACTTCAGAGAAACTCAGGTTTTCATGTTGCGCAGATAGCGAGCGGCCTTGCGCTTCGAGGATGGCGCTGGTTTCCCGCCAGCGGCTCAGACTATCGGCGACCTCCTGCACGGCATGCAGCAAGGTTTCATTATAAAGCTCCACGGCGACATCGTACTCGGCCCGTTGCGCCGATAATTCCCCGCGCAGACGTCCGCCTTCGAATAAGGGGAGCCGTAGGCCCGGCGCGACGCCATAGGAAAAGCTGGAACCTGAGAACAGCAGGTTGGCCAGAGAGCTTCCTCCTTGCGATGTCAGCCTGAGGGCGTTCACGCCGACAAATGTCGTCAGGTCGACGGTCGGCAGGAAGCTGGCTTTGGCCATCTTGACCCTTTGCGCCGCCGCCTCGGCTCGGTGAAGCGCCGAGGCCAAGTCAGGGCGCTGGCCGAGCAGCTCCAGCGGAAGTTGTGTCGGCAAGCGTAACTTTTCCGAGCTGAGAAGAGTATCGGTAAACAGCTTTTGCGTCGAGTCGGGGCCTTTACCTATCAGGCGGGCCAACAGGTTCCGCTGAATATCCAGCTGAACCCGGATACCGGCTTCGCGTTTATTGATATGCTCTAATTCAATATTGGCCTGTTTAACCAAATCGCCGGAATCCAGACCCAACCGCAGGCGTGTCTGGTCCATACTGAGCAAATCGCGGCGCAACTTAGCCATGTCCTGCGCCAGGTCGAGCTGCTGGCGCAGTGCCATGCCATGGATATAGGACCTGGCAATTGCGCCGGTCAAATGAAGCAGAGTCTCGGCCTGTTGCGCTTTCTCGGCTGCCTCTTCGCCCAGAGACGCTTCCAGCGCGGCGCGATTTTTTCCCCAGAAATCGAACTGGTAGCGCAGGCTCAAGGGATTTATAAAGGCTGAAACAAAATTCTCGCCCCGCAACACCACATTGAAACCATTTTCCGAAAAACGGCCCACTTCCATACCTGCGGTCGCATCCAGGAATGGCAGCAGCCTCGCGCCTTCCACGCGAACCATGGCTTGCGCTTGATGCAGCCTTGCAGCTGCCACTTTCAAGCCGATGTTGTCCTGTAGCGCGGTATCCATCAGGCCGTTGAGTTCTGCGCAGCCGAATTCACGCCACCAGCGTTCAGGCGGCCAATGCCCGGCAGGCGCAACCGGCTCCCGTCCCGGATGGGATAGCGTATGTTCCATGGGTGGGGTTTTCAGAAACTCGGCAGGCTTGTCTCCCTGAGGTATCCAGGCACAACCGGATATCAACAGCATATATACGAGCAATCCAAAACGCAGCCGTTGGTTGGGTGTGAATTGACGAATCATGGTTCTTCCATTATTTCTTCCGCCCGAATATCGGCTAAATCTTTCGCCAGAGTTGGATGAACTGGTGGGTGGGTAGGATAGGCCAGCCATACCAGTCCGGCCATGCCAAGAAAGAGGTAGCTTGCCAGCAAAAAGGCGTCGTTGAGTGCCAAAAGGGTTGCCTGCTGCTTGAGGACGGCCAGAAGCTTGCGATTGATCATGCCGGAGTCAAGGCCGGACGCTGCCAATCTCGAAGAAAGCTCTTGCAGTACATCGATTGAAGCGAACTGCCGTCCTCCGAAATGATCCGCCAATTGAAGCTGATGAAAAGGGCTACGCCGAAACACCACGATACCTTGCAAGGTGATGCCGATTGCGCCGGAAACGACTCTCAGCAGCCCCGACTCTTCGGCCGCGCGCATCTGCTGCTTACCGGACAGCCCGTGCAGCGTCAGTCGGGTTAGCGGCACGAAGAACGAACCCAGGAAAAAGCCGAGCAGCAACATTGGCCAAAAAATTTGGTCGAATGAGCCGGGATCATCGAACAAACCCAGCCAGTAAAAGGTCAAGGAAAAGCCAAGCAAATTGACACAGGCCAGCAGGCGGGCGTCGATATTTTTCGGCAGCACATGCATTGCCAGCGTCACTGGCAATGCAAGCAGGATCATCGGCAGATAGGCCATGCCCGCCAGAGACGAAGAATATCCCAGCAATAACTGAAGCTGGACGATAAACACAGACAGTAGTCCCTGTATTGAAAGAAACCCGAGCATCAGGCAAAGTACGCCTATCGTAAAATTGCGCTGTGAAAAAAGGCGTACGCTGAATGCCGGATGGCGTTCGCCGAGCTCCCAGATGATGAAGCAGGGCAATACGATAATCAGCATAATCAAGGTGTTGCGCAGGATCGGCGAATCCAGCCAGTCGAAATCGTTGCCCAGGTTCAGGATGGTCTGCAAGCCTCCCAGAATCAAGGCCAGCAGAATAAAGCCGATGCTGTCGAAACGAATGTGGCTGCGTTCAAATCCCCGTCCGGCAAGCAACGAACCTGTAATCCCGGCGATGGCCAGGCCCAGGGGGACATTCAGGTAAAACAGGTAACGCCAGCCCAGTTCGTCGGCGATCAGGCCGCCTATCGGAAAGCTGAGGGTAAAGGGCATCAGCGTGACCAGTCCCCATATTCCCAAACCCAGCATTTTCCGGCCGTCCGGGTACTCCTTCAACATCAAGGACTGGCCGATATAGAGCGTAATCCCGCCTGAAAAGCCGAGCAGGACGCGTCCCGGAACAAACAGCCATAAGCTCTGGCTGACGGCGCACAGATAGGACGCGAAGGCATACACGACAAACGCCGTGCTGAACAAGCGATAGTCTCCGAACCGGCCTGACAGCCAACGGGCGATAGGAAAGGCCAGTGCCAGCGCAACAATGAAGTACGTCTGGCCCCAGGTGCCAAAGCTCGGGAATACGCCGCCCAGATCGCCGGCCACATGCGGCAGCAGCGCAATATAGGCCCCGACATTAAACAGTACGGCGATATGGCCCAAGCTGAGCGCGACATTAAACAGGATAAAACGCCAGCCGCGCAGGCGCTTGGCGTAGGCGATAGTCATAGTGCTGTCTTGTCAACCGCTGCCTGGAACTTGCTGTCGGGGGCGTCGTGCGGCAGCCCAAGGTTGCCGAATGCTTGAGTAAGCAGTTGTGTACCCATCAAGGACACAAGCTGTTTGAACTTTTCGGCATCTTGGCTGAGCAGCGTTTGTGGCGAATCCTCGGCAGAGAAGGTTCGTGCGCGGGTCCTTCCGATAACTTGCCGGGTTTTGGGATCGATCAGTTTGACCAGTACCTGCAACGATGTTTGCGCGTTAAAGATTCTATAACTCCCGATGCCCACTTCCAACAGTGCATCCACCTGTTCCAGGTCGGACGGCCGGTAAGCGACGGATGAAATGTCCTGGCCGTACCATTGCTCAATGGCATCATGCCAGTTGCCGGGATTTGCATTGCGATCTTTGCTTGCCATAGGAAGACGGGAAGGCTGATTGCTCAGCTTTGCCTTGATCCTATCGCCATTCAATTGCGCGACCGCTTGCTGCGCCAATGCAAGGCTTGGCGTCCAGCTATCGGCAGGTTCATGGAGTGCGGATTCTTCCATTGAGGCTGTGGTTCGGTACGCATCGGCTGCCGGCACAACTTCATCCTTGCTCACCATGCCGGCGATGAGTATTCCGCCGGGATGTTGGTAGATTTTTTCCTCCAGGTACAGATGCGATGGCATGGCTTGATATTGAAACTGGTTATACACCGGAAACCGGGTTTCTATCAGGTCGGGAATGACCTCAAGCGGCGGCGATTCCACCGAGGTCACAAGAATTTTTCGCAGCTCACTCACTTTGGCGGTTGGCGGTGTAATCGGCGCGGCAACGCAAGCGCTCAATATAAACAGTACCGGAAGCAATAAGCCGCAGTTTTTGCCGGTCGGCAACAAACGCCGCACATGTCGTATCTTTTCAAAAAAATGGCCGATGTATGCTGCATTCAACAGCTTGTAGTAAAAAGGGATAATCACAGCCAGTTGTTCACCGACTGTTTTGCTTTGTTCATTCCGCCGAGCGGTTAGATTATTTCGTGTCATGTTTCTTCTCCAGGCTGATCTAAAAATATGGCGACAAGAGAGTTTTAATTAACAATATAAGAAGTATAGATGTATAAGGCAAACGATATTTATTGGACATTAGTATCGATATATCCGATATTAATGCCATGGATATAGATCAAATCAGAACTTTTTTGGCAGTAGTCGCCAACGGCAGTTTTCTTGAAGCGGCCAACCGGCTGCATGTGACGCAATCGACGGTAAGCACGCGCATTCAGCGGCTGGAATCCTATCTTGGCGCTATCCTGTTTGTGCGCAATCGCTCCGGCGCCGTATTAACGCTGCCAGGCCATCGCTTTTTGCGTCATGCCAAATCCCTGTTATTAACGCTGGAACAGGCACGGCATGATATTGGCCTGCCCAGTCGTTACCGGGCCAGCATTACAGTGGGCGCGCGGATTGCTTTATGGGAAGAGATGCTGCCCCGATGGGTTGGCGCATTGCGAAAGCAGGCTCCGGATGTATCGATCCGTAGCGAAATCGGTTTTGAAGAAGACCTGATGCGAGGGCTTATTGAAGGCAGGATAGATGTGGGTTTGATGTATACGCCGCAGCATAACCCCGGTCTCCAGATTGAACATCTGTTTGATGAAACGTTGGTGTTGATGACCACCGATCCGGCTAAGCCGTGGCCCAATGAGGATTACGTCTATGTAGATTGGGGGCCGGCATTTTATGCTCAACACTCCAGCAATTACCCTGATCTGGAGCGCCCGCCGCAGGTAGTCAATATCGGCTGGCTGGGGGTGCAGTTAATCATCAGCAACGGCGGCTCATGTTTTCTGCCGATACGCATGGCCGCGCCTTTAATCCAGGCCGAAAAATTATTCCATGTGCCAGGCAGTCTCCGATTCAGGTTGCCGGTGTACATGGTTTTTCCGCGCGACAGCGATTCGGTCGTGTTGCAACAGGTGGTGGATAGCTTGCGTCTATTGGCTGTTATCGAGCAGCAAAAAGCAGTTACTGAATAGGCCGTAATTGTCTGAATTTTAAACTTGATTAAGGGCGACACAGAGCAATGAAAGCGATAATCTTGCGTATACAGGTCAAAGTTGCCCTGTTTTAAGATAGAATTTCATCCAGGCCTTCGTTAACGGCGGTAATCTAAACGGAGGCTCGATCAATTCAGTCAAGTAAAGCTATTGAAAGGTACTTTGCGATGATGCCTCTAAAAAAAATACTCAGCGAGATTTTGGCCTGCAAAATCTGCGAGGCGCAACTTCCCCACGGCGCCAGGCCTGTGCTTCAGTTTCATCCGAAAGCGCGGATTTTAATTGCAGGACAGGCACCGGGGAGAAAGGTTCATGATTCGGGGGTGCCGTTCGACGACGCAAGCGGCGATCGTTTGCGGGACTGGATGGGCGTGACGCGCGAGGTTTTCTATGATGCTGGGAAAATTGCGATCTTGCCGATGGGCTTTTGTTATCCCGGTTCCGGCGCATCAGGAGATTTACCGCCGCGACCGGAGTGTGCCATCGCATGGCGCGAGCAGCTTCTGGGGAGTCTTAAACAGCTTGAAGTCACCTTGGTGCTGGGCCGCTATGCGCAAGGTTACCATATGAATACAGCCAACTTGCAGGTCACTGAAACCGTACGGGCATGGCGAACTTACTGGCCAAAAGTCATTCCTCTACCGCATCCCAGCCCGAGAAATAATCTCTGGATTCGCCGAAACCCGTGGTTCGAAGCCGAACTGCTCCCGGCGCTTCGAAAGCGGGTGGCCGAAGTGCTCTGGCAAGAGCCGGGCTGATAAGAACAAGTACATTAGGCACCTAACGATGCTATTGAGGTTCTGGATAGGCGGCAATTCTTGTTATCTTGGGAGGTAACGATGAAACTTCAACTTAAACGGGTTTATGAACCGCCGGCGGATAGCGACGGGATGCGCATCCTGGTTGATCGCCTATGGCCGCGCGGTCTTTCAAAAGCTGAGGCCAAGATCGATTTCTGGGCCAAGGAAGTGGCTCCCTCCAGTGAGCTTCGGCGTTGGTATCAACATGAGCCGGAGAAATGGCCCGAATTCCAGCGTAAATACCTTACCGAATTACAAAGCCATCCGGGCCCGGTGCAGGAGCTTATCGCCAAAATTGGCAATGGCCGAGCCACTCTCTTGTTTAGCTCCAAGGAAGCTCGTCTTAATAATGCCGCAGCTTTAAAAGAATATTTGGAAACGCTTTTGTGAAGGGCTTAAGGTTCTAGCGACTTTGTAAAGCCGATTGCAGAGGCCAATATGCCGGGTTTGCAAAAGGGCGCGTAACAAGGCGCGGAATTAGTTCGCGCCGGTTTATCCAGGCCGAAGCTGGGGTTCATCAGCTCCGACAATTCGCTGCAAGCCAACCTGATAGGATGTCTCCAGTTGGAGAGTAGGGTGTTTAGTCGGACTTATTACTTTTCCACTTGAGCGATATGAAAAGCGTCTGTGTAAATATCGCTCATAGACGCGCCTTTCATAAACGCCATTTTCTTGGTCTGGTTGATCATTTCCGGATGGCCGCACAGAAAAACCCGCCATCCGTTTAAGGTTTCAGTGGATGATAAGGCAACGTCATGAGCGCGGCCCCGGATATGCTCCGATTCAACATCCTCTCCTGAAAGACAGGGCGTGTAATAAAAGTTGCCAAACTTTTCGGCAAGCTCGCGCATCTCATCGATGAAATACAGGCCGTTAAGATCGCGGCTACCATGAAACAAATGAATCGGCCCGGAGTGGTCTTGCGCCAAAGCATCGGCAATAATGCCGTAAAGCGGAGCCAGGCCGCTGCCGGTTCCGATCAGCATTAAGGGTTGTTCTTGACGTCCGGGCAGATAATGACAAGAACCTTGCGCTTCTGAAATGGCTAATTGAGCGCCTACCTCCAATTCATCATAAATCCAGTTGCTGAATTGGCCGTTCGGCAAGCGGCGAATATGAAACTCGAGAATGTTTTCATGAGTCGGGATATTGGCAATCGAATAACTGCGGGTTAAGCCATCGGGCCGTTTTAAATTAACAAACTGGCCCGCGAAAAAAGTAAACGGGGTTTGATATTGCAAAACCAGCTGTACTATATCGGGCGTTAGCAACTGTTTTTTGATAACGACGGCATTAATTGACGCGCCTTGATGGTTAGGCAAGGCAACCGTCATATTCTGCTCAGGATGACAGATGCAAGCCAGGAAATAGTTCTGCTTTTGTAAGGTATCTTTAAGGCCGACTTGGGCAGAGACAGGTGGAGAATTATCAAGGCTGCGCATTTGGCAGGCTTGGCAAAGTCCTTGGCGGCAACCATTGGGTACCTGTATGTTTTCCCTTAGCAGGGTCTCCAGTACAGATTCACCCGGTTGGCAGGAAAATGTTGATCCGCCAATAGTTATGCTTCGCATGGTCTCCACCTGGTGTTTCGTTATTTACCCAATACGTCGTTGCGTGTGCTTTCCGCAATGGCGGCAGCTTCGGCGATCAGTTCTTGCGGCACATTCAGCTCGTTTAATGTGGCGCCAAGATGCTCCATTACGGCATCGAAGTGGCTGGCATTCAAGCCCATTTTGACCAGGCGGGCATGCGCATTACGCATGTCTTGACCGCTGTAATTGTTCGGGCCGCCAAATGCCATGGTAAAAAAGGCTTTTTGCTTGGCGATTTGTTGATCCATGTCAGTATTGTCAAAAAAACGGTTAATGCGGTAGTCCGCCAGCACTTTGCGGTAGAAAATATCTACGGCAGCATTGACAGCCGCTTCGCCGCCGATTCTTTCATAGAGTGTTTGGCCTGTTTCTTGAGTATCGCTCATTATTAGTCTCCAGTATGTGTAATATCATTATTATTTTTATAAGCAAACTTGCTCAAAGGGGAGTTTATAACAACAGGTGATTTTTTGCTATATAAAACTTTTACAAGTTATATATGTCATAATAGGTTATTATTACCGCACACTTAACACATAGGATGAACCCGCTAATGCTTCAGAAGATCAGTTCCCGCCAACACCAAATACTTGAGCATTTGCTGGAAAGCAGGAATGGCTTGAGTGTTGATGAGCTGGCTAAAGCGCTGGATATTTCCAGAACGGGTGTGCAGCAGCATTTTGTTGTTCTTGAGCGGGACGGCTATATCAAGAAAAGCATGCTTAATAAAACAGCCGGGCGTCCGGTGACGATTTATGTTTTAACTGACAAAGGCAACAATTATTTTCCCAAGCAATATGCCTGGTTTTCAGAATTAATCCTTAGCGATTTGCAACAGGAAATAGGTCCTGAGCGATTTAAAGCCTATATGCAAAAACTGGGCAGCAAGCTGGCCGATAAGCTGCGCGGCAAATTTGAAGGCAAAAATTTAACCGAGCGCATTGATGAACTGGCTATAGTCATGACTGACCTTGGCTTTCAAGTAAAAGTGGACGTGGAACCCGAAACTGAAAACCCGAATATGCAGGCTTATAATTGCATTTATCATGATTTGGCTCAAAAACACCATGAGATTTGCGAGTTCGATTTGGTGCTGATGTCTTCGTTGCTGGATAAGGATGTTGAGCAGTTAAGCTGCATGGCTAAAGGCGATTGCAAGTGTAGTTTCAGGATCAAGTAACTTACACAGCGTCTAGTGCATAACGATTGATCAGTTGCCGATAATAGTCCGCTTCATCGGTTTTTCCGCGTTTGGTAACCCCGGCAAGGTAAATGCGTGCTTTTTTTACCAGCATCTTTGCCGCCGCTTGCCGGTCTTGCTCGGACAGTTGACCGCCATCCATGATTTTTTGCAAAGCGCTGATGCGAAACCGGTCCATGCCCCAGAGTGCCATCGATAGCTGGTCTTCATGGCCGCCATGCTTATTTATCTGCGGCTGTTCAACCAATAAAACCGGGTAATTGGCGGCGATTCTAAGCCACAAGTCATAATCTTCACAGGCCGGCAGTTGGGTGTCAAACAGGCCTATGTCTGCAAATACTGAACGGTGTATCAAGGCCGTGGACGGCGATATCGCGCAGAGCGGCAAGCATTCGGTAAATATCCAGCCGCCAGTTTTGGCGTATTTCTTGGGCACTTCAACCCGGGCTCCGTTGCGTATCCAGTTTTCTTCGGTATGGCAAATCCTGTATTCAGGGTTGGCCGTCAGCGCCGCTTTCTGGGCGGCCAGCTTTCCAGGCAGCCATTCATCATCAGAATCCAGAAGCGCCACCCAATCACCGTTTGCTTGCTGTATGCCAAGATTACGGGCCGCACTGACGCCGAGGTTTTCCTGATGGCAGTAGTTTATCTGAGGGAACTCCTGGCGAAGCATGGATTTCGTGCCATCGGTAGAGCCGTCATCAATTACTATGACTTCAGTCGGCAACGATGTTTGACAGAAAATGGATAATAACGCGCGCTCCAGCAATTCTCGGCGGTTATAAGTGGGAACGACTACTGAGATTTTCAAAAAAATCCTTATGATTTAATTAATTTTGAGCTTTTAATAATCGACATAAATTAAAGCCGCTAACTAAAACCTCTAGGAATGCGTTCATGTCGATTGCAGTTCAAATGAATCCGGAAAAAACAGCAGGCTTATCAACTGATAACTTAACTACAAAACGAAAGACAGAAAGTCTGGTCTTTGTCTTGCCATATTGCTGAACTTATACCTTTTTCGGCTAACCGGGCGGTAAGGAGGAAGTTGGCCCGATTTTCCGAAATACTCATTAATTATATTTCTCTTGGCCATTTTAGTGTTTGCGAATATTTGCTCGCCGGAGCCGATAAGTCAGACCCCGCATTATCAGTCATGAGAAAAATTGCTCTGGCATTGTCGGCTTCTACAGAGGCGGCGGCATCGTTCAATGATAAATATGGCAGTGATGCAGCCCTTATTCTTGACAACCTAAAACATGACTTATCGGCCAATAAGGAAATTGGTTCATATCATAACCCGCCCGGATAGCTGGCGCACTTATTGGCCGAATTTATTCATACCGAATCCTGAGGGATTATAAGTGCAGAGCAGTGGCTTTATTTAAACGATCATTAACTGCTCGCCATGGCTCTGTTTGCGGGGGCAGCTCTATCAGAATCACATCCAGTTGCAAATTATCCAGCTCCCTTAGTGCCGCATAAAGGCTTTGAGCGTAGTTAGCGGCTTGTTCGGGCAAATGCAAAACACGGATTTGACCGGTTTCCGCTATATCCAATTGATAAGTCAATAAGCCAATCCTTTTGCCCTCAGCGATCAACTGCCGGATCCTCTCCGGCAACTGTTCTGCCGGGCAGCGCATAGCCGGTGTGGTCGGCGCATAATGCACGGCCATCATGCCCGGCGCACGGGTTTCTTCCGAAATTTCCGGGGCTGGCGCGCCTGATACTAAAGGCATCAGCAACTCGGTTTGTAAAACCGCTTCAATTTGCTGACGGGTGATATGTCCCGGCCTGAGCAATCTCGGCTTGCTGCCGCTTAAATCGATAATCGTCGATTCAACGCCGACTTCACAGGCGCCGCCATCAAGAATCATATCGACCGCATCGCCCAGCTCTTCGCTGACGTGACTCGCTTGGGTCGGGCTGATCCGGCAAAAGCGGTTCGCCGACGGCGCGGCAACACCGCCGCCAAAGCTTTTTAGCAAAGCCAGCGCGACAGGATGATCGGGCATGCGCAAACCAACCGTTTGTTGGCCTCCGGTCACTTCCAGCGGCACTTCGGGCTTTTTAGGCAGGATGATTGCCAACGGCCCCGGCCAGAACCGATTCGCCAGCTTTAATGCAGCGTCAGGCACGGTGCTGGCCCAATCGTAAAGGCTGTCAATATCGGCGATATGCACGATTAATGGGTGGTCGGCAGGCCGTCCTTTGGCTTTAAAGATAGCCGCGACCGCATCAGGATTGCTGGCGTCAGCGCCAAGGCCGTAAACCGTCTCGGTCGGGAACGCCACCAGCCGGCCTTGGCGCAATAAATCAGCCGCGCGCTTAATCGCGTCGGCATCGGCAACAATCGGTTTAATGTTCTTCATCATGCTGAGGGGGCGATTTCGATCAAGACTTCATCCGGGTTGGCCGGCTCGCCTTTAACCACATGCACCGCTTTTACGGTTCCGCTTATCGGCGCGGTTACTTCGGTTTCCATTTTCATTGCTTCGGTGATCAAAACGGCTTGTCCGGCAGTCACTTGCTGGCCGGTTTTGACTAATACATCCAGGATGTTGCACGGCATGCCGACCACAACATCGCCTTCCGTCGAAGGTCTGGCGCGCTTACGGGAAATCGCGCTTTTAACCGCGCCCTGGGTGCCGCCCTCCAGGACTATTTCGTCCAAGGTTTCAACCACGATGTCTTCGGGAACGCCGTCCACCATGAAATAAAAATGCCGCAAAGTCTGGTTTTTCGGGCCGGTACCGGTGACTTTGATATGATAGGACTCGCCATGTAACGCCACATTAAATTCGGTCGGCGCTTTTTTGACTGCGTCAGATGCTCTGGATTCAATTTCTAAAGGTTCAGGCACCAGCGTGTTATTCAAGCGCTGTTCCAAAAACGTCCGGCCGACTTCAGGAAACATCGCATAGCTCAGCACGTCCTCGTCATTCAGCGCCAGTTCGCCGATTTCCTGGCGAAGATTGTCGAACTCAGGTTTCAGCAAATCGGCAGGGCGGCAATCGATGACTTCCTCCTTGCCGATCGCGCGTTTTTGCAAATTGCTGTCAACCGCTGCCGGAGCTTTGCCATAGCCGCCTTGCAGGTAGCGTTTCACTTCATTGGTGATGGTTTGGTAGCGTTTGCCGGTTAATACATTCAGCACGGCTTGTGTTCCTACGATTTGCGAAGTCGGCGTCACCAGCGGCGGATAGCCCAGGTCTTTACGCACCAGCGGGATTTCTTTATAGACTTCGCCGATCCTATCCAGTGCATTGCGCTCTTTCAATTGGTTGGCTAAATTGGAGATCATGCCGCCGGGCACTTGAAACACATGCACTTGCGTGTCGATGCCGGTGAATTCGCTTTCGTAACGGCGATATTTTTTCCTGACTTCGGCAAAATAGCTGTTGACCGCTTGCAGCTTGTCCAAATCCAGGCCGGTATCGTAAGGCGTGCCGCGCAAAGCCGCGACGAAGCTTTCAGTCGGCGGATGGCTGGTGCCGCCCGCCCAGGATGAGATAGCGGTATCGGTATGCAGACAGCCGGCTTCGATGGCTTTGAGCTGGCACATTTCGGCCAACCCGGACGTGGCATGGCAATGCAGATGCAGCGGCAGGTCGACCGCATCTTTCAACGCTTTGACCAGCTCGCCGGCGGCATACGGCGTCAACAGTCCGGCCATGTCCTTGATTGCAATCGAGTCGCAACCCAAGTTAGCCAAGTCTTTGCCTAGTGCGACAAAACCGGCCACATCATGCACCGGGCTGGTGGTGTAGCAAATCGTGCCTTGCGCATGTTTCCCGGCGGCTTTAGTCGCTTCAATCGCGGTTTTAAGGTTGCGTACATCGTTCAGCGCATCGAAAATCCTGAACACATCCATGCCGTTTTCGGCGGCCTTGGCGATAAACTTTTGCACCACATCGTCGGAATAATGGCGATAGCCGAGCAGGTTCTGCCCGCGCAGCAGCATCTGCAAGCGGGTTTTTGGCAAAGCTTGCTTTAGTTTGTGCAGGCGCTCCCACGGATCTTCTTTCAGAAAACGCAGACAGGCATCGAAGGTCGCACCGCCCCAGCACTCCAACGACCAATAACCGATATCGTCAAGCATCGGGCAGGCGGGCAGCATATCTTCGGTGCGCAAGCGGGTCGCGATCAACGATTGATGAGCGTCCCGGAGAATAACGTCGGTAATGTGAACTTTTTGCATCTGTTTTTCCTTGGGTTACAGGCCGGTATGGGCCGCCAACACAGCGGCGATCACGCTGGCCAATTCTTCGGGTCGGAGTTTGTTGGAATAATTAACCAGTTCGGGATATTTATCGACAAAGCCGGTATTAAAGGTCGCGGCCCTAAACTCGGGATGGCGCAGAATTTCCAGGTAATAAGGGATGGTGGTCTTAATGCCGAACAGGCCCATGTCCTTCAACGCCCGTTCGCCGCGCTTGATAGCATCTTCCCAAGTTATCGCGCTGACAATCACTTTAGCCAGCATGGAGTCGTAAAACGGCGGAATTTCATAACCGGTATAAATCGCGGTATCGGTGCGCACGCCGGGACCGCCGGGCGCATAGTAACGCGTAATCCGGCCGAAACTGGGCAAGAAGCCGTTTTGAGGGTCTTCGGCATTAATCCGGAACTGGATCGCATAACCGCGCCGGACAATTTCGTGTTGCTTGAAGCGCAACGTCAATCCGGCCGCGACGCGGATCTGTTCCTCGACGATATCCACGCCGGTCACGGTTTCGGTAATGGTATGTTCGACCTGTACGCGGGTATTCATTTCCATGAAATAAAAACGATCTTTATCGTCCAGCAAAAACTCCACGGTACCGGCATTGGTGTAGCCGACGGCTTTAGCAGCAAGCACCGCAAGACCGCCGATATATTGGCGTTGCGCTTCGTCGAGTTGCGGGGACGGGGCTATTTCGATCAGCTTTTGATTGCGTCGTTGAATCGAGCAATCGCGCTCGTAAAGATGAATGGTATTGCCGTGATGGTCGGCCAACACCTGGACTTCAATATGCCGGGGATTAATGATGCATTTTTCCAGAAACACGTCGGCGCTGCCAAACGCTTTGGTCGCTTCGGAAATGACCCGCTGGTAATTACGCTGCAAATCATCGGCATTATCGCAACGGCGGATACCGCGTCCGCCGCCTCCGGATGTGGCTTTGAGCATGATCGGATAGCCGATTTTTTCGGCTACGGCCAGTGCTTGTTCAACGCTGTCCAAATTGCCGTCGGTGCCCGGCGTGACCGGAATGCCTGCGGCAATCATCGCTTTTCGGGCTTCAGTCTTATCGCCCATCCGGTGGATCACCTCGGCATCGGGGCCGATGAAAATAATGCCGCGCTCTTTGCAGGCTCTGGCAAACTGGGCGTTTTCAGACAAGAAGCCGTAGCCCGGATGAATCGCGTCGCAGCCGGTCGCAGCCGCCAAATCGACGATGCCATAGACATTCAGGTAGCCCGCTACAGGTTCGCTACCGATACAATAAGACTCATCGGCTTTTTTGACATGCAGCGCAAAGCGGTCTGCGTCCGAATAAATGGCGACTGAGCGTATGCCCATTTCGGCGCAGGCGCGGATGATGCGCACCGCGATCTCGCCCCGGTTGGCAATTAGAATTTTTCGTAACATAAATATTCCTTAAGCTTGCCGCTATTGAGCCGAATTTAAGCTGGAAAACACCAGGTCTTCCAGGAATAAAACAATCTCCGCTTCATCTTTGTTTTTGCCAAAGTCAGTCAGCGCCGGCAGATTGTTCATAAAAAAACTCTGGAAATGCGCCATTTCAATAATGGTGGACGCTAATGATTTCGGGTATTTGTAACGAGGATTACACTCCAAAATCATATTTCCGATAACAGCGCAAAGGTCTTTGTAGGGTTTAAACAAGTGATCCTTGTTATCTTCCGATACCCGTTTAGTCAAATAGGCTTTGGAGCCTTCCGTGACAATAATCTGATGAAGAATGCCTTCGTCTACATAGCTGGTTCTGATATCGTCTTCCACGGTAGTAGCCAGCAATTTAATGACCATTTTGAGCTTAACAACAGGGTCTTTAACGTTATTAGTCTGAAAACTAACCCGATACTCAAGCCAGCTCCAATACCAGGCGGTAATGTATATTAACAATCGGTGCTTGTTTTCAAAATACCGGTAAATACCTGCTTCGGTGGTGCCGATCGCTTCGGCGAGTTTTTTAAATGTAAATGCTTCAAAGCCGTTTTTATGGATGAGCTGAATACTGTGCAGAATGATTTTCTTGCCCAGCTCGGATTGCTCCGGATCCCTGAGAAACAATTTTTCATTCATTTTAATGTGTAGCTGTATTTCCATCGCTTTGGTTTGGCTTGTTTATCTCAAATAGTAAGGCACGTTGCCCGGTTGTTCTAAAAAGGGCTATTGCACGTCATTGAAGAAATAATAACCGAAGTATTGCCACTTTAAAAGATAGTGTTACTATTATTTTCAGATGGTGTTGCTATTTTACTTTTATTCTCCATAAGGGGCAGGCATGAAAAGATCTATACCGTTACATAGCAATAAAGATGAATCGCCGGATTTTTTACGCGGTGCCCTAATGTGGAGTGGTTCCGTTACGCCGCGTATCTTGCCCAATCTGCTGGTGATGACTTGTTATTGCGGGTTAGTTGTTGCATTGGATCAGTATTGGCGGCCGTTGCCGCATCTTGATGTGACGCCGCTTGAATATACCGGGGTGGTGCTCGGTTTGGTTTTGGTGTTTCGGACTAACGCGGGCCACGAGCGCTGGTGGGAGGCTCGAAAGCTATGGGGAGGCATTGTTAACCAAAGCAGGAACATCGTTATTGAAGCTTTGAACTACACTAAGCTTCAAAATTGCAGCTCTGAACAGGATGTGTGGCGTAAAGAAATTTTGAAGTGGACGGTCACGTTTTCTTTTGCGGTCAGAGAATCCTTACGCAACGGCAAAGACTTTGATAATTTAAACGGTCTACTGAGCGAACAGGAACTGGAAATGCTGAAATCCGCGGTGCATATGCCGCTGTTTGTCGCCAGTAAAATAGCTTCATTAATTCAGCAAGCCAGGGTTAGCCGTTATATCGATGGCTTCACTTTTAGGGAGTTGGAGGGGCAGCGAATTTTGCTGGTTGACCACCTTGGCGGCTGCGAAAGGATCTTAAAAACGCCAATGCCGTTGGTTTACGCGATCAAAGCCAGGCGCTTCATTCTGACTTTTTTGGTACTGCTGCCGTTTTCTTTAATAGACAATTTGGGTTTCAGCGCGGTGTTTATCTTCTTGCTAGTCGCTTATCCATTGTTGTCTTTGGACAGGATTGGTATTGAATTGCAAAATCCGTTCGATACAAAGAGCTTAAGCCATTTACCCCTGCATACTATCTGCGATGGGATAAAACTTCATTGTCAGGCGTTGCTGGAACAGTCACGCCAGGAAAACACTTGGCGATAAAGTTGGGCTGATTGAAAAATAAAGGCCGGCGGATATTGTTCCGCCGGCCTTTTCCCATTATTTTGATTCTGGGGCTACTTTAGGCTCGATTTTAGGCTCTACGATTGCTTTAGGCGTTTCCGTCCCATCGCTTTCCGCCGCACTTTGCAGATAAATTTGCTTCAAACGATTAAAAGCTGACCATAAGGTTTTATCCATAACAACCACGTTGCCAATAGAAACAATGACCCGGGTTAATTCGGGTATTTTGTTTTTGATCGAAGCCAGGTAAATGGGTTGTACATACAGAACGGTGCTGCCCATCGGCAGGATAATCATCCGACCCATCTCAACAACAGAACCGGCCTGGCCCCATAATGTAAATTGGGCAGAGATTTCGGGGTTCTGGTTAATCAAGGCTTCAACCTGTGCCGGACCATTGACCTGAACATCCTTGCCGAACTTGTAAACGGTAATGCCGGGCTTGTAATCCAGGCTGCAAGTGGTGGTATCGAGTGTTCCGGCAATGCCTATCATACTAAGATTGCTTCTGTTAACCGGCGTCATCGGGTTAATCGACACAAACTCTTCCATATCGTTACAGTTGCCAAAGTCCATGGTCTGATAATAAGGCATTACCGGCTCACCGCGGACATTGGCAAATTGCCAGGTTTCTGCCTGTTCGTAGAATAATTCAGGGGTTTGTTGATGGTACTTGGCGAACACTTTCATCTGCAGATAATAAAGATCGCGGGGATAACGCAAATGCCGCTTTAATTCGTCCGGCATTTCTTGCAGACTTTTAAATAAGCCGGGATAGGCACTGCTGTAGGCCTGAATGATGGCATCCGATGGATCTGAAATATAAAAATCAACATCGCCATCAAACGCATCGACAACAATCTTTACCGAGTTGCGGATGTAGTTGAAATTCTGTTTGCCTTCCAGGAAATCATCGTCCGCAGGCTTGGAGACCGGATACCGGTTGGACAAGGTGTAAGCATCCTGTATCCAGTAGAACCGATCCTGGGTTATAACCAGATAAGGGTCTTTATCCAGATGCAGGAAAGGGGTCAGCGTATTAATGCGGTCGGTTATATTCCGGCGCATCTTGACTTTGCTCTCTGTGGAAATGTTGGGTGAAAAAAATATTTTTTCATCCTTGAAATAAAAGGAAAACAATGCCTTTCTGAACAGCGACGGAATGGGGATGCCACCCTCGCCGTGATAAGCTTCCTCTATGACGGGCTCAGAGCCGGCAATGCCGACAATGTTGAGCTTATTGGGGACGATGGCATAGGAGAATTTTTCCTGGCCGTAGTAGATGTCCGGGTGCTTGACGTTGAAGCCGACGTCGGAGTGCATGTTCAGGTCGCGCAAATACCAGACCAGCGGGTTGTCGGCATCCTGTGCTGCGGGAGTAACGACAGCGCCATAACCGTGGGTATAGCGCAAATGGATGTTTTCCCAGTTCTGCGCTTCAGGCGGCAGCTTGGAAACATTGACTTCCCTGGCTGCCAGATTAACCTGCCGGGTGTGGTCAAGAATAAAATAGCGGTCTTCATCGACAGACAGGATTTTATAATAAGGTCTTATTTCCTGTAGCTGTCTATAGCTATGAACGATAAATTCCCTGTCCCACACCGGAATATTTTCAAAATGTTTTTGTGTGCTCCACGTTTCGATATCCTTGGCCGCATCCAGTTTAACGCGCAAATCAATCGTTTTGATATTCTTCAAATCGTAAGCGGCCAGCGTTGAATCGATATTGTGCTGTATAAGCGACTTATTGGTTTTAACCGGATTCGGGTTGACGATGTATTTTTGAATTAAATTGGGGATAAATTGGACATTCGGTAAAAATGCAATAAAAAGAAATAAGCCGAGTGAGATTAAAAACGGCGATTTGACCCGGTGTTTTTCCGAAAAAATAAACAGGCCAGCTGTTATCGCTGTCGCTACGAAGGTAACGATCTCTAGCCAGATCAATGGCAAGTGATAGCGCAATTCAACAAAGCCGGGACCGTAAAACACCGGTTCGTGCTTATCGGTATAAAGCAGGCTATAGCGATCCAGCATGAAGCCCCAGACCACAAAAGCCACTACAAAACCGATCAAGGTCGTTAGGTGAATTTTGGCTCCTAACGGGAATTCCGAGTTTTGGCTAGGGATAAAAACATGTTCCAGCCAATATAAGACACCAACCATGCAGAAAATCAGCGAGGCGGTGGTCAGCAGTTCCTTCTGAATCAGCATATAAGTCGGGTAGGACAGCATATAAAAACTGACATCCTTGCCGTAAACCGATTCGGTTACGCCCGAATCGCTGCCGAAAAAGTACAGCAGTGTCGTTTCCCACTGGTTATAAAAGGGAATGGCAATAAATACGGCAAGTATTAGCGATATCGGTGTGTACACGGCTGCCGATCCGTTTAAGAAGGTGTCGGCAAAACGTTGAAAGCGTCGGCGCTTATCTAAATTGCTGAGAATCTCATCCGGCGGATTTAAGCCCAGGTAGCGCGAGGCAATCCAGAAGTGAAAAAAGAAAATGGCAAAAAACGCCAGCGTGACTGCGCCGGAAAGAAAGAACTTGTAGAGCAGTCTTAGCCAGAAGTAGGCCTCAAGCTTCAATGATTCGAACCACCATAAGTCGACAAACAGATCGAGAAATATGAAGTAGAAGGCGACATATAAAATGATAGCGACAGCAAGGGTCGCTCCAATTATCGCGGGTAGAAGCTTCAGGTTCCGCATAGTGTCCTCTTAGTAGAAAATGTTTTAAACGTATTTGTTTGGTGCATTTTTTAGATGTTAGCTATTCGATCCAATGCGCACTTTAACCGTATTCTAGCATTCAATAGTAGGTTCGTAATGATTTAGACATTATGGCTTATAACTGATAAAGGCCTGCCGGCAGCCAAACTGAACAGCATGAATCCTGAAAAAGCGTTTAATCCGCGAAAATCACTAAAAGCGCGAAAATATTCAGCGAATCCGTAGAATGGATACGATGGCTATAAAATACTACTGGCTTTGCTGGCCGTTCCGGTAAATCCAGCCCCGGCGGCGCATCCACTTTTCAATTTCCACCATAATGAACACAATCGAAGAAAGCGCCAGACAGAACAACAGCTCGTCGCGGCTCAAAGCCTCGGTCTTGAAGATAGGCTGCAAAACCGGCACATACAACACCGCCATTTGCAGGCCGAAGGTCAACAGCACCGCACCCAACAGCAGCTTGTTGGAAAACAGTCCCTGACTGAACAGTGATTCCCGTTCCGACCTGATCGCCAATACATGTCCCATCTGCGACAGAGTCAGCACCGTGAACACCATGCTCTGCCAATGCGCGGAGCCGGTATAATAAGCCCAACCTTGGGAGAATAACGAAACGCCGCCCATCAATAGGCCGATCCACAGGATATGTTGCCACATGCCTTGCGCAAAAATGCTTTCCTGAGGCGGACGGGGCGGCCGTTGCATAATGCCCCGCTCTTCCTGCTCGACAGCCAGCGCCAACCCCGGCAAGCCATCGGTGACCAGATTGATCCAAAGAATATGAATAGGCAGCAACGGAATCGGCAAGCCCAGAAAAGGCGCCAGAAACAACGTCCATATCTCCGCCGAGTTACTGGTCATCGTGTATTTGATGAACTTGCGGATGTTGTCGAAAATCCGCCGCCCCTCGCGAACGGCTTTCACAATGGTGGCAAAATTATCATCCAGCAGCACCATGTGCGATGCCTCACGCGCCACATCCGTACCGATCTTGCCCATTGCGATGCCGATATTGGCGGCGCGCAAAGCCGGCGCATCGTTAACGCCGTCCCCGGTCATCGCGACGAACTCTCCCCTATCCTGTAACGCCTTGACGATTTCGATCTTCTGCTCCGGCGCAACGCGGGCATAAACACGAACGTCTTCGACCTGTTTCTCGAATTCGGCAAGGCTCATCTGCGCCAGTTCCGACCCGGTCAGCACCTTGCAGCCGTCGTCGACGATACCGAGCCTGATTGCGATGGCGCGGGCAGTCGCCGGGTGATCGCCGGTGATCATGACCGGCGTAATCCCGGCAGTCTTGCACAGCGCCACCGCGTCCTTGGCTTCCGGGCGCGGCGGGTCCATCAGTCCCGCCAAGCCCAGAAAACACAATTCGTCTTCGACAGAGTCCGCGCTCAGCGTTGACGGGCGTTCGGGGAATTGCCGGTAGGCCAGGGCCAGCACCCGCAGGCCGTCCGCCGCCATTTGCTCGGCGGCAGCCAATATTTTTTCTTTCGGTAGAGGCTGCGGGCCGTCACTGGTCCATAGGCTAATGCAGCGAGACAGCACATTCTCCGGCGCGCCTTTGGTGTAAGCGACAAGTTCGCCATTTTCCTGATGCAGCGTGGTCATCAGCTTGCGCTCGGAATCGAAAGGAATCTCATCCAGTCGCGGTGTTGCTTTGACGAGATCGGCGCCGACATAGCCAACGCTCTCGGCCGCTTCGTACAAGGCGGTTTCGGTAGGGTCGCCCAGCAGTTGCCCTTCGTGGTTGCGGCGGGCGTCGTTGTTTAAGGCGAGCGCCCGTAACAGCGGGGCCGGAAAGTCGTCGGCGATGCCTTCCCGCAAGCGCCCTTCGACGTAAAACGCTTCGGCATGCATGCGGTTTTGCGTTAGCGTGCCGGTCTTGTCCGAACAAATGAAAGTCACCGAACCCAACGTTTCCACGGCAGGCAGGCGGCGGATCAGCGCGTTTTTGATGACCATCTTGCGCGCGCCGATGGCTAAAGTCACCGTCGCTACGGCGGGCAGGGCTTCCGGGATAGCGGCTACCGCCAGACTGATAGCGGTCAGCAACATCAACATGGGCTCTTCGCCGCGCAACAAGCCGACCGCAAAAATAATCGCGCAGACGGCCAAAACCAACAGGGCAAGGCGCATGCCGAAGCTGGCAAGACGTTGTTGCAGCGGGGTTTTGGTCTCCTTGCCCTGGCGCAGAAGCTCGGCTATTTTGCCGAGCTCAGTGTCCATCCCCGTGGCGATGACGATGCCGACGCCACGGCCATAAGTCGCTACCGTTCCCTTGTAAGCCATGTTGAGCCGGTCGCCGAGCGGTGAATCCAGTTCCCGAATCAACGCTCCCGATTTTTCGACCGGCAGCGATTCGCCGGTCAGCGCGGCTTCCTCCACCTTGAGCCGCGCCACATCCAATAGCTTGAGGTCGGCCGGGACGATATTGCCAGCTTCAAGCATGGCCAAATCGCCGGGAACCAGTTCCTTGGCAGCGATGGTCTGGGTCTTGCCCTCGCGCAGCACTTGCGCGGTGGGGCTGGACAAGCGTTTGAGCGCGTCCACGGCTTTTTCCGCGCGGTACTCCTGGATGAAGCCGATGATGGCGTTCAACACGACAATCACACTGATGGCGATCGTATCCGTCAAATCGCCGATCAAACCCGAAACGATGCAGGCCATAATCAGCACGATAATCATGAAATCGGCGAATTGCCCGAAAAACATCCGCACCGGTCCCCGGCGGCTTTGTTCCTTAATGGCGTTCGGTCCGTAGGTTTCGAGGCGTTCTTTTGCCTCCTGATGATTGAGGCCTTTTTCTGGATCGACCTTGAGCCATGCAGTGGTCTGCCAGGGTTCCAGGAGATGCCAGGGAGGTGAAGGAGGCTGTTTGCTTTGATTCTTTTGTTGGTTGGGCAAGGTTCGATCTCCTGTAAAACAGACGCTACAATTATTTCAGCTTATATAGTAATTGCAATAGCACCTAAAAATGGAAATAACGTGGACATTGGCGCATTGAATTGTCGGGTATAAACAAGATGACCGAACTATCGAGCTGCGATAGCAGAAGTTAAAAGCTTAAATATAAAATCCTAATGAATTATGTTAGGTTGCGTGGATACTAGATAATAATTTTTTAGGAGTACGTAAGATTGCTTAATTATTCTTTTTTTCCATTCAAAAATATTTTAGAGGAGCTTGATGGCAGTGACTTATCTCTTTTGCGTGATGTTTCAGAGGGTTGGTATATTGATTATAAGGTACAAGGCTTAAAAATATCTGACTATGGAAAGCACTTGGCCGCCTTTTCCAATCAATATGGTGGCTGGCTAATCATTGGCGTAAGTGAAAAGAATGATGGTTCTCGAACAGCGGGTGAATTTCCTGGTGTAGAAAAAAGTGAAGTAGCAAAAATCACGTTAGCTTTAAGAGAGGCTGCATCGGCTCATGTTAATCCAGAAGTTCTATATGAAGAAAAAGTCATTGATGGGCCAATAGATGAAATAAATCTAGCGAAAGGAAAATCTATTGTAGTGGTTGGCATACCTAGAAGTGTTGCTACGCCGCACATACATTCTTCAGGCAGAATTTATCGTCGTGTAGCGGATCAATCTAAACCAAAAGAAGAAACAGATAGATATATTCTTGATGAGCTATGGAAACGAGGTAATGAACATCAACAGAAAAATGTTATGCACTTAACTAAAACACCAGAATTACCAGAATGTCAGTCTAATTCTCCGTGGGCATATATTTTCTTCAAGCCAAGCGAAAGGCAACTACCGCCGACCAAGAAGTTAAGTTTTGATGAATTTGTACGTATCGTTACAAATTCAGATAACAGCATAGTTGGTGTGCATGCGCCACTGCCTGCTGCCCATAGTGCCTTGAATGGCTTTGTTGCTAGGCAAATTGGAGATAATGATCCAAGTCTTGCTTTGTTGACTATTCGTTGGTGGCACGATGGAAGCGTTCGATTTGATATTCCTCTAAATCTCTACGATTTATCTAATTTTGCCAAGACACACGAGAAAAACATCTATGCAGGTCAATATTGCGGGATTGCATATGAAAATCAGTGTCAAGATATGAAAATCGTCGATTACGCTATGTTTGTTCCAATTATTGGGGCGTTAACTAATTGTTACCTTCATATGCTTAAAGCTACTGACGACCAACGAGATGTTTTTTCGTGTTTTACTTTACGAAATGTATTTCATACATCGCCATTTGTAGATTCAAGTTGCTTTATAGATAGAATAAAGTCTTTGTCTTTACCATTGACAATGGATCGTGAGATAGTCCTTCCCAAGGAGCCGACTGAAGATAATATGTTTATTCACAAGGCGGAATTGCGGAAATTGAACTGCTCTATTAGTAATGATGAATATCAGACTGTTCCATATGTGTTCGCAACGCCTCTAATCTACAGGATTTTTAACTCAGTAGGGCTGGCTCCCGACTGGGATAGTTTTGTAGAAGATATTGAAGCATGGGGTTTAAATAAGATTAACAGTATAGCGTCTCCCCCTAACGGTTAAGTTCGATGTAATGGCTGGAGCTCGATAGGATGGGTAGAGTACGCGAAACCCTTAGACCTCAGGTAATTGTTTCTGCAAGAAGTACAGGGTTAAGTCTTGCAATCACATATTCCGCCGTTCAGGCAACAAAGCGGCGTCCTGACGTAGTGCAGGCAAGATAAAAATTGTCGTCCCTCCAAACATGGAAATGCCGGGAATAATCAACATGCCCGTTCGACAGGACTTGTAGGTTTACCGCTTCAAGTCCCGGTAAAAGTTTTCATGGGAACCCAGCAACAGCAATAGACGAGTGCCGGGATCGTATTCGTAAGCCAGTAACATCAGCTGCTCATTGCATTTGAACTTATGCACAAACACTCCTGCCAGATCGCCTTTCTTGGCTTCGCCGATGGTCGGGTCACGAACAATTTCAGCTACGGCATCATCTACATCGGTTTTCTGATTCGGGTGCAAGCGCTTATAAGCCCGTTTGAACATTGCGCTTTGCAGTACCTGAATGGCATCAGCCATCAATTACGCTTTCCTTCGGGAACGAAGGGGGTGGCAAGCGTCGGTCCTTCTGCACGGGCAACCAACAAGTCACGGACGAAATCAATCGGCAGATCGGGGTTGTCCAAGGCGGTTCTTCCCACCAAAGCCCAAAACTCTATTTGCCCGGCAATCGTGCGCCGCTCAGCCTGCGCTTGCGCCCGTGCCTGTTCGTACAAATCATCATTTATGCGTACCGGCATTCCCATAGCTTCACTCCGAAATAAAATACTACAAAAGTAGTTTCATGCTAAAGCAAACGTTTTAGGAATGCAAATACAGGTTCGCTCGGATACGGGCGGTTTTTGGACTGTTGGGTTTCACAATAACGAGCAGAGTTTTCAGGCCTGAGGGATAAAACAAGAGGCTAATCCAATAATTCCAACTGGAACTATTGGATTAGCCCGGTAGGCCGGAATAAGTCGGTTTGAGTGACAGCGAAAACTGGCGTTGCTTACATGGACAGATATTTGCTCCTGCAATATCTGCATTCACCACATCCCTGTGGATTATGTAGGTAAGGGGCGTGAGCACGACTGCAAGGATGCAGGAGGTAGGCGGAAAACCGCTCCTGCGTTTTCTGCATTCGCCACTTCCCTGTGGTTTAGCAACGCAGGAGCAGTTGCCGAGGAGCGGAAGCTTTTCCGGCAACCCCTACTTAAATTAGCCGGAAACACCACCTTGCGCTACGCGCTTGGATGGCCTTATTCCGGCCTACGCCTGTATCCAAGTCGTACCGATCCTGTCATGTTGAAAGATACTCGGATTAAGGCTGATTTTGCCGATAAAAGGTTAAAATTTGAATTTGCGTCCCCTCAATTCTATACAGAATAGAAAATCGCTGATAGCTTAGGCGGCGTATGTCTTCACCATACTCCGGCATCGGTGTTCCGGATTCGGGGAATAATTTGAGGGTGTTTTCCAAATAAGCTTCTATTTTGCCGATATATTCTTTAACAAAGCGTTTTGATTGGGTTTGTTCATATAGATATTCGGCAAGCTCTTCCAATCGTCGCAGAGCCTTAGGCGATAAGACGATTTCCGGTTCACTCTTCATATCTTCGTTTGACTTGGGTAAACGCATCCGCCAGTTTTACGCTTTCGCCCTGTTCAAGTTGGTGTATGGAAATGCCGATATCGTCTTTAATTCTTGTAGTTTGTATGAATTGGCTGAATTCTTTGATCAGGCGGCTGTGATTATTGCCATAGGTTTGTTGCAATATGTGTTCTATGTCGGGGTTGTCGATAGTGATATTAATCATGGTTCAACTCCTAATGGTTGTTTTGCTATTTGAAAATAATAAGTTACGGTTTTTCTTCCTTGCCCTGGCATGCCCGAAACAATCAAAAATTCAATGTATAAACTGCTGTTTATCCTCTATTGCCTCAATTTATTAGCACAGGTGAATTTTGTAGAGAAAACAGTAATGAGTCTATCTGGCAGGAAATAAGCTTGAAAGCCGGTTTTGGATAAAACAAGAGGCTAATCCAATAATTCCGCCTGGAACTGTTGGATTAGCCTCCTGCCTTGGGTGTTTTGCTTTACGGCTGTATTTGCTTTTATCGCAAAAGGTTTGTGCTTTGTTAAACAGATGCGCGTGCTTCGCGACCAGGTTTTGAATGGGGGCAATTTGCGGCCCTTTCGGATTTTTACGTTTTTTCATGATTTACCTCTTATAATATGTCAAGTTTGTGTGAAGCCACACAGTAGTAATATACCATTTTTTAAGAGTACATAGCGCTAGTGAAATTTAGAAGAGATTTTGATGTCATCGTAGTTGGCGGCGGTCATGCGGGTACGGAAGCCGCGCTGGCATCGGCTCGGTGCGGTGCAAATACATTGTTGCTGACGCAAAATATCGATACCTTGGGGCAAATGAGCTGCAACCCAGCCATCGGCGGGATCGGCAAGGGACATCTGGTTAAAGAGGTCGATGCCTTGGGCGGAATAATGGCGAGAGCTATCGATCGCGGCGGCATTCAGTTCCGCACTCTGAACGCCAGCAAAGGTCCGGCAGTTCGGGCAACCCGCGCCCAGGCGGATCGTCAGCTTTACAAGCAAGCGGTAAGAACGGCGCTGGAAAATCAGCCCAACCTGGCTTTGTTTCAGCAAACCGTGTCCGATTTGATTGTCGAGGGCGGCAGGGTTGCCGGCGTTAAAACGCAAATGGGTTTGAGTTTTACCGCAAGAGCCGTGGTTTTGACCACCGGCACTTTCTTGGGCGGCAAAATCCATATCGGCCTCGAAAATTACAGTGGCGGCCGCGCGGGCGATCCGGCCTCCATCGCTTTGGCCGACCGATTAAGGGAACTGCCGTTTCGGATCGACCGCTTAAAGACCGGCACACCGCCGCGCATCGACGGCCGGACGATCGATTTCAGCAAGCTGGAAGAGCAGCACGGCGACGATCCGGTGCCGGTGTTTTCGTTCATCGGCAAGCCGGAGCATCATCCTCGGCAAATTCCGTGTCATATCACCCGCACTAACAATAAAACTCACGATATTATCCGCTCCGGCCTGGATAGGTCGCCGCTTTATTCGGGAATTATCGAGGGCATCGGGCCGCGTTACTGTCCGTCGATTGAAGACAAGATTGTGCGTTTTGCCGACCGGGATTCGCATCAGATTTTTGTCGAGCCGGAAGGCCTGAATACCCATGAGATTTATCCAAACGGCATATCGACCAGCCTGCCTTTTGATGTGCAGTATGAGTTCGTACGCTCGATGCTGGGCTTTGAAAACGCCGAAATCGTGCGTCCCGGTTATGCGATCGAATACGATTTTTTCGATCCTCGGGATTTGAAATCATCGCTGGAAACCAAGCACATGGATGCGCTGTTTTTTGCTGGGCAAGTGAACGGCACGACTGGTTATGAGGAAGCGGCCGCGCAAGGTTTGATTGCCGGGCTTAATGCGGCTCGATTGGTTCAAGGGCTGGACAGCTGGTGTCCGGGACGCGACGAGGCTTATATCGGCGTGATGATCGATGACCTGATCACGCGCGGTACCCAAGAGCCGTACCGGATGTTTACCAGCCGCGCAGAATATAGGTTGCTGCTGCGGGAAGACAATGCCGATTTGCGCCTGACCGAAAAAGGCCGTGAATTGGGTTTGGTTGATGACGAGCGTTGGCAGGCATTCGAGACTAAACGTGATGCGATTTCGCAATTGCAGGGCGATCTGAAAAAGAAATGGGTCAGAACGGAAACCGAAGAGGCCGGTCAAGTCGAGCAATATTGGGGCAAACCGTTATTACGCGAAGCTAACTTAATGGATTTGCTGCGCCGTCCGGAAGTGGATGTTCAACAGCTGTTGTCGTTTATGGATGAGGCCGGGGATATAGATCCGCAGGTAGCCGAGCAGGTCGAAATTCAGGCCAAATATGCAGGTTATATCGACAGGCAGCAAACCGAGATAGACAAGGCTTTGCGCTATGATCATCTGCGCTTGCCTGAGATTATGGATTACAGCGGCGTTCCGGGACTGTCTAATGAGGTAAGCGAAAAGCTTAAAAAGCAACGGCCGGAGACTTTGGGTCAGGCATCGCGTATCCCTGGCATAACGCCGGCCGCTATTTCCTTGTTGTTGGTTTATTTAAAGAAGAAAAGCGCCTGATGGAAGACTGTCGAAAAATCCTGGTCTCCGGGATAGCCTCGTTAAATTTAAATGTAACTGATCAGCAAGTTGATCAGTTACTCAGTTTTATAAAACTGATTGAGAAATGGAATAAAGCCTATAATCTGACCGCGATACGGGACAGGGAGGAGATGGCGCGGCTGCATATACTGGACAGTCTGACGATTGTTCCGCATATCGAAGGCAAGCGGATCATCGATATCGGCACCGGCGCGGGCTTGCCCGGTATTCCGCTGGCGATCTGTTTGCCGGAAGTCGGTTTTACCTTGCTTGACAGCAATGCCAAAAAAACCCGGTTTGTGCAGCAGGTCGTTTTGGAATTAAAACTTAAAAACGTCGAAGTTTTGCACAGTCGCGTGGAAAATTATCATCCTGAACAAACGTATGATGCCGTTCTTACCCGGGCGTTTGCCAGCTTGCCGGATATAGTGAAGTTGACCGCACATTTGCTATCTAAAGAAGGTGTATTGCTGGCAATGAAGGGGCAAAGTCTTGATGCGGAACTGGCGGAAATTACTGCAAAAAAATCTGTCATCTCGGTTAGCGTTCCGGGAACTGATGTTGAACGATGTCTGGTACGAATACAATCGCCTGAACAGGCCGAGGTAAGCTAGTGGGAAAAGTAATTGCCATAACCAATCAAAAAGGCGGTGTAGGAAAAACTACGACCAGCGTCAATCTGGCGGCTTCGCTGGCCGCGGCTAACCGGCGCGTGTTGCTGGTGGATCTTGATCCCCAAGGTAATGCGGCGATGGGCTGCGGCATCGATAAGCAGGAAGTTAAATATTCCAGCTACGATTTGTTGATGGAAGAAGTGCCGGCGTCGGAGACCGTCATTCAACTGCCGGAAATCGGTTTCTCGGTGATTCCCGGAAACTCTGACCTGACTGCGGCTGAAGTCGAATTGATGCATGCCGATCATAAGGAGCGGCGACTGTCCGATGCCTTAATCCCGATCAAAGCGGATTATGATTTTATTTTGATCGATTGTCCGCCTTCGTTGAATATGCTGACCTTGAATGCGATGGTAGCGGCCAACAGCCTGTTGATACCGATGCAATGCGAGTATTATGCGTTGGAAGGGTTGTCTGCATTAATGACGACATTGAAAAACATCCAAGATTCCGTTAATCCTGAGTTGCATCTGGAGGGTATTCTGCGGACGATGTATGACGACAGGAACCGCTTGACCAAGGATGTATCGGAGCAGTTGATTCGATACTTCGGCGATAAGGTATTTCGAACCTGCGTTCCAAGAAATATCCGTCTGGCGGAAGCGCCGAGTCATGGTTTGCCTGTGCTTAGCTACGACAAAGCTTCGCGAGGGTCTATGGCCTATATTGCGTTAGCGGGTGAAATGATTAGAAAAGAGAAGCATAGCGGCACATGACTTTTAGAAAACGTGGTTTAGGTCGGGGGCTTGAAGCCTTGTTGGCTGATGATTCAGCTAAAGAGAAAATACATCAATCGCAAGCTGTGCAATCGGAGGAAAATCAGCCCTCTAAAGAGGTGGATCAGGATGCAGCGCAGGCCATTGAGGAAGTAGATGATCAAGCGGCAATGGTGGTTGCGTTATTTAAAAATATCCAAAAAGAAAATCGTATGCTGCTTGAAGAGGCAGAGGCTTTAAGAAAGCTGATAGAAGAGTTTGAAGCAACAGTTCGCGCCAGCATGGATTAGTGTAATAGGCGGAAAATGACCAACAGAGAAAATTAAAAGTTATGGCTGTGAAAAAGCGGGGATTAAATCGAGGGCTGGATGCTTTGCTGGGCAATGTTGCCGGGAAAGACGATCAAGGCGAAACCGGGGAAGGCCATCAGCTGCAAACCCTGCCGATCGAGCACATGCAGCGGGGCAAGTATCAGCCAAGAAAGGATATGAATCCCGAAAAATTGCAGGAGTTGGCCGATTCCATCAAGGCGCAAGGAATCATCCAGCCGGTTGTGGTGCGCATGATGGCGCCGGAAAAATACGAAATTATTGCCGGGGAGCGGCGTTGGCGTGCAGCGCAATTGGCCGGATTGCAGCAGGTGCCGGTAGTCATCAAAGAGATAGACGATCGTACCGCAATGGCGATAGCGCTGATTGAAAACATCCAGCGGGAAGACCTGAATCCTTTGGAAGAAGCGGAAGCGCTAAAAAGGTTGTTGGAAGAGTTTGAAATGACCCATCAGCAAGTTGCGGATGCGGTCGGCAAGTCGCGCGTTACGGTGACTAATTTATTGCGATTGATAGAGTTGCACCCGGAAGTGAAAAAACTATTGGTCAGCCGGCAGCTAGAAATGGGGCATGCCAGGGCGCTGCTGTCTCTGGACGGTCCGAAGCAGGTGGCAGCGGCCCACAAGATCGTTAAGGAGGGGTTGACGGTCAGGGCGGCGGAGCGTCTGGTAAAAGACAGTCAAGCAGAACCTAAAATACCTAAGGTAAGGGTAATAGACAAAGACACCTTGCGTTTACAGGAAGACCTGACCGCCAAACTGGGTGCAAAGGTGCTGATTGAGCATAAAGAAAATGGCGCCGGAAAGTTGGTCATTGCTTATTCCAGTCTGGAAGAGTTGGATGGAATTCTCGAGCAAATTAAATAGCGTTATTAGGTACTCTGCCTGTAGATGAAAAACAATAGTAAATGTAAGTTAAATTTAATGTTCCTTGATTTAATGAGGGTCGCTAGATATAATTCCCGAGCTGTTGTGTATGGAGTTGAGCATGACAGATAGAAAGCGCTCTACTGTCAGTAAAGTCATAAGCTACCAGATTCTGGTGATCATAATAATGACATCGGGATTTGCCTTGATAGGGGCTAGATCTTACGCCTTGTCGGCGGCTTTAGGCGGAGCGGCGGCATTTATTCCCAATCTGTATTTCGCGTTAAGGGTGCGCAAATCCGCAGGGCAAGAAGCAAGAAAGATTGTAAGGTCTTTTTACGCTGGGGAATCAGGCAAATTATTATTGACAGCTGCGCTGTTCTTCATGATTTTTCAACTTCCAAACATAGAAATATTACCGCTGCTTTCAGTCTATGTAGCAGCATTATCGGTTTTTTGGTTTGCGTTGTTAATGCGCTGACATTATTAATATTTAGAGAGGAACGATGGCTACCGAAGCTCATGCCGCCGAAGGTGCAACCGGTTATATTATCCACCATTTAACTTCGCTAACCGTAGGCGAAGGTTTCTGGGCATTGAACCTGGATACGTTGTTTTTCTCAGCTGTTCTGGGCGGCCTGTTTGTCTGGTTTTTTAAGATGGCGGCTGACAGAGCAACAGCAGGCGTTCCGGGACTGGTACAGAACTTTGTGGAAATGCTGATTGAATTTGTCGATACGCAAGTTAAAGACAGTTTTCACGGTAAAAATAACTTAATCGCGCCGCTGGCCTTGACCATCTTTTGCTGGGTGTTCCTGTGGAATTTCATGGACTTGTTCCCAGTCGATATATTGCCGTTAATCGGCTCGATGATGGGTATTGAGTATCTGCGCGTTGTTCCAAGTACGGATTTAAATGCAACCTTTGCAATGTCGATTTCCGTTTTCTGTTTAATTATTTTCTACAGCATTAAAGTAAAAGGCCCTTGGGGTTTTGCCAAAGAATTGATGTTTCAACCTTTCGGTCCATGGCTTTTACCGTTCAATCTGCTGTTGAAATTGGTAGAAGAAATAGCAAAGCCAATCTCACTGGCACTTCGTTTATTCGGAAACCTGTATGCGGGCGAGTTGATCTTCATTTTGATAGCCTTGCTGCCTTGGCAACTCCAGCCGGTGCTGAGTTTCCCCTGGGCAATCTTCCACATTTTAATTATCACGTTACAGGCATTCATATTTATGGTTTTGACCATTGTTTACCTGAGCATGGCGCACGAAGATCATTAAAGACTTTTTTAACTTTTTATAATTAACTAACCGTTTGGAGGTTTCATGGAAATTGCAAAATTAATTGCTGATGTACAAGGCATGACTGCTATCGCAGTAGGTCTGGTTCTTGGTATGGGCGCTTTAGGAACAGCGATAGGCTTTGGTCTGTTAGGTGGAAAATTCTTGGAAGGTGCAGCTCGTCAACCGGAAATGGTACCTATGCTGCAAGTAAAAATGTTCGTTGTTGCGGGTCTGTTGGACGCGGTAACCATGATCGGTGTTGGTTTGGCGCTGTTCTTTACTTTTGCCAACCCATTCCTGTCTGCTGTACAAGCTGCAGCGGGTCAATAAGTCGTTTAAATTTAATAGCAACAAGAGGAACGCATCGTGAGTATCAATGCTACTCTGATTGGGCAAATGATTACCTTTGCACTTCTGGTATGGTTTACCATGAAGTACATCTGG
>Ga0265297_10000337_pt1 | contig 152234 bp, 145 predicted proteins | sample Munlanlwell13791_FD_192502 | JGI IMG/M metagenome (GOLD analysis project Ga0265297, IMG submission 192502) | Leachate microbial communities from a municipal landfill in Southern Ontario, Canada - Leachate well 137-91 | ecosystem: Engineered > Solid waste > Landfill > Unclassified | place... | reverse complement strand
GTTCTTGGGTCGCTCCCGGAATCTTTTCCTGATTTGTATATGAAGCAGAGAATACCGGATGAAGAGAAGAAAAAAACACAAATGAAAAAACAGCAAAAAAAACAATTATATAGCTAAGTTTTTTGTTTTTATTTTTCTTCATCAACAAAAGTTAATTTTTGAGAAACGCTATAGAACCCAGCGCTCAAAACGAACATTACGGCGAGAGTGAGCACCAGACGAAGGAGGTACATGAAATAGTGCGGTAAGTGCGTTCCAATTGCGGCGAGAATCTGACCAGTGGTTTTTGCGCTTACGGCATCCTCGCCTTCAATGGCAGGAGATACGATTTCCAAAGAAGCGGACGAATCGTCAGACAAGTTTTTCGGTGTGATTCCCCACGTGGAATAAAGCAAGTCTTTTTCGTCAGTGCTCCAGGTTTTTTTTACGACCACCCCCAACGTATAGGATGTTCCTTCTGTGGAGCGGGGGGTAAATTTGATTGTTTGCGTATTGTTTTCTGTGGTGACATCAGCAATCTCAAGATCATATTCAGAAAAATCATCACTATCAATACTCGTGCCGTTTATTTGCCAGTCGATTGTTGTATTTGAGTCACTCCCGAGCAGATAGTCAGGCACAAAATCAATGCTGTATAACACCTCTGTTTCAAAAAGAGCCTCAAAAAATCCAGGGCTTTCACGCACTTGACCTTCAGCATCTATATAAAGCTTGGTCCAGCTGGAGGATTTATCCGAAGAATTGATAAAGGCAGTGGGGGTGACAACGGTGAGAAGGCGGGTTGCTGTGACCGGCTGCAGGGAATCTTTGGGAGTGGCTGTGACTGTTATGCTTGGGGTGTCCTGTTCGCTCTGTGTAATTGGGAAATAAATTTTTGTATCAGACCATCCATCAAATGAATCCGAAAAGCCGGTTGGAACCGGATAGGTCTCCCCGTTTATGCTCCAGGAAAAATCGCTGTTCGAAGATGTGTAGCTGCTGCTGGACACTTTGGCGGCCAGTAGCTGACTCTTCACAACCGGGCAAAGAGTTTTATATAAGCCGTCTTCGCAGATTTCGTTTTCATCTCCATCTCCTATCGTAGCTTTGCCGCTTTCAACGTCAACTCTGTATAGTTTCAATTTGATTCCTTTCTTATTGACAGGGATGATGACGCTCGAACGTCCTTTTCCGGTTTCCGTGCCAGATGATTTTGACACGGTCAAAGTCACCTTGAAGCTCACAATGTCGGTATCTTCTTCCAGGGCATCAACTTTCGGAGTGAAGGAAAAGCTGGAAATCCCAAGTCCGTTGGAATTGGTTGTGGCATCAAAATAATCCGTCAGCGGAGTCGGTTCTTCCCAGCTGTCCTCATCACCGATGGTTCCCTTTTGAATCTGCCAGGTATAGTATAAGGTGCTTGGGTTAAGAGTGGTGTTGTCAAGGGAAGACATGACAGTTATTTTGTCGGCATCGGATATTAATCCATCGTCCGAGATGTTTCCCGAGTTTTCGTCGCTTGGGTCGGCGATGGGATTGTCCGGTGAATAAGAAAGCGAGACTTTCAATTTTTCGTCGCCTGCCTCATTTGGGGCCTTTGTGGCAAAAAATCCGTAGCCGTCATCGGATCCGTCGGACTTATCGCACCCATCATTATCCATAAGCTTTCTTTTGGAAGAGTCACAGACATCCGGGTATCCCCACATTATTTTGTAATAAGCGCTTTTTTCGTCAGTCGGTATCATTGAAGTTCCCTCTGCTACAACGCCAACCCGATCACCTGTCTTATATGTCCAAGTGAAATCCTGCTGTCCAAGTCCGATCACATCGGCTTCGTCGGTAAATCCGTCTCCATCGGTATCCGGATCAGTCGGATCAGTTTTCCAATATGCCTCTTCTCCAGTCGGGAATTTCCCTGAACCGCTTTTGCAGTCGTTGGCAGTGCATCTGGGAGACTCGGCGTTTTCCCACTTGTGCTTGCAGGCTTCGGGATAGTCAAGTCCGGACGGATCTGTGGTGATGTCTTCTTCACCACTTTCTCCCGAAAGCTCATTCTCTCTAAACAACGAAGCGCCGACATTGGTGCCAAAATTGTGTTTGTAGCAGCGGGAAACGCCCACTGTGGCTTCTTCGCTATATTCAGAAAAGATGCCTTTACAATTTCCGGCTGGATCGAGCTCCAATTCGTGGACGTTGCACCAACTAGTCGTGCAAGAACCGTATTCAGTTGAGAGGCAGTTTCCTATTGTATTTTTGTTGGCGGTTTTGAAAGATTCATAACAGCTGTCAAAGAGGGAATTGTAAGTTGTACCGCAATAATCAGTCCCGCTGGCGTAGGAGCATTTGAAGTAGGTTGTTTCTTCGGTCACTTCTCCTGTTTCTGGGTCTGTCACTTCTGTCGTGTCGGAACACTGAAGGGCTGATTCCGGCGTTGCCGTATAGCAGCAATTGTTCCGGGCTTCTTTTGCGTTTGTGTAGTCCGTGAGTCCGGCTCCGGAAAAATAGCCCTCGCAAAGATTGCAATAGTGGTTGCCTTGACCTGATTTCAAAGTGAAATATGTGTTCAACGGCTTCAAAGAGGAATCGTCATTGAACGAACATTGACTCGATGAGTGGTCTCCGAGGGATTCACACCATTCGTCGGCGGAGTTGAAATCGCTGACGGTTTCTTCAGTCAGTCCGCCCACTCCGTCGGCTCCTCCCATCGGCGCGGCAGTTTTGTTTTTGTCGTAGCTGTTGTCAATGGCGGGCCAGCCATCACTGTCAAGATCATCATTTTTTTCAGAATCGGGGTAGGTTTGCCCATCAAGCTCCGGATCATAGTCTCCACGTGCCATGATTGCAGCGGCTTGTTTTTTTCCGGATTCGATGGAATTGGTGGCGGTCTCAATGGAGCCGTCCGTCGTGTGCACAATATACCAGGTATAATATAGGTTCTGCGGATCGTTTTTGAAAAATTCCGGAACGGCATGGGCGGTCACCTTTTCTCCGGACTTGGGATTTGTGTTGTCAAAGAATATCTCCATTCGGGGAGCGTCCACTTTCCGCTTGGCGGTGCGCAAAATATCCTTGTTGATCCCGTACCGCTCTTCATTTTCCTTGACTGCGTCTTTGGTGATCTGGGACACGGAAGAGAAATTCGCTTCTTGAAGGATTTCATTAACATTGATTCTGACTTCACCGATATATGGAAAGTTACCAACCACGTATGCCCAGGTAGAAAAAGGAAAAACGAGGCTCAGGACAAGAATCGAGGCAACTGCAATTTTTTTGTTTTTTTTCATTTGCATATGATTATTTGGCTATTTGATGAACTATTCTTATTATCATTATATCAAGGCTCATTGAGACCATCCACAAAGCCAGAGTTGGATAAAGAATTGAGCGGCTTTGGCGAACAATGAATCCCGCCCCGAGTGAAGAGAAGAATATGAGGGCGATCATGACAGCGCTTGAGCGGAAAGACAAAGCGGCGGGCAAAATGGCAGCAAGAAAAAGAGAATAGGTCCCCAATCTTTTTTCAAGGCCAAGCTGCAAAAATCCCCGAAAGAAGAATTCACCAAAAAAATGAAGCGGAAGAGAGATGAAAATTTCAAACAAAAGGAACACGGTAAAGCTGCCTGAAATTACGCGGGGGATCGAAAAGTCGCCGCCATACTTGGTGTGAAAAAGGATGAAATAGTTCGCGAAAACAAAAGCGATCATGAAAGCCACGGATAGTAGGATGCCCGTCTTGCGTTCTCCCAAAGAAACTCCAAAGTCTTTGAGTGGTTCTTTGAGCAAAAAAATAATAATAAGGGCGGGAAAAATGGCAAAAAGCAAAAAAGAAAGCCAAAATGTTTCGCCATAGGCTTGCTGAGGGAAAATGAGACTCACCAAGATGATAAGCGCGGCGCAAAAGCCGATCAGAGCATCCTGACGGGTGAATTTTTTGCTGTTTTTTGTTTCGATGAAGTCTAGAGCCATAATTTTTTTTGTGTTTAGTTTCTATGCTGCCAATTGATCGCTATAGCCATCAGCCGCTCCGGATGCAGGCATAGCTATATTTGCTGATTGCGCACCTTGATCTTGATACGCCCGGTCGAAGAGGACGAAAAAATACAAGACCAAAACGTATACAGGTGTCCAAGGAAGCCAGCTGATTCCAGGAATAGCCTCGGCGATGAACTCTATTGCTGTTCCAACAAAATATTTCGCAGGTCCGCGATTTTTGATGCTTGCTCCCACAAGAACCAGCGTCACGACCGTCAGACAAAGGAAGAATAGCTCGCCCATGAAGGAAACGGTCATCCCAATTACTGTCAGAGTTAATCCGAACAATTGGCCTATGATGGGAACCCAGCTGAAAGCGCCACCAGTCCCTGTTCCGATGGCTCCAAATAATATGTCAAAAATATCTTTCATGAGGCCGGCAGAAAAAAGGATTATAAACATCCAGTCCTTTGATAGCTTGATTTGGCGGGGAAGATTTTTGGCGAGTCCGACCAGAGCGCTAGGCTTTTTTGCGACAAGTGCTTTGGCCAAACTTGGGGCTTTTTTTTGCAAATTATGGAGTTTCCGCTGCATTTGTTTTTGGTGTTCTGGCGGCATTTGGCCATAAGCCTGCTTGGCGTTGGAATAGGCATTTCTGATCGCCGGTCTCTTGTCCATATGTCGGTATGGATTTTTTTTATAATCCTGCATCCATTCGTCGCCCGGGTTGTAATAATTTGCTGAAGCCATAATTTTTTGTCTTTATTCTTCTTTTCTCTCTTTTCTTTCCAAAAGCTCGGCCGGGTTGGATGTGACAAGCTGGTCTTCTGACCGGGAAGCAACGATCCGAATGGCAACATGTTTGGTTCCGGCGAAAAATATTCCTTCTCCGACATTGGATTCAAGAAGCATGAATCTCTCCTGGTCAGTGAGGAAAAACGTGTCTCCGATCACATCGACTGCGGCAGGAGATTGCTTGAGAAGAAGCTGGATCGAGGAGTTGGTGACAATCGGCTTTCCGTATTTCGAAGCCAAGAAGTCGCTGATGTCCTGCGTGATGGTCGTGAGCCCGGCAAAATATTTTCGGCAGCGCTTGGCGATCCCGAACATGAAAGATCCCGCATCCTCGTATTGCATCATCACCCAGGCTTCATCAACAACGATCATTCTTTTTTTGAGCTTGGAACGGATTTCATTCCAGATGAAATGCAAAACGACATACATGGCGACCGGCCGGAGCTCATCCTCCATATCGCGCAGATTGAAAACAACCATCTGGCTTGAAAGATTCACGTTGGAAAGATTGTTGAGGAATCCGGAAAAAATTCCTTCAGTATATTTTTCGAGGCGGGTTGCCATATCCTCCGCGCCCTCCATACTCCGAAGGACGTTATAGAGATCCGTCATAGTCGGGAAAACTTCGCGGGTGAAAGATCGCAAATCGCTCTCGGCTGTGATGTCTTTCACGGCATAGGTTTCCGTCACTGCCCGATCAAGAATTGAATCTTCTTCAGGAGTGATATTTCCAAGCATGATATGAAGCAGACCGATGAGGCTGGCGATGTTGTTGCGGAACACATCGCGCGGGTCCTCATCCTCAGGAATATTGGGAAGCTCAAAGGGGTTGAGATGATAGTCGGAATTGAGAGAAATGTTGATGAAACTCCCGCCGACAGCTTCGCACAAATATTGGTATTCATTTTCCGGATCAATGACGATCACTTCCGTTCCCATCATGAGGGATCTCAAAATTTCCAGTTTTACGGCATAGCTTTTCCCTGCTCCGGATTTTGCGAAAATCACCATGTTGGCGTTTTCCATCTGGAAGCGGTCGAAAAGAACGAGGCTGTTGTTGTGGAGATTGACACCATAGAGGATGCCGGTGTTCGAAGAAAGATCGGAGGAAACAAATGGAAAGGTCGTCGCTAGCGGCGAGCTGTTCATGTTGTTCGAAACAGAAAGTTCATCGTTTGCGAGCGGCAAAGTGGAGCAAAATCCCTGCTCGGCGCGAAAAACGGCTTCTTTCACATAGACAAGACGCGATTCAAGGAAAGATTCAATGAACATAGCTGTTTTTCCGACTTCTTCTTTCGTTTTGCCAAAGATAGTCATATACAATCCAAAATGGAAGAATTTCTCAGTCCCCTGCTGAAGTTTGTCGCGCAATTCCTCGATATTCTGAAGAGCAGATTCGAGGATTGGATCGCGAACTTTTCCTGCCTCTTGCTCGAGATGCATTCGAGATTCAACCTGTGTCACGCTTCGGCGCAGACTTTTCATGATTTGCGCCGTATCGATCGGATGGATGAACATTGCAATGTCCATTGGCTGATCAAGATTGATGATTGGAGAAAACCAGCCCGATTGGAGAAATTTCGGATAGGTGGTGATAAAAATCGTTTTAGCAAAAGTATCGCCAACCTGGACAAATGAGGTTGTCACCTGAAGCGCGGCGGGAGCGATGAGATCAACAACTGAAGCCAAACCCTCCTGATATATTTTTTCAGTCTCGTTGTCAGTCGATGCCGGAACGGCGGCAGCAGGTTTTTTCTTGTCGAATCCAAACATGATGATTATACGTGGTTAATATTCAGATCTTCCGCGTTGGCTAAATCCGCGTTCTCCGTTGTTCCCGGATTATATGCGTTGAAATAGAGCTCAATCAGTTCTTCTGTTGAGAGGGGTGTCATCCGAATGCCCGTTCCCCCGAGGCCGGAAGTGATGTGATCGACTCTTTGCCATAGCTGGTTTTTATAGCTTTCAAACTCCATTTTTTTCTCGAGCATTATTTGCTTCGGGTTGAGAGCCGTGCGGATGCGATCAACGAACCCCTCTCGTCTTCCTTCGGTGAGCGCGAAAGGAACGACAATGAAAAAAGATTTGGTCATGATGTCGGACGCGTCCACCATTTGTTTCACAAAGTTGCGGTATTCAGCGATCTGGAAACGGAGGAGCTCATTCGGCTGCTCTTTTTCTTTGAGGTCGAGCATGGAAATATACGGATTGATGTCGAGTTTTCGTGAGCTGATCACAACTTGGATCGGAAAATCAAGTGAATTCAAAAAACCTTGATAGTTGGCGACAATCGCCTCCTGTTCCTGCGTCGACTTGAGGTCGAAGTTGATCGAAGAAACCATCAAAACCGCCCGGAGAGTTCCGTTTTTGAGAACCGCGACTCCATCTTTGATTTCGGCGACATCAACAAAACTTTGAGCAGCCTTGCCCATTGCTTCTTGCTTTGTCAGTTTTTTCGAGTGTAGTAATTCCATTTTATTCTATATTGTCATTGTGAGGGAGCGTAGCGACCGCGGCAATCTCAGGATTGTTTCGCTTGCAATGACAGCGGTTTATCACTTTCTTGTGTCCAATTCCCAGGCAATTTTTTTGAGCTGTCCAGTGTTTGGCAGATGTTTTTGCGCGATTGCCGCTTCCGAATTTTTTTTCTGCGCGAGAGCCGCTTTTTTCATATTAAGACTTTGCCTTTCATAAACTCTTTTCCAGATATATTTTCTTGGTTTCATGAAAAAAAATATCGTGAAACCAAGAAAAGTGATCATTGAAACGCCCTGCGGTTTCCAGAAAGCAAGCGAGCCAAAAATAACAACAACGAAGAATCCGACGGCGAAAAAAAGCTGGCGGTCAAACAAAGCATAGGCAGCGACAAGAAGAGCAACTCCTCCGCCCATCCACAGCAATTGCTTTCCGGTCATTCCGAAAGCAATCTGGTCTTCGATGTCGACAAATTGTGGTACGCCTGCATGCATGGTAGCAAGTTTAAAATGAAAAAATCAAAATTCAAAATGGGCAAATGTCAAAATGATTTTAAAATTAAGCATATTTTTACATTTTCCATTTTAATATTTCAATTTTTAATTTATTTATCGCTCAAATCCACTATGTTTCCGTCCAGTCTTGGTTCGGTCATCGGCTTGTTGAAAAATGGTTCGATCATCCTGTGCTTGGGGCGAGCGACTCCCTCTCCTTTATAAGGAGAGGGCTGGGGTGAAGTTTGAACAGGGCGCTGGATGATTGGTCTTGGCGTGACTTGCTGCGTCATTTTTGGCTCATTGTGTTCAGTTATGCTGTGGATCTTTATTTCTGGAATTTCGGACGATTCGGGAGCGGAAAAATATTTGCTGATTTCTTCTCTGCCTATTTGAGAAGCGAAGTTAGCGGGAATATCCCTGGTTGGTTGCGGCCGGGAAACAGGATTTGGTATCACGAAATTTTGAGCCGGATCGGTTCGGATTGGCGCGGGATTTGGACGAATTTTCTCTTCTTTGTGGGTCTGTTCGCCGATGTGAAGGGGTGAGGATTGGGACGAGGTTGGCTGAAAACGATGAGGCAACGGCTGGAGGGAGGCTGGTCTCTGAAGTTGTGAGATCGGTGCGTATGGTTTGATGAAACTATTTGTGGTTTGCGGTACCACCGGCTGAGGCCTTGAAACCCGAGTGTCCACGGCAAATCTACTGGCGCCAGCCATAGGTTGGTCAGCCTTTGGATGAGATTCACTTATTATTCCGTCAAAAACAATCTCTTCATTTTCCTCATCAACTGGAAGCGGAATGTTCTCATCAAATGACTTGAGTATTATACCCAATTTTTCGCGATCTTGCGAGTCCAAGTCCCTGCTGTTTTCGCTGTGAAACAGATACTCGGCTCGTTGCATTTGGGAATGATGATCATACCCAAGATGAGAGATGTAGTCTTTGAGCCAATTCTTGATCGTCGGATTTTCGAGGTCGTCGGAATTTTTGAGTTCGATATATCCTTTTGTGATTTCCATATTGGTGATCTTCGGATACTTTTGGGCAACCTCGCGAATCGGCAATTTCGGCAATTTGGCCAAATACTCGGCCCACGGATCCCAGTCAATGATTTCGGATTTGATATATCGAGTGATTTCCTGCGCCGTGAGCAAGCTCACGCTCATTCTTTTCTCAATTTCGGCCGGAAAATTTTCAAATCGGACTTCTCCAAAATAGTATTCGCGGATGAGCCGCGTGATATTCGCCAACCGCAAAGGTTCGAATTGGTATTTTTGCCCGATTGATTGAATTTTCCGGGAAGTTTCAGATGAGGAAAGACGCGCTTTTATCGCTATCGGCAAATTGATGAACTTTCCATTCCTTTCGAATCGCTGAGCATCTGTCTCCGTATCAGGATTTTGAGTTGAGGATACGGAAACAGGAGATGTAAACATCTCAAGCTGTTCCTGATCAGGCGATGCATTTTTTTGATTATCATTATTCATAAAATTTTTAGCTAGGGCGAGGTACGCCACCGCTAAGAGGAGGTCTGCCAGCTTTTATATTATCGAGTATCGCAATTGTGTGTTGGTTGGTGGCTTTGTTATAGAGTTGCTTGAATCCATCTTCGTTGGTAGCGTGATAATTGACAAGGCGATTATGGAGGAAATCGCCTCCTCGGTCTCTCTCGTTATGCAACGCGCCTGCCAAATCTTGTTCGACCAGCTTATTGTTCGAGGTATTTTTATAAATCTCTGCATTAATATCGTTCATTTTTCCTCCATTAACCGTTCCCGGAGCGCCAATTTGACTGGTTGCTTCAAACTCCGCTCGCTTGAATGTCTGACCCTTGTCAGCCAGGTTTTTGAAGATATCCTTTTGAATGTCGGGATATTGCTGCAGAAGCTTTTTGACTTTGGGATCTTGCATCTGAGCGGAAGTCAGTGTGCCTCTTCTTGACGCCTCAAGGATGGATGCGGCATTTCCTTTGCTGACCCCGGCATCCACTTTGCTTTGCGCGTCATTTTCCATCTCTTTTTGTTTTTTCCGCACATTTGCAATATTGAAAGGCGCCACCTTTTCTTCCCACTTTTCCTGGCTTTCTTTCGAGCTTGCTTCGCGTCCTTTTTTGGTAAGCATCCTCCAAAAAGGCTGCTGACTGACTCCTTCCTTGGCGCCTCTGTACATGTTGGAAACGCCGGTGACTTGGCCTGTTCCGCGCGCCAAGCTGCCCCACATTCCCCCGCCTTTGGTCATCCCGCCCGCCCATTTCATGACCCTGTTTGCGTTCCCCACAATCGCCGCTCCCGCAGCTCCGCCGAATTGTTTGGCCATGAAGATTGAGGCATAGAGAAAAACGAGAACAGTGAGATAGTGAGTGATGTTATTCACGGTAACTTGCAGGCTTTGCTCGGTCAAAGATTTTGCCACACCTTCTGTCGGGTTAGTCGCGGCTGATAGATGGGGAAGTGCATTTTCAAGTTTTGTGGCCAAAAGCAAAAAAAAGGCGGCGGCTGGGCCATAGTATGAATATTCAAAAAGAGCCGACCACCATTTCGACGATATTTTGGAAAAATCGGGAATGATGGCGGCAAAAAAAGCAAAGGGCGAGACAATGATAAGCATCATTATGGCCACGATTCGAATGATCAACATGAGCGCCGTGACAAGATAGGAAACGGCTAGCATGAAAAGAAAAACAGCGGCAAAAATATATTGAATAGCCATGTTCAAACTTGAGTCCTTGGAGCTCCAATATCCCGGAAGCGATTGATAGATGAAATCGGATATTTCCGCCGCCTTTGTTATCAATGCTGAACCAGATTCACTTCCCGTGCCCGTTTTTCCTATTTGATCCAAGAAGAAATTCATCAAGAGCTGGGATCCATCGAAAACAAAAATCGTGATGGGCTTGGAAAAATTGATGAGAAGCGCCATGATGATCAGCGTGAGGAGCGTTTTTTTGGCGTGGTATTTTTCAATCTTGAGAATGGTGCAAATGGCGATGAAAAGAAGGACGAGTAAGAAAAAAAGATTGCAGACATCGCGCACGACCGTCCATCCCTCCACGATCATTTTGTTGCTCGTGAAGTTATAGAGAGCTGGGTTGAGCGTGAAGTCGAGCACTTGCGCGGAAAATACCACCAGATATTTGGCAAAAGCGACAAAAACCCCCAATATGCCGATAACAACAGCGAGAACTGATTCAGCCAATACGAAACCCAGGCCCTTTAGAGCCGATGTAAGGCCGACATCGGGATTTGTTGTTTGTAGCCCTGTTGCATCGGCGATGCCAGGATCGACGGCACCGTTATAAGCAGCGTTTGCCGCGGTTTTTATCTCAGATGCGCTTGGCGGCTTGCTGTACATGGCCCCTGACAGTTCATCGTTGACCTTTTTAACGAAATTGTCAAAAGAGGTGTTGCTTTTCTCCAAATTGGTGATTTGAGTTTGGTTCAATCCATAAGTATTTTTTAGATCATATTTCTGACTGTCAGTATAAGTTTCTGCCAACGAAATTTTCGCCGAGAAAGTCAAAAAGAAAATCGCAAGCAATACAAAAAAAACCGCCCGGAGTTTTTTCGGCTTGAAAATTTTTAAGATGTTTGAAGTTGATCTTTGACTGCTTTTCACCCGTTTTTTTTATTTTTGAAGGTTGGGATTTACGCTCCTATTTTCCAAAAAACATATTCGGGCTGGCGGCTTGGCGCACCCCGCTTTGGATTGAGGATTGCAATTGGCTTTTCAGCTGGTCGCTCATATTCGATGAGCTGCTGTTTCCGGTGGCTAGCTTTTCGGCTCCTTGCTGGATGACTTGGGCGATCATTTGATTGACCATTGCAGTTGCGACTTCTGGTATGCTTCGGGCGAGAGTGAGCATTCGGATCGGCATATTGTTGATTTCGTTCTTCAAGTCTCCAAGCAATGATCCGGTGACGGTGATGTTCTGCTGGCCTGTGTAGCTCGATCCGGCCGGAACGGAAACCATTTTTCCGTTCGAGGCCATGACTTGCCCGTCTTTCGCGCCCGGAACGGTGATTTTCTTTTCTTTGCTCTTATTTCCTTGTCCGGCAACGCCTTCTGCAAGTTTGGACATGGCTTGTTGTTGGGCGGCGGCTTGCTTCAGGCTTTGCGCGCGAAGAGCAATAAGAGCTGAATCATTTTCGGATCGGGCCATCACTTCAAAGTTTGTCCAATATTTTTTTGCTCCGGAACCGGATAGCTTGGACGGATCTACTCCGGGAGTGGGCTGCATGTTATAGTAATCGACTCCCACTGCGTTTCGAGCCGGAATGATGACATATTGCTGCATCGCACTGGTTGCTCCAGAGTTCAAGTTTGTGAAAAAATTGTTTGTGATTTGGGTTGAATATTTTGACGCCGAGGTGTATATGAAAGCTTTCCAGTCGCTGATGATCATTCCAGCCACGCCGTCTATCGGAATTCCAATCGATCCAAGCAATGACGAAAGCCGGGTTTGAATGATGCGAATAGCCGCCATTTTGAGATTGGAAATGATCGTTTCTTTGATGCTCTGCAGTATCTTTTCCTGAGTAATCTGGAATATTGTTGCTCCCATATTTGATCCCCATGCATCTGCGTGAACAGAGGGCGCAAAAGTCAAATTCAAAAAAGAAAAAAGAAGCAGTGCGATCAATATCTTTTGTATTTTTTTATTCATATTATGATGGAAAATTAACAAATTCTATTCCATAATCTTTCAAAATTTGCGTGAATTGTCCCTGAAGTTCCAGCGAGGTTTGAGCGACTGACTGAAGGCTTGAGGCGGCGGCAAGTCCTTCCAGCGGATCGGCGGTGTTGAGTGAAATTTGATCCTTGAGACTGACTGTATAGAGCGCGAGCTGAAGCGACGATTTGTGAATATCTTTCAGGATATATGGCACGGCTATTTTCTTCATTTGGTCGATTCCGATTTGGGCTTTTTCGGCATAGGAAGCTATTTTCGCGTTGTCTCCAGAGGAAAAAGCCGAGAAAAGATTTATGCTTTCTGTGCTCAGTTGAGATTCCAAGTTTCCCGGCTGATCCACGGGGAAAGGAGAATTTGAAGCGAAGATGAAAGCCGCTTGGGCAAGATATTTCTCAATCTCCGCTTTCTGCGCGGCCTTCAACTCGTCGGCTGACAGATCTTTGTCAGAGATCTCCGGCAAAATATTGAGTTCACTGTCTTTGATTTCCGGCATATTTTTTGTGATGTCGACAACTTGAAGAGCGTTTTGGGAAATCTGCGTCAGGTCATCCGAAGAAAAGGTTGGGTTGTCAGCAAAAGCCGCGTCGTCGGTTGCTTTGTCTTTTGTGGTTTGCATCAGCTGGCCGATCATTTCATTGGTGAGATTCGGATTGTTTGGATCATATGTCAAGTCGTTTGCGATATCGGTTTCGAGAAGGTCGTCTTGCTCCATTTGCGTGAGCGAAGCGGTATCCATTGAATCTGTTTGGGAGGATGCGGATGGCAAAGACGGCGCATCAGGAGTGATCTTGTCCCCCGGAGCCGGCTTCAATGGGTTGTATCCGCTTTCGACCTCTTTTCCGTCCGAATATCCGTCGCCGTCGGAGTCGGCTTTCAAGGGGTCGGTGCCGATCATTTTTTCTTCCTGATCAGTGAGTCCGTCCTGGTCGCTGTCGAGGAAAAGAGAGTTGCTATTTTTGTTTTCAGCCATTGCAAAAAGTGTCGTTGCAAATACAACGAAACTCACAGCAAGAATGGCTATGATTTTTGTTTTTTTCACTCCGTTAGATAAATACGGATTATTCTTTTTTGTCCCGTCAAATCCAAATACATTTGCTGTATTTTCTGGCGAGATTTCTTGCTCTTACTATACCATATTTTTCAAGCGTCAACAAAGAAAAAAGTGTTGATAAGTTATTGAATTGTGTGCTAGTTTTTAAGGAGGGAAAAGATTGCAATTTGTTGATACAAGAAATCCAAATGTCAAATCAAATCCAAATGACTAAATGTCAAAAAATTTAGGTCTTTAGCTTGATTTTCCATTCGAGATTTGGATTCTAGGCTTAAAACATGTTTTCCAAATTATTAGAAAAAATAGAGAATTATCCCCTCACTCTTACTCTCTGGCTCACCGCTTTTTCAGCGATCATCACTCTTCGGATGATCGGTGAAAACCTTCTTTCCGACTTTGCGGACAAATCGCTTACGCTTTTCATCGGTTCGACTCTGGCGGCCTGGCTATTTTTCGCTTTTTCATATCTTTTTGTTCTGATTTTTCTTGTTTTCTGGATCAAGGAAAATGTGAAGAAAGTCGCCAATGTCCTTCTCTGGGGGTTTTTGCTAGTTATTTTTCCGCCGATTATTGACAAAATATGGTGTGGGCAGAGTTTTTGTTGGAGTTTTTATGCTTTTGACAGCCTGAAAGGCCTTGTTGCGCGCTTTTTCTCGTTTTTTGGGAACAATGCCAGCATCGGAATCACCTATGGCGTGAGGGTCGAGGTAGCGCTGGCGATTATATTTGTTATTATTTATGCTTATATAAAGCGAAAAAACGCAGTAAAAGCCTTTTTGGCGGGGCTTTTTACTTATATCATTCTATTTTTCCTCGGTTCTTTTCCGTCTTGGCTGACCTATCTCTATTTTTTGCCGAAAAAACGGCTTTTTTTGGTCGAAAGCTTCGATATTGCCGGCCTTTTTCTCACTCCGGCCAGTTATTTTTCCATAGTCGAAACGGATTTTATGAATGCGCTCAATGTGAAGATGAATTTGATTTATGCATTTTTTTTGGTTTTTGTCGCGGTTTTCTTTTTTTGGCTTTTTTATAGCGAAAAATTCTGGAGGATTGTTCGAAATGTGCGCTGGATTCAGATCATGATTCACGTCGGACTGATTCTTGTTGGTGCGGGCTTGGGTGCCTTCTATTTTCCCACAAATGTTATTTTGAACGGATTTTCTTTTTTTGCGCTATCAAATTTGTTATTGGCGGCTATTTTCGCCTGGCTTTCCTCGATATTCCTCAATGATCAAACGGATTTGGACATCGACAAGATGACAAATACCAGTCGTCCGCTTGCAGAGGGAACGGTTTCCAGCGAAGAATATCGTCAGCTTTTTTGGGTGTGCTTTGTTTTTTCTCTTGTTCTTGCGCTTACTGTTGGTGTGAAATTCTTTTTGGTGATTGTCGCCTATCAGACCATCAGCTGGACATATTCCGCCTGGCCGTTTCGCCTCAAGAGATTTCCAATTGTCGCCAGCTTTCTTTCGGCGCTGGCGCTCACGCTTTTGTTTTTGAGCGGATTTATGCTTCTTTCTGATGGGCAAAATATCAGCCGTTTTCCCCAACAAGTTTTTTGGTTGCTTATCATCTCCTTTGCGATCTCTCTTCCAATAAAAGATCTCAAAGATATTGAGGGTGATCGGGCAAATGGCGTCTGGACGATCCCCGTTATTCTCGGTGAAACTTGGGCGCGGTTCGCCATTGGTTTTGGAGTTTTTATCTCCTATTCATTGAGCGTTGTTTGGCTCAATGCAAAAGCGTTATTTCTTCCGGCAATGATACTTGGTGCTTTTTCGTTCTGGATTTTGCAGACAAAAAAAATAGACGCCCGGCGGGTGCATATTTTTGTGTTTGGATTTTTGTTTCTCTACGTTCTGGTGATAGTCTGGTTTCTTTTTTGGCCGGCGGTGAAGGCAGGAATTTAGCAGGATATGTTTTCACACAGCTTCACCCAATCCTCCACTTTCAACTTTTCCGCTCTTATTGTTGGCTCCAGGTCGGCTTTTCCCATTGCCTCGAAAATGACTTCTTTCGGCTGGTGAAAATTTGCGGATAAATTGTTTGCCAGCATTTTTCGCTTGGCTGAAAATCCGGCGTGGACAAGAGAAAAAAAATCTTTAATGTTAACGCCTGGAATATTTTTCTTTCTTTTTATTCTGATCACAGCAGAATTGACTTTAGGAATTGGCTCAAAATTTTCTTTTCCGACTTCAAAAAGAATGTCCGGATTGGCAAAGAATTTCACTGAGATAGAAAGGATGCTTTCTTTTCCGTCTTGCGCGACAATCCTCTCCCCGACTTCTTTTTGAACCATCAAAATCATTTCACTCGGCGGATATTTTGTTTCAAGAAGCAGGCGGATGATTTTCGAAGTGATATAGTATGGCAGATTGGCAACGACCTGGTAGTTTTTAAATTTGTTTTCCTCGATGAGGAGCGGGAGGTTTGTTTTCAAAATATCAGCCTCGATAATCGCTATATTTTTGAAGTTGCTTTTGAGCGATTCAATCAATCTTCGATCAATTTCAATCGCCAAAATTTTGCCCGCTTTTTTCACTAAATATTTCGTCAAAGTTCCTTTTCCCGGGCCAATTTCAAGGATATTAGCAGCTTTAATATTCGCTGATTTTACTATATTTTCGGCAATATTTTCATTTGTGAGAAAATTTTGACCCAATGATTTTTTATTTGAAAACTTAATCATTTGAGATTAATTTTAAACTTAAAATTGAAAATTTAGAATTCTAGTTCAATATCTCTTCCACCTTAACATTGATCACTCCCGCGCCAATGTCGGCGATTTTTTGGAAAGCTTTTTTGTTGAGGTCGATTACGCGGCCTTTGCCATATGGTCCTGAGTCGTTCACTTGGACAATCACTGATTTTCCATTCGAACGGTTTGTCACGCGCAAATATTTTCCTTGAGAAAAGGTGAGGCTCGCGCAGGTGAGATCGTCGCCAAATACATACCAAGTCGCGTCGCCACTTTGGGTTTTGCCGACGACGATTTTTGTTCCCGTCACTTCGATCTGCGTTACCGGCGGCTTGGCGATTTTTGATCCCAGCAATTGCCGGTTTGTTTCTTTTCCGTTGGTGTATGTCACTTTGTATGTTTTTTCTCGCACACCCTTTTCGCCTTTTTGTTTGGTTTCTTTTTTTCGCCACAAAACCGTTTTGTCTTCTTTCTCAATGGTTTGAAATGGAATATCTTCTTCAGTTGTTATCTCCTCGAAGTTGATCCGGGTGATGACAATTTTGAGATCCGCTGAAAGTAATGCGCTCTTTTCTGGCACGACTTTGTCCGCGTGCGACAAAGTGATGTCTGCTTCTGAAAGCGCATCCGCAATACTTGTTCCAAGGGTGTCAATCTCAATATTTTTTCCATCTACCTTGATCGTGACCGGCAAGGCTCGTCGGATGATGATTTTCGATCCCGGAAAAATTTTTGTGTCCGATGCAGGAAAAACATAGTCTTTTTCGCCAAGTCGGATATTTTTTTCGGCAAGAAAATCAGAAACGGTCGCTGCTGATGCCTCGGTTGCGAAATAGTTTCCATTGTCCCAAATACTGACAGGAAACGGCTGCCGGACGACAAAGTTTCTTTTTCCAAACGGCCAAAAGAAATACAAAGCGGCGGAAATTGCCAAAAAAAGGAGGAATATTGAGATTTTTTTCTTCATAAGAAAACAGCCCTAACTAGCTGTATAATATACACTATTTCGAAAAAAATAAAAAGGCAAGTAAAAAATACCTCAAGACAAGGTATTTTTCCGACGTGTCAAAGATATAAGTTTTATATTTTAAAGCCAGTGAGAAGATAGACGACTAGTACGCCTATCCAAAAAAGTATTACAAGTGCAATTATTATTCCGCAAATGGTATAAAAAATATAGTCCGTTCTCTTTTTCATATCAATCTATTCCTCTCAGAATTGTATCATACATAAAATTTGTTATCTACGCCTGCCTTTGTCTATACTGAATCGCTTCGGCGAGATGCGGCAGCGCGATGTTTTTACTTCCGGCGAGATCAGCGATCGTTCGGGAGATTTTGATGATGCGATGATAGGCTCTCGCGGAAAGCTGAAGCTGGCTAACAGCTTTTTTGAGAAGTTCCAGTTCTTTTTCTCCAAGCTTGCAGAACTGCCTCATCTGTTGGCTCGACATCTCGCTGTTGGCAATCACGCCGTCTATATTCCTGAAGCGCTCTTGCTGACGCTCACGGGCGGCGATGACGCGTCCTCGGATAGAATTGCTCGACTCCCCCATTTTTTCACTCGATAACTTGTCGAATTTGAGGCGCGGGACTTCAATATGAATATCAATGCGGTCAAGAATAGGACCGGAAATTTTGCGCTGATATCGAATGATGTTCGAGGGAGAACAGGCGCACAATTTTTCCGGATCAGTTGCATTTCCACAAGGGCATGGATTCATTGCAGCTATCAAAGTGAAACGGGAAGGAAAAGAAAGGGTGGCTTGTGCGCGTGAAACGGAAATCGTACCGTCTTCGAGCGGTTGGCGCAAATTTTCGAGGACCATTCGGGAAAATTCAGGAAATTCATCGAGAAACAAAACTCCGCGATGCGCGAGACTAATCTCGCCGGGACGCGGAAATTGTCCCCCTCCGACCAGCGAAACGGCCGAGGCGCTGTGATGCGGGGAGCGGAATGGCCGCTCCGAGACAAGCGCAATTTCGCGCGGCAGTTTTCCGGCGATGGAAAAAATTTTGGTGATCTCGAGGGCTTCCGGAAAAGTTAGCGGAGGCATGATCGAAGGGAAAGTTTTGGCGAGAAGGGTTTTTCCCGATCCCGGTGGACCGGAGAAAAGAACATTGTGTGCGCCCGCCGCAGCGATCTCAAGCGCCCGTTTGGCGTGTTCTTGGCCTTTCACGTGCGCCATATCAAAATGGTGTTTTCGTGGTTCGAACAGTTCTTTCAAATTTTGCTCTGGATGCGGAGCGATTTTTTTCTCTTCCAACAGATGAGAGATGAGATCCTTGAAATTTTTCACTGGAATGACTCGGAGATCCTTCACAATTCCGGCTTCGCTTGCGTTTTCAAGGGGAACGAAAATTTCGCCAATATTTTTTTCTTTTGCCATCATCGCGATCGGCAAAACGCCGTTCACGGGGCGGATCTTTCCGTCGAGCGAAAGTTCACCGACGAACAATTTTCTATCAGCATCAAAATCGATTTGTTTCGTTGCAAGCAAAAAACCGATTGCGATCGGCAGGTCATAGAGCGGACCTATTTTTTGGATATCGGCCGGAGCGAGATTGATCGTAACATGGCCGCACATATGGGGCGGTTTGAAGCCGCAGTTTTTGATGGCAGCGTTCACTCGGTCTTTGGATTCTTTGACCGTCGCATCGGGAAGGCCCACAATCGAAAAAACATACATGCCCGGATGCGTATCGGCTTCAACTTCAACGAGATGGCTGGTGAGACCAAGAGTTGTGGCGCTCAATACCTTGGAAGACATAGATCGAAAATTTTAATATCTAAATTTAAAATTGAAAATTAATATCAAAAAAATACCTATTGCGATATAAGCATCTGCAAGATTAAACACGGGGAAAAATTTGAGGTCGATATAATCCAAAACGCAACCGAGTCTGACTCGATCGATAATATTGGATATTGCGCCGGAAAAAATAAAAACCAAAAACAATTTTTGAGGATAGCTTCTTGCCTTGAAAAATGCATAAATTAATAGGAGGACTAGTGCTAACCAAGCGAAACAAAAAATCGCCGGGGCGACGGGTATGCTCCAGGCGATATTTTGATTGCAAATCGAAGCGGAAAAAATATATTTCGCGAACTGATCTAAGGCGACGAGAGTGGCAAAAAGAAAAAAGAATTTTGTCTGGATTTTCATTTTCCTCCCAAAGAAAGTTTATAATTCCTAGAGAGTCCGCAAAAGAAAGTTTTTTTCTTTTGGGACGCGTGACGAAATTTCAAGATCTGCAAGCGATTATTTTCCCTCGCAGTCAATGCAGGTGTCTGCTTGCGGATAGGCGCGCAATCTCTCAAGCGGAATTTCTTTTTGGCAATTCGTGCAAAATCCATATACTCCGCTTTCCATCGCTGCAAGAGCCTTTTCAATTTTTTCAAGTTCCGATTTCATCGCTTCATCGGCGGCAAGATTGTTTTCATACATGTCCATTTCATCGGCGTTGGCTTCTTCATCGCGATCAACTTCCGGAAAGGTTGTTTCATATTCACGGTCAGTTTCTTTTTTTTCGGTTTCTGTTTTTGACAAAATATCTTCGATCCTTTTTTTCTCTTCGAAAAGTTTTTCCTTGAGATTCTCCTGGATTTGTGGTTCGATCATGATTTTTGATTAGTATTAGATGTTTTTTAGTATAGCATTAATAATAAATGCATTTCAAGTGTCTCAGGCTTGCCTTGCGAGTTTTCATATCAAGTTCAATTGCAACGGCATCGAGGCGATAGTCGCAATGAAGCAGATTATTTTTTCGCAAGTATGCGGAAATTATTTTTGAGAGCTTTTGGTATTTCGCGCGGCTGATGGCAAGCTCCGGTGCGTTGGAGGTGGTTGTTCCCTTTTGGCGGGTTTTCACTTCGGCGAAAATCAATTCATTGTTTTTCAGGTCGCGGGCGACAACATCAATTTCTCCAATCCGATATCCAAAACTATTTTCAAAATTCATTGCCAAAATCTCACATCCTTGCGCTTTGAAATAATTGACCGCGATTCGCTCGCCGAGATTGCCGATTTCTTTTCGGGGGTTGGGGTTGTTGATCATATGCTTCAATCATAATATATTTCCGCCAACAAAAAAACCGCCCTGAAAGGCCGTCTGTGGAAATATCTGAAATCGGGCGCCGCAAGCGCCCGCAAATGATAATAAGTGGCGGCGGCGCCCGATGTTTGACATATACCAGCATGTCAAACCGAGAACCGTGCGCCGGGTGAAAGCGCAGAGAGTACATACGGCGACACGCGTTTTGCGTACATGTCGTCTGTTATCGATACCTCTCTACGGTTAAAAGAACCTTATTTTTGTTTTTTATTTTTTCCCCGCACGACTTTTCCGCCAAAGTTGTTTCTGTGTTGTTTTGACGAAGAGATCGTGCGGGGTAATTTTTGAAAATTCACAAAAATATTTATTTTTGTTTTTTACCCTTTCCACGTTGGGAAAAGCTAGATATAGAGAAGTTATCGAGTTCCAATCACAAATAGGGGGAAATTGTGATTGGAACTCGATAACCGTTGTTTTTCAAGGTACATATACAGTATAGCAGATTTTTTGGAAAAGGTCAAATGTTTTTTGCAGGTATTATTCAGTATTTTTCATCTGACATATAAAAACAAACGCTTAATCGACAATTTCTTTCAATGAAAAGTAAATTCGTTGAAAGTAAAAGATAGCAAAATACGAATTACCAAATATTGAATGACAGATACTACTTTTGAGACATATAATCTAGAATGCCTCGGGTTGTGTCTTTGGATGTTCCGATAACCAGAAAATTTGCGATTACGGAATAATCAAGAGATGTGTTTGGCGGGCTTGAAAAATTGAAATATCGGATATCGGCATTCTTATATTTTGTTGAATTGAAGGGCCCTGTTGCTGGCGACAAGATTTGATTGATATAAACGGAAGCTAAGTCAGCTGTTATTTTTGGTTCCCAGTTTTTCATTTCATCGGCGAGATTTGCCGAAGTGACGGTTTTGAAGACAAGTCCGAGTTTGGCAACGCCTAGTTCTTTTTTTACGAAAAGGCTGTAGTCTTCAGAGAGCTTCATTGCTACTGCGTCCGGGACGGTGATGCCTAAGCCGGCAAAAAAATCTTTTTTCCCGATTGGCTGATTTGTCTGGTCAAACACTTTTACTTCAATCAAATCTCCCTCTGCAGCAGTTGCGACAAAATCAGATGTGAACTTCGTTGAAGCGTCCTTTATGTCTGTTGGCTTTTTGGACATATCGACAATCAGTTTGCGCAAATCATTGTTTTGGGGAATTTCAGTTTCGGGCTGAACAACAGGCGCTGATTGTGTTTCAGGTAAAGTGGATTCCTCGGCCACAGGAGCTGCAGGAGTTTCAGAGGCAGTGTCTTTTATATAAAACCAATAATAAAATCCTGCTGCGAAGATTATCGCCACAAATAGAATAATAAGTGAAACAAAAATCACCTTTTTGGGTTTTTGAGGAGATGGCTGTGTTTTGGGCTGAGGAGGAAGAATATTTTCCGAAGAAGACGGTTTTTCGGAAAAAAAAGATTGAGACGAAGAAGATTGCAAAGCAGAAAGGCTAGGCTCCGAAGAAGAGATGGGTGGTGGGGTGGGCATCGACTGGAAAGGATTTTTCACCGGATTATCATTTTTTTGATAAGTCGGTTGCGGCTGACTGGGTTCCTCATTGACCAAGGGCTGTTGGCGAGGAGAAATATTTTTTTCAGCTGGAGCGAGAGGATAAGAAGAAGTCTCTTCTCCAGCGGATGATTGACTCGGTATTCCTTTTTCAAAATTTTCGGCGTCTTCTTTAAATGTTCTGACCTTGCCGTGAAAATTTGGCAATTTGTTCTCGAGACTGGGATTTTCTGAATCAGATCCCGAACCTAAATTTTTGAATTGAAACATTTTGTTTTTTTCATTGGATATCTCGCCAAGCGAAATTATCCAACAGATTTTTTATTTTTTAGTGTAAGTTTATTTTACACCATTTTCCAATCCGCGCATAGTGAGGTTTATTCTTCCGAGACTGTCAATCTCTTTCACTTTGACGGTCACCATTTGTCCCACTTCGAGAGCATCTTCAACTTTTTCAGTCCTTTTTTCGGAAATTTCAGAGATGTGGATGAGTCCTTCTTGACCTGGCAAGACTTCGGCGAAGGCGCCAAAATTCATGAGGCGCGTGATACGTCCTTGAAAAATTTCTCCAGCAGTCACTTCGTGAGTAAGATTTTTCACCCACTCGGAAGCTTTCTCTCCCGCTTCCGGACTTGCGGCTGTGATGAAGACTGATCCGTCATCTTCAATATCGATCTCCACTCCGGTTTCATCAATGATCTGATTGATAATCTTGCCACCCGGTCCGATCACATCGCGGATTTTTTCTGGATTGATTTTGAGAATAATGATTCTTGGTGCGTACGGAGACATTTCTGCGCGAGGAGCGTTGATGGTTTCGCTCATGATATCAATGATGGCAATCCGGTTTTTTTCGGACCGTTCGAGAGTATCGCGGATCATATCGGATGTAAGGCCGTCCACTTTCACATCAAGTTGGATAGCAGTTATCCCTTTTTTTGATCCGGCGATTTTGAAATCCATTCCTCCGAAATGATCTTCCGGTCCTTGGATATCGGAAAGCAATTTATATGTTCCGTCTTCGCCGACGACAATGCCGACGGAAATTCCTCCAATCACGGACTTCATCGGAACGCCCGCATCGAGAAGAGCCAGATTCGAGGCGCAGGTGCTGGCCATTGAAGAAGATCCATTGGAAGAAAGCACTTCACTGACAGTTCGAATCGTATAGGGAAAGCCGTCCTTGTCGGGAGCAACGGAAGTGAGCGCTTTTTCAACTAGTGCTCCATGGCCGATGTCGCGCCGTCCTGGTCCGCGCATAGGTCGCACTTCTCCCACGGAAAATGGCGGAAAATTGTAGTGGTGCATGAATCTTTTTTTCTCATCAAGCTCCATAGTGTCAATAATCTGCTCCATTCCTGGACCACCAAGCGTCACGATTGAGAGCGCCTGTGTTTCACCTCGGGTGAAAAGTGCGCTGCCGTGTGTTCGCGGCAAAAGTCCGATAACGCATGAGATTGGACGGACTTCATCCAACTTTCTCCCATCCGGTCGCGCATCTTTTTCGAGAACACTTTTTTTGAAGATGTTTTCCATTTCAGCATCAATCGCCGCCAACGCTAGCTCTTTTTTTGCGTTCGCATCAGCGGGATATTTTTCTTTGACATACTGGGCAACTTCGGCAAAAAGTTCGTTTTGTAATTTTGTTTGAATAGCGTGGTCCTTCTGATAGAGGGCTGGAGCAATTTTTTCCGAAAATGCTTCAAGAATTTCTTTTCTGAAATCAACATCAGGTGCAATCAGGAGCGCTTCTGATTTCGGCTTGCCGATTTCTTTCTGAATATCCTTGACGAAAGAGACGATCTGGTCGATTATCTTTTGTCCCTCAACGAAGGCGTCAAAAAGTTTTTCTTTGACAACTTCGTTTGCGCCGGTTTCAATCATATTTATCTTTCCCTCAATTCCGCAGGCAAAAATATTATACGAACTTGCAGTATTGTCTCCGTTTGCCGGATTGACAATAACTTTTCCTTCTTTCTCTCCGATACGCACTGCCCCAATGGGTCCGTTCCAGGGAATGTCCGAAATTGTGAGCGCTGTTGAAGCGGCAATAGCTCCCACAAGAGCCGGGTCGTTTTCTTGGTCTATTGAAAGGACGGTCACGATAACTTGCACTTCATTTCGCATTTGCTGGTCGAAGAGCGGACGAAGCGTTCGGTCAATAAGGCGGCCGTTGAGTACAGCTTCATCAGTTGGCCGGCCTTCGCGTTTGATGAATCGGCTGCCCTTGATTTTTCCAGAGGCATAAAATTTCTCTTCATAGTCAACCATGAGCGGGAAATAATTCACGCCTTCTCTGGCGTCGCGACTCATCACCGCAGTGGCGAGAACAACGGTATCGCCATAGCGGACAGTCACGGATGCGTTGGCTTGCTGCGCCAAAAGGCCCGTTTCGACAACGAGTTTTCTTCCGGCAATGTCCGTCTCAAATTTTTTCACTTCCATAAAAAGTTTTTCCGTCGCGGTGCTAACAAACGAATGACACACAGGTGGCGCCAAAATTTGGCAACAGTTGTGTGCGATTTGTTGTCAGAACCGGTGGAATTTTGTTAATTAGCTTCTATATTAAATATTTCTTCTTGCTTTCGCTCAAATTGATGAAATCATCGGCGACCTCGATCAGTTTGGCTGAGGCTGATTCAGCAAAGGCAATCACTTCAACTCTGCATCCCTTGGTGTTTTGAAGATATTGGACGAGCGGAATATAGTCTCCGTCGCCTGTCACCAAAACAACAACATCCAAACGGCCTGCAAGTTTGATAGCGTCCACCGTGATGCCCACGTCCCAATCCCCTTTCTTTGCTCCGCCGGGAAATATCTGGAGATCTTTTGTGCGGACTTCATATCCGGATTTTTGAAGAGCATCAAAAAAATTTTTTTCGAGGCCTTCAATGGTTTTGATGCCATATCCGATCGCCCGGATCAGTTTTCTGTTAGCTGTTCCGACTTTCAAGATTTCTTTGAAATCAACTTTTTTCTTATAGAGAACTTTGGCGGAATAATACATATTCTGTATGTCCACCAATACTCCCACTCTTTGTTCTGGAAATTTGCCTGTTGGCATAAAATTATTCCTTGAGCCCGAGGGCTGTGGTCAATTTCTTATATCGTTTCATGTCTTTTCCTTTAAGATAAGTCAAGAGTCTTTTCCGCTTGGAGACCATTTTGAGAAGACCGCGACGAGAATGGTTGTCTTTATTGTTCTTTTTGAGATGGCTTGTAAGTTTTTTGATCTGCTCGGTGAACAGCGAAATCTGAACTTCCGGAGATCCCGTGTCCTTTTCATGAGTTTTGCTTGTTGAGATCACTTTGGTTTTTTTCTGCTTCGTGAGAGTCATAGGATGTGTGCTTTTAGTGCTTATTTTATCGACTTTATAATACTACTAAAAAGAATATTTGGCAAGGAATGACTTTTTTTCCCAATTAGACTATCATACATAATGTTATGGAAATAATCAAGGGACTCAATGACGAGCAGAAAGAAGCGGTTCTTGCGACAGAGGGGCCGGTTTTGGTGATCGCGGGAGCAGGATCGGGAAAAACCCGACTCCTTGTTCACCGGATTGCCTATCTCATCAAAGAAAAAAAAATTTCTCCGAGAAATGTTTTGGCGGTGACCTTCACGAACAAAGCGGCTGGAGAAATGAAAGAGCGGGTCAAGGAACTTCTCAAAGGAGGATATTTCAGCGAACCCTGGATGGGGACCTTTCATCACATTTGCGTGAGAATTTTGCGCGTGGAAATCGACAAAATCGGCTATAAGAAGAATTTCGTGATATACGACGATTCTGACCAATTGGCGCTTGTGAAGAAAATAATGAAGGAAAAAGAGATCAGCAGCGACCAATTCAACCCCCGGGCGATGCTGGCGGTGATTTCAAAGGCCAAAGGGGAGCTTCAAAACGTTGAGGACTATATCACCGGGGAAAGTTTTTTTGAAAGTATCGTTGCGCGGATCTACGAGGCCTATCAAAAGACACTGAAAGACAACAACGCGCTTGATTTTGACGATATTTTGCAAAAAACAGTCGAAATTTTCCAAAAATTTCCCGATATTCTTGGAAAATACCAGGATATTTTCCGATATATCCTAGTTGATGAATATCAGGATACGAATCATGCTCAATACGTTCTCATTAACCTTCTGGCTCAAAGGCACCGCAATCTTTGTGTCGTCGGAGATGATTGGCAATCCATATATTCCTTCCGTGGGGCGGATGTCCGCAACATTTTAAATTTCGAGCAGGACTATCCCGAGGCGCGCGTCATCCGTCTGGAACGCAACTATCGCTCGACGCAGAAAATCCTGGATGCGGCGCACGGGATAATCGCCAAAAACATCCGCCGCAAAGACAAAAAGCTCTGGACTGACAAAAAAGGAGAGCACAATATTATTGTGAAAAAAATTTCCGACGAGCGGCAAGAAGCAGAGTTTATCGTTTCGGAAATCGAGAAAATTGCGGACAAGGAAAATATGTTACTAAATGATTTTGTTGTTCTTTATCGTACAAACGCGCAGTCGCGAGCCATTGAAGAAGCTTTTCTTGAAGCGACGATGCCTTATCGCGTCATCGGTGGAGTGAGATTTTATGAACGGCGCGAGATCAAGGACTTTCTGGCCTATTTGAAATTTGTGAACAATCCGAGCGACGAAATAAGCTTGAGCCGGATTATCAATCTTCCGCCCCGTGGGATCGGTAACATCACTTTGGGAAAGTGGGTCCGTTTTTCGAGGGAAAATAATTTGGACTTTGTCTCATCTTCGCGGAAAATGAAAAACGTCGATGGATTGAACGCGGGAAAAATTGACGCGATCGCACAGTTCGGGGAAATGATTTCCCGCCTGCAAGAAAAAGTGCGAAAGATTTCTTTCGTTGATCTCATGGATTCGGTTTTGACTGGAACAGGATTTCAGAAATTACTTTTGGCGGAAGGCGAAGCGGGACAGATCCGATATGAAAACGTTCGCGAACTATTCACGGTCGCGGAAAAATACAAAGAGGAAAAAGCGATCGATGGGCTGAATTTGTTTTTGGAAGAGGTGGCGCTGGTCGCCTCGACGGACAACATCGATTCCGAAGCGGGAGCGGTGCATTTGATGACGATGCACGCTGCAAAGGGACTTGAGTTTGACACAGTCTTCATTGCCGGGATGGAAGAAGGACTTTTTCCTCACTCGCGCAGTCTGCTGGATGCACGCGAGATGGAAGAAGAGCGGCGCCTTGCCTATGTTGGCATCACCCGTGCCAAAAGGAGAGTCTATCTTCTCTGGGCGGTGACCCGCAATATTTTCGGATCAGTTCGCGTCAATGTTGAATCAAGGTTCCTGGAAGATATTCCGGAAGAATTGAGGGAGATCGCCAGAGAAGGAAAAAAGGGATGGGAGATGAAATTTGAGGAAAGAAACAACAAATCCGAAAAAAATAAATATGGTCAAGGAAAAAATTTATTTTCCGACGGCCAGCGTGTTCACCACAAAGTGTTCGGCGAAGGTGTGGTCATTTCGACCAAGGACGATATCATCACAATCGCTTTCATGAAAGCGGGTATCAAAAAGCTTTCGAGTGAATTCACGGGACTGGAAAAAGTCTAGAGAATATTTTGATTATAAAAAAACAAGAGTTCTGCTAAAGCAGGACTCTTTATATCCTCAGAATGTTAGTTTCAATTGATTCTAATATATAAATCCCCTTACCACTCCGCTTCCGGTTGAAAGGGTGCGGGTGGATTTTTTGCCAAATCCGACGTAGTTCATTTCGGAAACAGTGAAACTTGATCCTCGTACTGATTCAACAAGTGCCACGTGTCCCCATCGGGATTCGCGTGTCACGACGATTGCTCCCGGTCGAGGAGTGCTGCCGGTTGCCTTGCCAGACGCTTTGGCGTTAGCAAGCCAAGAAGATGCGTTTCCACCCCACGGGACATATCTTTTTTGGGCCACATACCAGGTGCAATATCCGTAAGGGAAACGATGTCCGCTTCCGCCGCCACCGAGCTTGATTGGCGCAAAAGAGGAAGTCGGAGTTCCTTGTCCGGTGATGGCAAGCTGAGATCCCGAACTCAATGACGGCGCGACAGGAGAGATATACCCGTCTGGAAGAACAAGTACTTGATCTTCTTTCAAGACTCCGTCAGCTGTGAGTTCATTGTAGGCGATGACTTTTTGGGCATCGACATTGTACTTCTTTGCGATCAATTCAAGAGAATCTCCTTTTTGAACTTTATAGCTTGCGCCCGTTATCGGCAGGATAGTCAGCTTGTCGCCGGGTTTCAAAAGAGAGGTGTCGGAAAGGTTGTTGGCGGACAAAATCGTACTGGTCGAAATTCCAAAAGCGGCGGCAATTGATCCGGCGGTGTCTCCAGATTTGATCTCATAGGTTTTTGTCCCCTGCTGGCTTTTTGCTCCGGCTGGAATTTGGGGGCCGACGGAAGCCAGAACGATTTGATTTTTAAGAGTCGGCTCGGGTTGGTACATCGAAGCGAAATCTTCAGCGGAATAATATTCTTCATCGGCTGAAGAATCGGCAAGGCCGGCCGAATAATCGGAATCGGAAAGATGCGCGACGGCAAGATTGTTTTTTCGGGATACTTCAGTTGCAAGCTTGGTTTTTGCCTTCATGGGACTTGGCGTGCTGTCCTTTCCAGCAAGAGTATCAAGAATGGATCCGCCTCCATTCTTTCCGGAAGAAATATTGATAAGTGCGACGAGCAAAACACAAAGAGCTACCACAAAGGTAGCTGCATATTTTCGGATCCAGCCGGCGACGAAACGTGCAAAAGACCTTTGTCTCAAGCGTTGCGCCATCCGGATTTGGGAGGAATGAATTTTTTGAGCGATAATTCGAAAGTTCTCGCCTTTTAGCAATGTTCGCAACCCCCCCCGCTTTCTTTGGGGAAAATTGTTGAAATGGTTACTAATAGGTTTGTCCTTTCTTTTGGATCAGAGGCTCGAATCGGTGCGGATTGTCTGCTGGTGAGGCAGAAAAAACTGAAAAACTGAAGCGATTTCCTTCTGGTCCCTAATTGTTACACGGCTACTAGATTAGCATATCGCTGAATGGTGTCAAGTTATTAAAGGCGCAGAAAATGTGGAAATTGGATAAAAATGGCTTTCATAAAGGAAAATATTGCGTTGGGCAACTCTTGTGATTTTTGGTACAATTCAAGATAGGCAGCGCAAGAAATTACAATGGACATAAAAAAGCTCAAAACCCAATATTTGGAATATCTTGAGATCGAGAAAGATCGTTCTCAAAAGACAATCGAGAATTATGATCATTATCTCGAACGTTTTTTGGCTTGGGCGAATATCCGTTCACCCATTGATATTACGGATGATCTGGTGAGAAGTTTTCGGTTGCATTTGAATCGCCAAACTGATGAGAAAGGACGTCCGCTCAAAAAAATCACACAAAACTACCACGTCATTGCCATTCGCAATTTTTTGAAATACCTGGCGAGGCACGATGTGAAAACTCTTTCGGCCGACAAAATCGAACTTGGAAAAACTTTGCGAATGGAAGTGGAGTTCCTGGAAAGCGAAGAAATTGACCGGATTTTTGAAGCGGCAGCGGGCCTGGATCTCAAGTCTTTGCGCGACCGGGCAATTTTGGAATTGCTCTATAGTTCCGGTTTACGTGTTTCCGAGCTAACCAACCTCAATCGCGACCAAGTGAATCTCAAAACCCAGGAATTCAGCGTACGCGGGAAAGGTGGAAAGATTCGGGTGGTTTTCATTTCTGACCGGGCAAAGAATACGCTCGGGCGGTATCTTGAAAAAAGACCGGATGTTGATCTAGCCGTCTTCGCGCGGATCGGCATAAAAAGATTGGAGGAGAAGAACAAGAGTGACAATCTGCGTCTCACTCCCCGATCCATCCAAAGAATAGTGAAATATTACGCCCTGAAAGCCGGTATCGTGAAAGACGTCCACCCACACACGTTGCGTCATTCCTTCGCAACGGACCTCATTGCCAACGGCGCCGACATTCGCAGCGTCCAAGAAATGCTTGGCCACTCATCAGTGACAACAACGCAAATATACACGCACGTCACAAATAAACAGCTCAAAGAAGTCCACAAGGCTTTCCATGGGAAGAGAAGAAAGCAAAAAAGACCCTAACGAGGGTCTTTTTTGTTGATTTAAACTTTCTTATTTCTCATTCTTCTTTTTTATCTTCTCTGAAAATCGGGTGAGGCGGTAGGTAACGAGGACAACGGTGGCGGTGATGACGGCGGCGTATATGAACATGGCAGTGACATCGCCTGATCCTTGCGTTCCGAAAATACGTTCGAAAAGTTTTCGCATGGCATCATTCCAGGCGAGTGCCGCGACAAGTCCCATCGCGCCGGTCATCAAGGTGATGACTTTATCGACAAAATATACGTGGAGTTTTTGCTCCTCGGCCTTGGTAAGCTTTTTGTCTTTATCGTCTTTTTTTTCTTCAGCCATAGGGAGTATCAAGTGCATTAACATTATAAATTTACCATTTAGTGCGGTATGTGTCCATTTTTTCTATACGCTATAAACAGAATATTGCTGTCATTGACGATATCGAGATATTTCTTTAGGATTGGGAAAGGGGTCGGGAAAACGGGAGTTTTCCCGTGGCGGAATTATTCAAACCAAGGGGTTTGAAGGAGGCACGTCGTGCCGACGGGACCGTAGCTCAGTGGTAGAGCACTCGGCTCATAACCGAAGGGTCATAGGTTCGATCCCTATCGGTCCCAATATGAAAATCAACAATTTATACAAATTTTTCGATTATTTTGGCCTAGTTGTTTTTTTGTTCCTAATGATTGATTCGCTGATGTATATTAAGGTTGGAATAGTCGATTGGAGAATAATTTTGCGTCTAATTATAGGAATTGGCGGGATAGCGATTGACGGATATTTGGTTTTCATCTACAAAGAAAAAGAATAATTCAGGGCAATTGGCTCAGTGGTTAGAGCGCTTCCTTGACATGGAAGAGGTCACAGGTTCGATTCCTGTATTGCCCACAAAAAAATCTTCGTCTTGTTTGCGAAGATTTTTGTATATAATTAAATCTTTTCTATATTTTTTCCGGCGTGGCGACAATTGGTTTTCCGAGTTCCGCTTCGGCGACGGTTTCCGCTTCCGGTTTTTCGACTTTGGCGATCTCTTGGAAGAACAAAGTCCAGGCGGTGGATTTGTAGGTTTGGAAAATTGCAGAGACAAACAAAATGGCGGCCAGAAATAGCAGTATTGCCAGCCCAAGAAAGATTGCGAAAGCGATCTTGCTGAGATAATAGAAGATAGCGCCTGCAGGGACAAGAATGACAAGAGCGATTCCGGCTACGGGCAAAAGAACAATTCCGGCAGCAAGGCTCACGGCCATGAGCAAGAGTCCGAAGATGATCGAGTGTCCGATATTTTTGACAAGCAGTGTGTATCCTGCCTCGATAGCGCTTCGCAAACGAAGGTTGAAAAGGATAATATAGAATTCTGCGAATATTTTGGTGAGAGAGAAAACGAACATAAGAGGAACAAAGATCGCAATTGCAAGGAGTCCAACCAAAACTGCACTGACCCAAGATTTTGCGATGACGAGGTATACGACAGGAACGGCTAAAATTATCATGATCACAAAGGTAGCCAGAAAAAATAGTAAGAAGAGTTTGAGAAGTTTTCCAAGATATTTTTTCCCTGATCGCCATCCTGCTCGAAAGTCAGTTTTTTTGTTTTGGGAAACGAGGACAACCGATCTCACGAGTCCGGCTTTGGCAATGAACGATACGAGAAGCAAAGCTATTCCGATTGCAAAAAGAAACAAGGCTATCACAAGCACGATTTGCCAATGTGTTTCAAAAAAGCTCTTAGCTACTTCGCCTTGTTTTCCAAAATCTTCGTTGCTATTCCCTATGTTGAAGCTTCCGGGAGAGCCAAGTGCCATCAAAAATCCGAACCAGAGCAAATAACGATGTTGCCAAACAATCCGGCCGGCCTGTTTCAAAATTTCGATATACGGAATTTGTTTTTTTTGCGGAGATTTGTTTGTTGTGATCATCGCTATTATTTTATATCACTAAGAATTTAAATTCTTAGCTTATTTTTCACTTACTTCCGTGTCTGTATTCTCTTTATTTGTTTTTCCAATCAATTCATTGAATTCTTCTTGCTCGAGTGTTTCTTTTTCAAGAAGAGTCTTGGCGATTCGCTCAAGTGTTTCTTTTTTCTCGGCGATGATTTTTTCTGCGGTTTTGTAAGCGTCATCAATGAAGCGCGAAACTTCTATGTCTATTTCTTTGGCAGTCGCTTCAGAATAGTTTTTCTCTTCACTCATTTCTTTTCCAAGAAAGACAAGTTCTTCTTTGCGGCCGAAAGTGCGCGGTCCTAACTTGCTCATCCCATATCTCGTCACAAGCTTTCTCGCCGTGTCAGTTGCTCGCTCGAGATCATTGGAGGCTCCAGTTGTCATATCGCCGAAAACTATTTTTTCACTCACATATCCACCGAGGAGCACGGCCAGTTCATCAATGAAATAAGCGCGAGAATAGAGTCGCTTGTCTTCCTGAGGAACATTCAAAGTATATCCAGCGGCTTGTCCGCGGGAGATGATGGAAACTTTTTGGACGGGGTCGGCGTTTTTGAGATTTGAAGCGATGAGTGCGTGACCGGCTTCGTGATAGGCAGTGATTTCTTTTTCCTTCACATTCAAAATTTTGCTTTTTCTTTCTGGACCGAGAATCACTTTCTCAATGGAAACGCGAAGTTCATCATCTTCGACTATTTTTTTTCCGCGTCGGGCGGCCAGGATTGCCGCTTCGTTCACGAGATTTGAAATATCCGCTCCGGAAAATCCGGGAGTGCGAGCTGCGATCTTGTGAAGGTCGACTTCTTTTCCAACGGGCTTGTTTTTTGTGTGAATTTTGAGAATAGCTTCACGCTCTTTGATATCAGGCAGATCCATGACAACTCTTCGGTCAAATCGACCTGGCCGCAGGAGTGCTGGGTCAAGGACATCCGGTCGGTTGGTTGCCGCGATAACGATCACGTTCGTATCCGTGTCAAAACCGTCCATTTCAACCAGGATCTGATTCAGCGTTTGCTCTCTTTCATCATGCCCTCCGCCAAGCCCTGCTCCGCGATGACGGCCAACTGCGTCGATTTCATCGATGAATACGATGGCCGGCGCGCTTTTTTTGGCGGTCTTGAAAAGATCACGAACACGGCTGGCTCCGACTCCAACAAACATTTCCACAAATTCCGAACCGGAGATACTGAAAAAAGGAACATTAGCCTCTCCTGCGACAGCCTTGGCGATCAGAGTTTTTCCTGTTCCGGGAGACCCAAGAAGAAGGACGCCTTTCGGAATTCGTGCGCCGAGATCGAGAAACTTTTTTGGGTGCTTCAAGAAATCAACGATTTCTTTCAATTCTTCTTTGGCTTCTTCCGCTCCGGCGACATCCGTGAAAGTGATTTTCTTCTTTCCTTTCTGGGGTGAAACAAGTCTGGCTCGCGACATTCCAAAAGAAAGCGCCTGATTGTTTCCGCGCTGAGCACTGCGCATCATATACCACAAAAATGCGCCGATGATGATGAACGGCAAAAGAAACGGGAGGACGATGTTGATCCAAAAAGCGCTTGAAGTTGTGTCCTTTACGCTGATATTGACAGAGCGTAATTGCTCGGGAGAAACTCCGTAGTTTGTCAATGAATCTGTGAGGGCAGCATCCGCTTCTTTTCTTGATTTTTCTTTGGTTTCGTCGGTGAGGGTGATATCAAGACCTTCACCGTTTATCAAAATATTCTTCACTTTTCCTTCATTTATTTGAGTGGCGAGTTCATTGAGAGTGACGTCTTGTATCTGCTGCGCCGGAGTGTTGAAAAGCATCACGATTCCGGAGATGACGAAAAACACGAGGAGTATGATTGCCAGATTTTTGAGAAAATTTTTCATGGAGTTGTTTATGAATTAGAAGCTTTTGTCACTTGTTTTCCTATAATCAACTTATCACCAATTCGCTCGATTTTCAAGCCTTTGAAAGCGATTAGTTGTCTTTTTCCCTTACTACTTTTCAAAATCTTCAAAATTTCATCAATATGAACGGATTCAATTTCGCGCAAACTTGGGATATATTTTTCAAGTGTTTGGCGCAAGACCTCTCGGCAAATGGCAGGGTGCAATTTGTTCAGTGAAGAAACCTTTGGGATTTTGTTGGCAGCGATCCAAACATTGGCAAACCGGGCAATGAAATCATAATCGTCTGCTACGGATTGGGAAAACTTAAAGAGCGTTTCTTGGATATTTGGATTGTATCTCTTTTCGAGTTGCGGCAGAAGATTGTTGCGAATTTTGTTTCGCGTGAAATTTGTTCCCAGATTGGTTTTGTCGATGCGGTATGGGGTCTTGTTGCTACGCAGATACGCGACGATTTCTTTTCGAGGAATATTCAGGATCGGCCGAATGATATTGTTATTCTTGAACTTGATCGCGCCCAGTCCTTTGAGACCCGTGCCTCGCAGAATTCGCATTAGGACTGTTTCAGCTTGATCGCTCTGGTTGTGACCGACGGCAATTCGGTCGGCTTTGTGCTTTTTGCAAACTGCTTCAAAAAAATTGTATCGGATTTTTCTCAAATTCTCTTCCGACTTTTCGGTTTTCTTTACCTTCAAAATTTCAATCGGCAGAGAATATTTTTCAGCTAAGCTTTTGACCAATTTTTCATCCAAGTCTGAATCTTTTCCGCGCAGTCCATAGTTCACATGCGCAACGATAATTTGCAAATCATATTTCTCTTTCAGTTTGTATAGCGCGTCCGAAAGGCAAACTGAATCCGGCCCGCCGGAAACGCCGACCACAATCTTAGCTCCCCGCTCGAAAAGTTCGTAGCGAAAAATGTTTTCCTGGATTTTTTTGATAAGATTCAAGGGAATGTTCTAAGCTATGCAAGATTATAATTTTCTTTTTTCAAGATATCAATGATTTCTTCGATAGCCGCTTTTAATTTACCGTCTGCGTTTACAACAACGTAATCATAAAAACTCATTTCATTTTTCATTTCTTCTTGGGCGTTTTGGATTCGCTTTTCAATTTCTTCCGGGCTGATATTTGGGTCGCGCCTTGTAAATCTTCCCCTTAATTCCTGCAAAGAGCTGGGTTTGATGAAAATTGTTGTCGCATTGTAATTTTTCTTGAAATATTTAGCGCCAACTATGTCGACGTTAACAATAACATTGAATCCGGCGTCTATCTTTTTGTCTAAATCGGGTTTGTATGAGCCATAGTAAGTGTCTCTGTTATCTATGTAAGTATGCTCTATGATATCGCCATTTTTGATTCCGTCTTGAAATTCTTTTTTAGACATGAAATGATAATCGACTTTGTCCTGTTCGCCTGTTCGCATATTTCTTGTTGTGGCAGCTACTAATTTCCGAAAAATCGGAAATTTTTCAATAAGCATCTTCGTTATAGTGGTTTCGCCTGCACCGGTCGGACCGCCGAATACCAAAACCCTTTTCATACTTTTATCCATATTTTTTCAAGTAGAGACGCCCTGCCAGGACGTCTCTACAGGCAATATAATTTTTATTTCACCAATGCCAATCCCATTCGATGTTCTTTGGGATCGATGGAAAGAATTTTCCATTTGTAGGTGTTTTCGACCTGGATGATTTCTTCGATATTTTTTCCCGGGTTAGCTTCGAGAAGTTCGCTCACGTGGGCGAGGCCGTGGATGTCGTCATCAAGATATACAAATGCTCCAAAGTGATTGATTTTTCGCACTTGGCCGTCATACGTTTTTCCGGCTTGATACTTTTCTTCGGCGCTGACCCAAGGATCTTTTTCAAGTGCTTTGATGGAAAGCGAAACGCGCGTGTTGTCGATACCGATGATCTTGGCTTTCACCCGGTCTCCGGTTTTGATGATGTCGCGTGGATTGTCGATGAGTTGCCAGGCCAGTTCGGAAATGTGCACCAGTCCTTCGAGCTTGTCTTCTTCGCGGACGGATTCGTTTTTGCTAGGCGGAAAAAATTTGATGAAAGCTCCAAAGTCAACGACGCCGCTCACTTCCCCTTCGATCACATCACCGATTTTGAGTTCGGAGATGGCTTTTTTCTCTTCGGCGCTATAGGCCGCTTTTTCGCTCACGATCAATTTTTCGCCTTCGCGGTCGATGTCGATCACTTTCACTTGCATTTCTGTTCCGATGTATAAACGAAGTTTTTCAAGAATCTTTCCTTTTTCGCCTTCTTCTACGCGGGGATAATGCTCATTGGAAAGTTGGGAAACGGGCAAAAATCCGGTGATGCCGTTCACTTCAACAATGAGTCCGCCCTTGTTCGCGTCCAAAATTTTGGTGGAAAATACGGCTTCTTCGGCTTGTTTTTCTTCAAGATCGAGCCATGCTTTTTCAATCGAGGCTTCGCGAACGGACAGTTCGATATATCCGTCGTCATTTTCAAGGTCGGTAACCGTCGCGGTGACAGAATCGCCAACTTTCAGCTTGTCGGTCGTTCCGAGTCCATCTTTGATCTCTTTTCCAAGTACGATTCCCGTTCCAAAAACTCCCAGGTCGAGATACACGGCGTTTGACCCAATTTCAAGCACTGTGCCTTCGATCACATCACCTTCTTTAGGGAAAACAATTTTTGTTTGGTTCAAAAAATCCGCCATCGTTGAAGCGGGTTCGGTTGATTCTTCAGCCGCAGCCGAAGAATATTGGGCTATTTTTTCTGATTTAATCGTGGTTTCTTCTTGTTTTTCTTCAGAAACTTTGTCGACCTCTTTAGCCAGAGTGTCGTAGATATTATCCATCATTTGATTACTGATTAAGTTAATGATTAATACTTGAAAAGTATAATATATATTGATAATTTTGGCAAGGGTAGAAAAATTTGGATTAAAAAAGGACGGGGGGGTTGCGCGAAGCGCAACCACACCCGTCCGGAAGGTCAAAAGGTGCAATAGGTTCTGAGCCAGAAAGTAGGCACAGTACCCTTAGGGGTCATGTCCCAGGCAATGCCGGGACGCAGACCGAGGGAGAAGCCTTGGAACTTACGCTCGCCCTCAATGGCGGCGAACGACCAATTATGGCCTCTATCTTTGCCGAACCAGCCGATATACTCTCCAACGACGCCTATCTTGTAAGTGTCGTTGAGGGCGAATTTCACTTCGCCGAAAATGTCAACGAAGTCAGATAAACGCTTGTTTTGACTCGCGTAATAGCGCGAATCCAGGAGTATATCGAACCGCCCAATTTTGTCAATGTACCACATTCCGAAGAACATATGATTGTCTCCGGTTTTGCGGGTGTCGACGGAATAACCGGCGATACCGTAGAACTGTTTCCAGTTCACGGTAGCGAACGGCCTCGCAGTCCAATGGTTGGACTGTTGTTTGTCGGTTCCACCCCATTGGTCAGCTCCTATGCCCAACCCCCAATCCTTGTTGAGTTTGCGATGAGCGTAAAGGGATACTCCATACTCGGTGAATGCCGGTTGACCCTTGGGCGCATAGAGGTCAAACTTTAGACTGCCCGAAAAGGAAAATGGTTTTTCCAGTTTGGCGGCCTCGAGTTCACCATCGCTGGCCAAGGCAGGAGCGACAATCGCTAGAACCAAAACAAACAGGATGCTGAATATCCAGGATGAGCGCTTCATTTCTTTCTCCTTGTTGCCGGAGGAAGCGCTTTACACTTTCTCCGACTGTATAGCAGTGAGTGTTTGTTATTTCAACTCAAAGCCAACAGTCGAAAGCGGAATGTGCAATATTTCCCAGATGAACTCGTTGATGAACCTACGGAAAGTATCGCGCAGGAAAGAAGAGTGTGAAAGAGTGGCAAAAAACTCATAAGTTTGTATCGCCATATCTCCCATGCCTTTTTCCCACGACCAGCCGGATTTGTCCGGCTGGATTTTATCATTATCAATACACATCCTTGCAAGATTTTGAGACGACGCGATTTGTTCAAGCGCCGTGTTTCCTATCGCGAAATTTTTCATCGACTTTGCGCTGGCTTCAGTCGGCTTGATAACAAAGACGAACATCAACGTGACCAACAGCGCAGAGACCAAGCTATGGTGCGGCTTTAGGCCGAGTTCGGCCAGCTGCTGTTTCCAATGAGAAAGAGAGAGGTTGCTTTTCGCGAAAGCTTCGATCCTCCCCTGTTCCTCCTCGGAAATATGAGTAAACAACTTCTTGGCGCGCCTTAGCTGTGCTTCGGCGTATATCCTGCGGCCGTCGTCTCGCATAGCCCGAAAGACAAAAAAGCCGATGATGAAGGGATACAGGATAAGTAGCAGAGAAAACCGGAAAGGCTTCGGCATCAGAAATTTCTCGTAGTAACCTTGTTCCTCTTTGGCCCACAGAAGGTATAGAACGAATACTAGAGGCAAGGTTTTGAGATAAAGCAACCAAAACCAATACGGAATCTTGGCGCAATTCTGTCTGAATTGTGCCTGTAGTTCCTCACGAGATTCGCGACCCGGCTCAATGAATTCCTTAAAGCTCTCTCTCGCCTTTACAATGTCGCTCTCGTTATAACCTTTCTTTAAACTTTTCAGAGAAAGAGACTGGAGCCTATTAATCTCGTGATTCACATTGAGAACATCAACTCCCACCTCTTTCTTCTTGAGGTCAATCAATTTCAGATCATGGAAGTAGTTGTACGGGTTGTAAATTTTTCCGCATTTTTCATTTTCCTCGGCAACTTTAACAAGGTTTTCGCAGAAGTTCCAGTAAATTCTTTTCCTGCGAGCTTCCTCTTCCCAAGAAAATTTTCTTTTCTCGTAAAGGGGAGGCATAGAGTCGTAAAGGGCTTTTATGCCACTCCATCCGACCAGGTTGAATAGGAAAATCAACATGAGCATGAATTTGATCATGCCCGGACGAAGACCGCAAAATCTGTAGAACATGAGCATGACCTCCTTCGATATTTTGCTTTAAACAAGCGACATTGCGCCTGTTGTTTGTCAAGGAAACCAAGACAATTTAAAGTAGCATAATCCTGAATTATTGTCAATTATGTATGGTTATCAAATAAAATTTAGTATTGAAATATTCTTACCCCCGTGCTATTATTTTAATGTTAATAAATCCTCTTTTATATAGTATTATGACCATTCAATGGTACGGACACTCATGTTTCAAGATTTCGACCAAGCCGGACGGGCGTGGATCTGGGGAAGATATTGTCATTTTCACCGATCCTTTTGACAAGGAAGTCGGACTTCGGCCTCCCCAGGGGCGGGCTGACATTGTCACTGTGAGCCATGACCACCATGATCACAACAATTCAAGCGCGCTCAAGGGCGAACCGGCGATTGTGGATTTGCCGGGAGAATATTCAATCAAAGGTGTTTCGATCACAGGCATCAGCTCGTATCACGACAAGGTTCAGGGCGCTGAAAGAGGACTTAATACGATTTTTGCGATCGAAAGCGAAGGTATCCGATTTTGTCATCTTGGTGATTTAGCGACCAGCCTTGATAAAAAACAATTGGAAGAAGTGAATGGAGTGGATGTTCTGGCTATCCCAGTAGGCGGGAACGGATATACTCTCGACGGAAAGGATGCCAAAGCCGTTGTGGAACAGATCGAACCCAAAATTGTTTTGCCGATACACTACAAAATTCCCGGATCGAAAGTGAAAGTTGATGATGAAAAAAGTTTTTGCAAAGAAATTGGAACTTGTCCGAGAGAAAAAACAGTGAAGTTGATCATCAAGAAAAAAGATCTTGAAGACGCGGAAATGAAAGTGGTGATCATGGAGGCGCTCAGCAGCTAAAAACAAAAAATAATGAATATCAAGGAATATATCCATAAGCTCCAGCAAAAACCTGTCCAAGAACGGAAAAAAATTGCGGTCGTTGCGACAGCGGTTGGATTTGCGGTGATTTTGCTGATCTGGGTTGTTTCTTTCAACGAAATGAATAAGCCGGTTGAGAATCAAGGTGATCCGGCGTCAGCCAGCCTCGATGATCTTAAAGACAATTTTCAAAATAATTTCCAAACAGGAAAAGACTCAATTCAAGATATGATACAGGAATTGCCTGCCTCGCCGACGGTTGTTGATCCAAGCCAAACGTTGCCTGCCGAAGAAACAGGGACAACAGCTGGGACGGGCAGCGGTATGAATAGTGTCAACACGCCAGCAGAGAATGATGCAGAAAGTGTCCCTTCTATTACAGATGAAAATTTGCAAAATATAAACAGCGGCCCTCCGGCAAGCGGTACAAATTCGGATCAAAAACCCAGCGGCTTGCCACAATTGCCCTAATCTATCAAAACAACATGGAAATAGGCTACATAAAACCAAGAGAGATCACTTCTGAGATGAAAGAATCCTATCTCGCTTACGCGATGAGCGTGATTGTGGCGCGCGCTCTTCCTGATGTGCGAGACGGAATGAAGCCGGTGCATCGCCGGATCCTTTATGCCATGCGCGGACTTGGCCTAACACACAGTGCGAAGTACAGGAAGTCCGCAACGGTTGTCGGAGAGGTGCTTGGAAAATACCATCCGCACGGCGATTCAGCCGTATATGAAACAATGGTGAGGCTGGCACAGAATTTTTCCATGCGCTATCCCCTTGTTGACGGTCAGGGAAACTTCGGTTCTATGGATGGAGACAACGCGGCGGCGATGCGATATACCGAGGCCAAACTGACATCACTCGCGGAAGAAATGATGGCGGACATTGAAAAAGAGACGGTTGATTTTGTTCCGAACTATGATGCGTCACGCCAAGAACCATCCGTTTTGCCGGCCAAGGTTCCCCAGCTTCTTCTCAACGGAACGATGGGAATTGCGGTTGGAATGGCGACAAATATTCCGCCCCACAATTTGGGCGAGCTGGTTGATGGCATCGCCTATCTCATCGAAAATCCGGATTGCGAAGTGAAAGATCTCACTCAATTTGTGAAGGGTCCTGATTTTCCGACGGGCGGATCGATATACAATCAAGCGGATATCCAGCAGGCCTATCTCACCGGTCGTGGAAGCATCGTCTGCAGAGCCGAAACCGAAATTGTCGAAACAAAAAGCGGACAGTTTCAGATTATCGTGACGGAAATGACCTATTCTTCCAACAAGGCGGCGATGATTGAGAAGATGGCGGATCTTGTGAAGACCGGAAAACTCGAAGGGATAAAGGATCTTCGCGACGAATCGGACAAAGATGGAGTGCGAATCGTAATCGAGCTCAAAAAAGAAGCTTTTCCGAAAAAAGTTCTCAACAAGCTCTTCACTCTCACTGATCTTCAGAAATCTTTCCATGTGAATATGCTCGCACTGGTCGATGGCATCGAGCCAAAGGTCTTGAATCTCAAAGCAATGCTTGAATATTTCATCGCGCATCGCCAGGTTGTTGTCACGCGGCGGACAAAATATGAGCTTCGGATCGCGCGGGAGAGGGCGCATATCCTCGAAGGGCTTAAAAAAGCGCTTGATCATATCGATGCGGTCATCAATACGATCAGAAAGTCAGCCACCAAAGAAATAGCCCATGTCAATTTGATAAAAAAGTTTAAATTGTCCGATAAACAGTCAACGGCTATTCTTGAAATGCGTCTCCAAACTCTCGCCGGACTCGAAAGGCAAAAAATCGAAGACGAACTCAAAGAAAAAATGAAGCTGATAAAAGAGCTGGAGGATCTTCTCAAGAGTCCGAAGAGAATTTTGGGCGTCATCAAAACGGAACTCCAGGAGCTCCGGGACAAATATGCCGATGAACGTCGCACAAGAGTCGTGAAATCAGCCGTGGGAGAATTTAAGCAAGAGGATCTTATCCCTAACGAAGAAGCAATTATCGTTTTCACGGAAGACAATTACGTGAAGAGGATGAACCCTTCGCTTTATCGTGTACAAAGGCGGGGCGGAAAGGGTGTGATCGGAGCGACAACCAAAGAAGACGACAAGATTGACATGGTGGTGAGCGCGATGACGCACGACGATCTTTTCTTTTTCACCAATACCGGAAAAGTTTTCCAAACCAAGGCCTATGAGATCCCGGTTTCCTCGCGAACGGCCAAGGGTCAGGCCATCGTGAATTTCCTGCAGGTTTCACCGGATGAAAAGATCACAGCTATTATTACTGTCGGCAAAGATTCCCAGGCGAAATATCTTTTCATGGCGACGAAATTTGGGACGGTGAAGAAAACAGCCATTGAAGATTTCGCCAAGGTCCGTCGCTCCGGCCTCATTGCTTTAAATCTCGCTGCTGGAGACGAACTGCGCTGGATCGCGCCGACAACCGGAAAAGATGAGATCATCATCACGACTTCGGCTGGCCAAGCTATTCATTTCAAAGAAACAGATGTGCGCGGTATGGGACGGACAGCCGCCGGAGTGCGCGGGGTCAATCTCAAAAAGGATGACGCGGTGGTTGGAATGGACGTGGTGCTCAAAAATCAGAAAGGCAACCAGCTTTTGGTCTTGACCGAAAACGGATTTGGGAAAAGATCGGATATGAAGTCATACAAAATACAGCGACGCGGCGGAAGCGGGATTAAAACGGCGAAAACCACTCCCAAAACCGGAAAATTGGTATGCGCTCATGTGATCAATCTGGACAATCTTGAAGCAGATCTCATCGCGTCGAGCGCCAAAGGCCAGATAATCCGTGTTCCTCTAAATACTATTTCAGTTCTCGGCCGTGCGACTCAGGGCGTGCGCGTGATGCGTCTCAACGGCGATGACAAAATCGCCGCAACCGCAGTTTTATAAATTCAATTTAATAAACGCATTTCTAAAAGACCCCGCCTCTTGCAAAGAGCGGAGTCTTTTTTTTGTGGAAATATGCATTTGTGCCCTTTTGTAAATTATTGTAAAATTGAGGCATAGATAAACTTCAAAACAAAAAACCAATGAAGAAAAAAATATCAGTTGTTTTCTCTTTTGCCCTTATTCTTTCAATGGTGATTCTTTCCGGTTGCGGATGTTCAAATAGAGGCACAATAAGCTACGAAGTGCGTCTGGAAGTCTGGGGGATTTTTGATGATTCGGACGTAATGGCAAAAACCATCAGTGAATACCAGAAAAAAAATCCGCGGGTGAAAGACATCGTCTACAAAAAACTCACTATCAGCTCATTTGAAAACGAGTTGATGGACGCGCTGGCGACAGGAAACGGTCCGGATATATTTCTTATTCACAATACTTGGCTTCCGAAACATGAAGATAAGCTGGCATCAGCGCCAAAAGACAATCTTTCAGCCAATCAATCGGATATTGTGACGGCCAAACAAGTCCATGATCAGTTTGCGGATGTTGTTTCTTCTGATTTTGTTGCGGAAGGAAAAGTTTATGCGCTTCCCCTTTCCGTGGATTCCCTTGCGCTATATTACAACAAAGATTTGCTGAATCAGGCTGGAATAGCGGTTCCTCCGGCGACCTGGATCGATTTTGACAGCGCAGTGAAGAAAATAACTCGCGTTGACACTTTTGGAAACATCACTCTCTCTGGTGCGGCGATGGGAATGTCGAGTGATGCAAGTACCGGTATGGGGAAAATAAACCGGGCTACGGATATTTTGACGCTTCTTATGATGCAGTCCGGTGCGGAAATGATCAACCCGCAGACAAGGCAAGCTGCTTTTGCTGATTTTACAAGCACGACCTATAAGAGCGAAGCATCACCGGGAGAATCAGCACTGGCCTATTATACGAAGTTTGCAAACCCTGCCAAAGCCGAATATTCATGGAATTCACTTCAGCACAATTCAGTGGATAGCTTCATTGAAGGAAAAACGGCAATGATGCTCAACTATTCCTGGCTTATTCCGCAAATTGAGCAACGAGCGCCAAAGCTGCCTCTCGGAGTTGCCAGAGTGCCTCAAAACAAGGATGCTAGCGGCGCCGGATTGGATATTGATTTCGCCAACTATTGGGGATATGCGGTTTCAAAAAACAAAGTTCAAAATCAGGAATTTGTAGCGGCGGCTCAGCAAAGCAAGCACGCGTATGCGACAAATGACCAAAGAATTGCCGAAAGCTGGAAATTTATCCGCTTTTTCACGATGCCGCAAGCATTCAGCTCAGATTCAGCGGCTGGAGCGGGAAGTGCGAATTTTGATCCGGCGGATGAATATATCAAGAATCAATCCAAGCCCGCGGCGCGGCGTGATCTTATTGAAAAACAAAAGTCAAGCATTCTTCTTTCTCCTTTTGTCGAGGGCAATCTCATCGCCAAAAGCTGGTCTCAACCCGACAATCTTGCGGTCGAAAGAATCTTCGATGCAATGATTGATAATGTCGTTCTCAAAAACGAATCGTTTCATGATGCGCTTGATCAGGCGCAAAATGCGGTGGATGTTATTTTGAGGAAATAAAAATGATGTCGACAAAAAAAACAAAAAATATATTTATTCTGAAATTATTTATTTTAACGTGCTTATTTTTCTTTTCTCTTGTGGTTAGCGCTGGTGCTTTGGCTTTAGAAATACCGTCTAATCCATCTACTCTGGTTCCTTGTGGCCTGAACGGAGCGGCTGACTGTACTCTCTGCCATTTGATCATCGGCTTCCAGAATATCTATAACTATATTCTATTTTATGTTCTTTTTCCGGCCACGTTTTTGGTGATTGTTGTGGCGGGAGTGATGTATATGGTCTCAAGCGGAGACAAGGGAATGATCGAAAAAGCCAAATCGGCGCTTACATATGCCCTTACTGCAATGATTTTGGCTTTAACTGCCTGGCTCATCATCAATGCGACGCTTTCGGCTCTTGGATATAAGAAAGTCGACAATTGGTACACGTTCTCTTGCGACACGACACAGACAGTGGCACCGACAATAACACCGGGAACGGGAAATCCAAATCCGGGAACCGGAACAGGCAACACGGGGGGTACGGGTTGTGCTGCAGTTGTGAACAACGTCAAATCTATGACCGGTTGGACATATACCAGTAAAAAAAATGGAAATGAGGGTTTAAGAATGACGAATGGATATGGAGATTGCTCCTCAACGACGAGCCGAGCCTATACCAATGCCGGATGCAAGGATCCTGGTCAATCAACAAGCGTAATAGCTGGAAAAGCAGGAGCTTTTTCAGATGCGAGCAGTCTCAAGGCCGGTGACGCGCTAGTTTGGAACAATGGAAAAAATGGTCATGTGGGTATTTGCCTCGATGACGGCTGTACGCAGATCATGGGAGCAAGCACGAAGGGCGGAATTCGTCCGAGCGGCGGTGGCTCACAGTTCATGGTTGGTCAAGCCGCGAGGGCTGGCGCGACCCTGAAGGTGATAAAAGTTTCTGATTACTGCCCTGCTTCAAGTTGCTAAAATATTAACAAGCCAAAGAAATGCAAAAAAGAAATTTATTTATTTTAATGACGGTTGGAATATTGGTTTTGATTGGGATTGTCTTTTTTGTTTTCACAAGATATGGAAACAATACCAGTCAGAATGCCGATCAGTCGTCAGTGCCAAATCCGACAGTGCTTCCTTCCGGGGAGGAAGATAGCGAGCAAAATATTCAAAGTGTTGCAACAAAGATTGAGAATATTGCCGAGTCTCCTGTTTCCCAGCAAGCTATTAAAGAAGGCGCTGAGTCAATAGACTTCAAGAACGCACAGGGAAACAAAATTTTGTTGACTGATTTCGAGAAAGCGACAAAAATTTCAATTATCGGACAGTTGAGAAAATACTTGGACAGCAAGGATTATGATATGTATTATTGTCCTGCAGGTAGTGATAAAAAAGATTACGCGGTATACTTTGGATATGATGTCGGCAAGGGCTATGGAGATTTGTATTCCGGCACAGTCGCTTGGATGAAAGATTGGGAAAAAACGATGCTTCCCGATCTTCACGCGGTATTGTTTCCAAATGTGAATTTTAGCCAGAGTGAATTGAGTCAGCAGCTGCAGTTTAAAGATGGGAATTATAGATATGCCGAAGTTCGTTTTCCGGATGGAAAAATTGGTTCAATAAATTATAGCATTAGCGGCAATGGGGTAATTATTTCAGCTTCTCCCTCTTGTTTGGACAAATTGGTCGACATATATGATCCGCTCGAGCCATAAAATAATTTTATCAATATAATTAAGATGAAAAAAACAATCCTAATTTTGTTCCTCTCTATTCTTGTTTTTGTCGTCAGTTCCACATCATTTACTTTGGCACAAAGTGGTACTACAGTCTCAAGTGAATTTGTCAATCCTATTACCCCTACTACGATTGAAGGGGTGTTTGAAAATATCAGTGGCTATCTTCAAGGAATCGCCGGAACAATTGCCGTGATATTCATCATCATCGGAGGCATAATGTATATGGTTTCGGGTGGGTCAAAAGAAGGAACCGAGAGGGCGAAAAAAACTCTCATTTTCGCGATTGCGGGGCTGGCGATCGTGCTGGTTGCTCCGTATTTATACAACGAAATAAAAGCTCTTCTCGATGGAAGTTCGCCCGGTTCGAAACTGGTTGAGATTTTGACCAACATTTTGAAACTTCTTTTGTCAATTGTCGGATTTATTGCTATAATAACAATGGTAGTCGGCGGGATCTGGATGCTCACGGCTGTTGGCGACGATGAAAGATATGAACTTGGAAAGAAAACAGCCACCTATTCCATTGTGGGTCTCGTAGTCGCTCTTGCGGCGCTCATAATCGCAACCCAAGTGAAAAATATTATCGGATGATAATTTAAATATCTATTTAGAATGGAGGTGAATCAATGAAAAGAAAAATAAAAATAGCCGTAAATTATCTGATGTCTGTCATCTTTCTGGTTCCGGCAGTAGCACTGGCTCAAATAGATCTTTCTGCAGGGGGCAATACAGGTCTTCAGCAAACGAGCATATTTGACATTATTCAGAATGTAATGCTTTGGCTTTTGGGAATCCTCGGCTTTGTGGCTGTTATTGGTTTTGTTATCAGTGGTATTTTGTATCTTGTCGCGGCCGGAGACGAGGACGCGCAGGCGCGGGCCAAGCGGGCAATGATATATTCCATCACCGGCGTTGTTGTGGGCCTTGTGGGCCTCGTCATACTCTATGCCGCTAACCAGCTTTTGGGTGCCCAACAAATATAGTCATTATTAAAACTCGAGTTTTAAGCCCCGTTTCTTGCAAGAGACGGGGTTTTGCTATCAAAAATAATATGGTATAATCCAATCAGCTAAAAAACTTAATAAGAAAAACAAATGAAAAAACAAAAAAAATGGTGGGTTAAAATTTGTTCAGTGGCTTCAATGTTATTTTTTCTTGCGCTTGCAAATGCGCAATTGGCTCTTGGTCAATGGGAAAAGTCGAAACTCGATGTGACGAAACTTCCCAAAAAACCATTGAATGATATAATAGACAATCTTGCTCTCTGGCTGCTGACGGTTTTCGGCTTTATTGCTGTGATCGGGTTTGTGATCTCTGGAATACTCTATTTGATTTCGGCCGGTGATGAAGATGCGCAGGAAAGAGCCAAGCGGGCAATGATATATTCCATAACAGGCGTGATCGTTGGTCTTGCCGGACTGGTGGTGATCACTGCTATTGACTATTTCTTGAATGCCACCGCGACGGGCGCTTAGTTCTTGAAATTATTTTTAAGCATATGAAAAAATATTTATTTCACCTAATCTCGTTTTTTCTCGCATTGTTTTTTGTGGCTTTTTCAGCAGGTGCGGCAGTTACACTTCCGTCAAGTTCAGATACAGGCCTTTCCGACAAAAGCCTGACCGATGTGATCTCGAATCTCACAAATTGGATTTTGGGAATTTTCGGTTTTTTGGCGATCATCAGTTTTCTTGTGAGCGGCATAATGTATTTTCTTTCCGCGGGTGATGACAAGGCACAAGAAAAAGCCAAAAAGCAGATGACGTGGTCAATCATAGGAGTTGTGATTGGACTTTCCGGATTAGTGGTAATCACTGCTATTGACTATTTATTAAACGCTACTGCCGCGACTTAGTCTCTGGAACAATTTTTTGCAAATGAAAAACCCCAGCGAAGCAGCAGCCTCGCCGGGGTTTTCTTTACTGCCAATACGTGATTTCCACGTATGGCTGCTTGTCCAGTTGGACCAGCAGGTTATCATCCGCCCATAGCTTGAAATAGTTTTCGCCGGAGCGGAAGTATTTGTTTTCGCCGGGCATGCCGATGGCATACCCGTCATCGAAGAATCTCAGCTCAATTGGGAAATCGGTGGCGCTGTGTTTGATGTCGAACGGTGCCCCGATCCCTTTCCCTCTGTTTATTTCCAGGAAATCCCGGCCTTCCTTGATTCGTTGTCCGTGATAATGGACTTTGTATTTTCCATTTATCACGTTGGGGAGACTGACCCGGAAATTTGCGTGTCCTCCCTTCCGAATTCCTATCCTTTCCGGTTCGCGGACGAGATTTTCTCCGCCGACAAATTCCAGGGGGAACTTCACAGTCTTTTTTTGCGGCTCCCTTTTCGGCGCGGCGGGAGGTGGAGTTTTGGCAACGGCGGATGGGGCAAATATTGCGCTGATGAGCCCCTTCCCCTTTTGCTCTTCGAGAAGCTTCTTATCTGCTTCAGAAAGTTCCTCGCCCCGATCTCTCTTCTTGGCGATTTCGTCGAGCCGAGCGGCCACTTTTTTATCAGCCGCTTCTTTATCGGCTTTGAGCGCTTTTGCCAAAGACCGGTCGACATCACTTGTGCGAAGAGCCCAGTACGGCTCCATCCAGCCCAGCTTCACCCATCCAGTGAGACTGATCATCTGGAAAGACATAAGGATCAGCACGAGCACAGCTCCCCAGGCAAGAAATTTCCGGAAAAACCTCCCGTCGGGATACATGATGATGTAAATGGTGCCACCGAAGAGGAAGAAAAGACCAAATAGCGGATTCTCTCTTAATGGCATAAGGGGAACAAAGAAACAGATCACATGCACCCAAAAGATAATATATAGAGCCGCAGTTATGTAAGCATGAAATACTGCGTTCGTTGCTCCTCGCAGATTGGAGCTTTCTACTTCCTCTGGTTTCACAGGTTCTTTTCCCGATTCCGCAGGTGTTTTTTTTCTGGTTCTGGCTCCAATGGCTTCCACGAAATCAATCGCCTCTCCGGAAAAGAAAAGGGCGGTCAATCGTGGAACATCAAACCATTTCCAGACGATGATTATGTCGCAGATGACTGCGATGATGATTGTTGTTGCTGTGCTGTTGAAGGCCCACTGCACCATATAAATCAGAAAGGCGCACGCAAACGTTATAAGGAAAGCGTTTTTGATGCGGCGCGTCTGATCGGTCGCGACATTAAACAGAGAACTGAAAAACGTAGCCAAATGCTGAAAGAAAATCCCCATGGTATAGCTCCTATAGGTTTTTAAACCAGTAGAAAAGCCTTGTTGTCCGAGACGAACCGGCGGGCGCAGGCTTCGGAAGCATTGCGCTTTCCATCGTTTGCTTCAAGGAATCGAGGGTCGTACCAGCTGCCTGAAGCGCTTTATCTGCTTTTTCCCACGCGTTTTGGACGCTATTGGAAAAGTCGAAAAGACCAAGTCCTTTGCAGATAGTGTATCGCTTGGCGGGGCTGAGCGTTGGATCTGACAATTTTTTGAGAAAGTCCAGACCGGCATCAGCAACTTCAACTTTCTCGACGGTCCGGCTTTTTTGTTTGGCCTTGTCCTCGTATACAACCTTTATTATGTTATCGACCCTTTCGATAAGAGCGATCGAGCAGCGAAAAGAACTCCGCTCCCTAGAGTTGCATTTATTGGCCAAAAATTTGCTTAGAGTAGACATTTCTTCCACTGTGAGGCCATTTTGAATTATCCCGAAGCGGGCAATCAGTTTTGCCTCATCCTCTTTTGTAAAAAAGAAGGGCAAAATTCCGCTTTGGACGATTGCTTGGCGCACTCGACTAATTTTCTCCGTATCCCCATCTCCGGACTTATCTCCATCTCCGGAAGAGAAGAGCTTGTGGAAGATGTTCAAGATCATTCCGCCGCTTGCCGCCTCAATTGCCTCTACCAACAATCTACCTAGCGCCATGATTATTTTCCTCACTTTTCTCAAATTTTTAAAGAGCCCGAAAGGCTCTTTTCTTTGCCTTTCAAACGCTGACTTTCCTGTCGACGGGACGGAATTTCAGCATCGGGTCATTATATCACTTTTTTATGTTCTTGTCAATATAAATTGATTCTTGTGAAACATCCTATTTTCCCATGTTTCACGCTTGATTTTTTCCCAAATTTTCGCTATATTGTTATGTATGCTTGTCAGCGCCGCATATTGAAAATCCGGGCGAGTGGTGAAATTGGCAGACACGCCAGCCTTAGGAGCTGGTGGGGTAACCCATGGAGGTTCGAGTCCTCTCTCGCCCACTATGAAGATTATCTTCGAAAATAAAGATATCATCGTCGTGGATAAGCCCGTTGGTATGGCTGTTCATGCGGGGGTGGGAACAAGCGAAAAAACGCTTGTTGATTTTTTGCTGGAAAAATTTCCGGAAATAAAGAATGTTGGCGATGCGCCGAAAATCCGTCCGGGAATCGTCCATCGGCTCGACAAAGAAACATCAGGCGTGATGATTGTCGCGAGAAACCAAAAGACTTTTGAATATTTGAAAGACTTGTTCAAAAGTCGCAATATCGAAAAAAAATATCTGGCCGTTGTTCACGGAAAACTGAAAGAAAAGATGGGACGGATTGAGGGAGAGATGGGACGGTCAAAAAGAGATTTTCGAAAACAATCTCTGGTGCGGGGGAAAATCTCGGTTCGGAAAGAAAGGTATTCGCTGACAGACTTTGAAGTCAAAAAAGAATTTGAAAAATATTCTCTTCTTGAGGTTTTTCCCAAGACCGGACGAATGCATCAGATTCGGGTTCATCTTCATTCCATCGGGCATCCTATTCTTGGCGACAAAAAATATACTTTCAAGCAGTACAAGAATATCAATGCGCCAAGAATGTTTCTTCATGCTGCTTCGATCCGCTTCACCGGGCCTGACAACAAAAAATACTTTTTCGAAAGCCGGCCTTCTGCTGAATTCGAAAACCTTCCAAAAGAAAAATCCCTTTAAAGGGATTTTTCTTTTCGTGAGCGGGTAACGGGAGTCGAACCCGTATCTCTACCTTGGCAAGGTAATATAATAGCCGCTATACGATACCCGCAAGTGGTGCCGGGCCCCAGAATCGAACTGGGCACACAAGGATTTTCAGTCCTCTGCTCTACCACTGAGCTAGCCCGGCTTTTAATTCCTTGTGGACGATGCAGGGCTCGAACCTGCGACATCTTGCTTGTAAAGCAAGCGCTCTACCAGCTGAGCTAATCGTCCGTTCGAGTGCCGTGGGGGAGAATCTCACATCGCTTCGCTCCTTTAAACCTCGCGGTTTCAATACTTCCACCCCGGGAAAACTCCCGTTTTCCCGACCCCTTTCCCGTTCGAGTGCCGTGGGGGAGACTCGAACTCCCACGCCCTAATGGACACCAGCCCCTCAAGCTGGCCCGTCTACCGATTCCGGCACCACGGCATATGAAGAAATAATTTCAATCAAGAAATTATTTCTTTTCTTCTGGCTGCTTTTCTGGATTTTTCTTTGATTCTTCTTCAGTTTGGGATTCAGCTTCCAGAGCCTCAACTTTCTTTTTCGGTTCAGGCCTTTCTTCTTCCACTACAAATTTTGCCAGTTCTTTTGTCTTCAGCTTCGAGATGCGTATGCCTTTGTCGCGAAGATAATATAGCTTCGATCGGCGTACTTTAGCTTGCTTCACGATCTCTATTTTGGCTATTCTTGGTGAAAGAACTGGAACTGTTATTTCCACGCCTGTTCCATAGGTGACGCGCCGAATAGTGGCCATAGGCGAAGAGCTTTGTTTTCCTTTGACGGAAACAACAATCCCCTCGAACACCTGGACTCTTTCTTTCCCTCCCTCTTTGATTTTTCTGTGGACTTTGACAATGTCTCCCGCATTGAGATCCGGACTTTTCATGGTTGCGCGAACCTTTGCGTTGAATTTCTGAACTTTTTCCATAACAAAAAATAACTGTTTAAAGCTAATTCATCTTATAATTATTTCCCCGAATCGTCAAGGATGTGCGGAGTATTGACAAAAACATTTTTATCGACTATACTACTATAGTGCCCAAAATCAGAAAGCCCGCCTGCTGGTGGAGCAAGGGTAAAAGCAAAGGCTAAAACTACTTTTTCGTGAAGTATTTTTTTATTGTCAAACGTAGAGAGAGAAATTGAAGATCGTTTCAGTTTCCGAGCAAGCGATGGCATGAAGGTTTGCCTTATTTTTTTAAAATTGCCCACATGACAAAGCTAGAAATCATCAAACAGCTTGAATATCTCACTGCTTTTCAGGCGGATTGTCTTTCAAAGGGAGATTGGGAGAGTTTTGACAAGGCGGAAGATGAAATAAAAAAACTTGAAAAGATGATCGTAGCTTGGCAAGAGGATAATATGCTCAAAGCTGCCTAAAAAGGCGTTGTTTCACAAAAAAGCAGTTGTTTCACGAGCACTTGACTTTCCTAAAAAAAAGTGCTATACTTGTCCGTTAGGTCCTGAAAAGGGCTTTTTTGTTTGCCTGAAGTAAGGACTTGGCATTAACAATTTGTCCAATACAATGCGCAAATTGGCCTCGCTGATTCTTGCTGCGATTGTTGCCCTGCCTATTCCAATGGCGGCGATCGGAGCGGATATTGACTCAAACCAAAATGCCAAACAAACATTGGAAATCAAAAAGGCAAACACCTTCAGCGACAATTTTCTTGTTGCTCTCTATACGCCGAAAGTCGGCAATGTGCAATATTCAAAAATGTACAAAGACAAGCTTCTCGCGCAGGACTTTATATTGCCCAAAGGAAGCTTTGTGGTGAATGCCTCGGCTTATACCGCGGCTGCCGACGAATGTGGAAAAAGCGATGGAATCACGGCTAGCGGTGCGAAAGTTCGAGCAAACCACACGCTTGCCTGTCCCAAGCAATACCAGATGGGAACGAAAATAGAAATTGACGGGATGGGAACCTATGTCTGTGAAGATCGTGGCGGTGCGATCAAAGCCAACCATTTTGACATCTATATGCCGACCAAGGCGGAAGCCTTCGCTTTCGGACGCAGAAATTTGATCGCGATGGTGGTTGAATAAAAATAAAATAAAAACACCCCCAATATTTTTTGGGGGTGTTTTTTTATCGAAGCTTATTTGATGATCTTGTCCACAATACCGTATTCTTTCGCTTCATCCGCACCCATGAAATAGTCCCGTTCAGTGTCTTCCTGCACTTTTTTGATTTTTTGTCCGGTGTGTTTGGACAAAATGTCGTTGAGCCGTTCTTTCATCTTCACAATATGTTTGGCGTGGATGGCGACATCTGTGGCTTGGCCTGTTGCGCCGCCCATCACCTGATGGATGAGTATTTCGCTGTTAGGAAGGCAAAATCTTTTCCCTTTTTTCCCGGCGGAAAGGAGCAGAGCTCCCGCTGATGCGGCCAGCCCCACGCAAATCGTCGAGACATCAGCTTTCGCGTATTGCATAGTGTCATATATAGCGAGAGCCGAACTGACGGATCCGCCCGGCGAGTTGATATACATTGTGATGTCAGCTTTGGAGTCCTGGCTGTCGAGAAAAAGAAGCTGAGCGATGACGGCGTTGGCCGTGTGGTCTTCAATTGGACCACCGAGAAAAATAATCCGCTCCTTGAGAAGACGCGAATAGATATCATATGCCCGCTCTCCATAAGCGGTTTTTTCGATGACGGTGGGAATAAGAAATTGGTTTGTTGTATTCATAATAATTTTATTTGTCATTGCGAGTAGTGTAATGACAAAGAACAATCCCGAGCTATCCTTGCAAACACAAGATTGCTTCGCTACGCTCGCAATGACAATATTTTATAAACTCTCCAAAAATTTAAACACTTTTTCGTTTGTGAGGACTCCTTTGGTATAAATATACAGCCTCTCCATATCAACATTTTTTTCCATGTCCCCCATGCCTTTATAGTACGCCAAAACTCTGTTCATTTCTTCTTCGACTTCTTTCGCCGGAATTTCGATTTCCTCGGCTGCGGCGATTTCCTTGAGAACCAGCGCCATTCTCACTCGCTTTTCAGCTGTTTCCTTCCATCCTTTTGTAATTTCGCTTTTGGATTTTTTGATGTTTTCGAGATAGGCATCAAGCGTGAGCCCCATTCCGGCGATGTTTTGCTCAAGCTCCGCCATCATTTTTTCGAGTTCCTGCTCAATGAGGACTTCAGGAAGGTTGATTTGGCTTTCAGCAGTGATTTTTTCGATCGCAGCCGCGCGCCATTTTTCCTCATTATTTTTTTTGTGCTCTATTTCAATCCCTTCGGAAATGCTTTTTTTGAGAGCTTCGATATTTTCAAATTTTCCAAGACTTTTGGCAAATTCGTCATTCAGCTTGGGGAGTTCTTTTTCTTGCACCAAGCTCATTTTAACTTTGAAGCGAGCAGGTTTTCCAGCCAGGCTTTTTTGATGATATTCTTTCGGGAAATCAAGATTGAATTCTTTTTCATCTTTCTCCTTCATGCCAATGAGCTGACCTTCAAAGCCCGGAATAAAATAGTTTTCTCCGATCGTGAGAGGATGTTTTTTGGCCGTTCCACCTTCGATTGGTTTTCCTTCAACCAAAACTTCAAAGTCGATCTCCACAAGGTCGCCTTCTTTCGCTTCGCGTGCCACAGTGATGATTTTCGCCCGGCTTTTTTGAAGGCTCGTGAGCTCTTTTTGAATTTGCTCATCAGTTACTTTTTCGGGCTCCGATTTTTTGACGGACTTGGTGTCTTTTCGATAGTATGAAAGTTTCACTGTCGGCATTACTGCAGCGACGGCTTTGTATTCAAGGTCAATTCCCTTTGCAATCTTGGTGATGGTGATTTTTGGCTCGCCGATCACTTCGATTTTGTTTTTGGTTACTACATCAACGTAGGTTTTTTTAATGGCTTTTTCTGCGCCGTGCGCCAGAATTTTTTCTGCGCCGATTTTTTGTTCCACGACCGAGCGAGGAGCTTTTCCGGGGCGAAATCCGTCTATCTTGAGATCCTTTGAAAACTCTTCGGCAGCTGCGTCGATGAATTTTTCAAACTCTTTAACCGGAACCGAGATTTCAATTTCCACTTGGGATTTAGGCAGTTTCTTTATATTCATAAGTTACGCTGTCATTGCGAGGAGCGCAGCGACGCGGCAATCTCGCAGCTATACAAATATTTCACTGGATTACTTCGCTTTGCTTGCAATGATAATTGCAAATGATTATTTTCCAAATTTTTCTTTATATAATTCAACACTTCTTTTCACGGCTTCGATCGCCTGGCCTTTCCCTTCAACACCTTCGATTGTCACAATTTTGTTGTCGATTGATTTGTAGGTTTCAAAAAAATGCTGAAGTTCCTTGATTGTATGAGGATTTATGTCGGCAAGGTCTTTTACGTTGTCCCAACGGGGGTCTTCAGTGGGAACAGCGATAATTTTGTCATCAGAATCTCCGCTGTCGGTCATATGCATTACAGCTACTGGACGCACAACCAGTAAAATTCCGGGATGAATGGGATACGTGGCAAGCACCACAACGTCCAAAGCATCGCCATCCTCCCAATATGTTTGCGGAGCAAAGCCATAGTCGAAAGGATAATCCTGAGAAGATTTCATGGCGCGATCAAGTTTGATGAGCCCGGTTTCTTTATCAATCTCGTATTTGTTCTTATTCCCCTTAGGATTTTCAATAATTACGTTAAACTCCTCGGGCGCTTTTTCTCCAAGGGAGATGTCATGCCATAGGTTCATAGTTTTGTAGTTAGCGTTTAATATTTATTTATTCTGATTTCTCTTCGCCTCCCTCTTTCTTTTTCTTAGTGCTTTTTTTCTTTTCTTTTTTTGCTTCCTCTTTTTCTCCTTCAGCTACTTCAACGGGTGCGTCTTTTTGAGCAGGCTCTGTTTCAGACGGTTTCTCATCTTCAGTCTCATCTGATTCTTCGGCATTTTCTTCTCCAGTCAGAACATCGATTCTCCATCCGGTCAGCTTCGCTGCCAAGCGCACATTTTGTCCTTGTTTTCCAATCGCCAAAGAAAGCTGATCGGAGGGAACCATCACGCGAGCCTCCTGTTTGGCTTCATTGAGTTCCACGCGTAGCACTTTTGCAGGCGAGAGAGCGTTTGAAATGAATTTTGCCAGATCGTCGTTCCACTCGATGATGTCGATTTTTTCTCCGCCTAGTTCATCAATCACTGCCTGCACTCGTGTTCCTTTTTGGCCGACACAGGATCCAATCGGGTCAATGCCGTCCTCATTTGAAGAAACGGCGATTTTTGTCCGGGATCCGGCTTCGCGAGCCATTGCTTTTATCTCAACCGTTCCTGCAAAAATTTCTGGAACTTCGATTTCAAAAAGTTTTTGGACAAGCGCAGGGTGGGACCGCGAAAGGATAATCCCGGGTCCTTTGGGATCGGATTCAACTTTCATCAAATATATCTTGAGGCGTTGGCCAAGCCGATATCTTTCCCCGTCGACTTGTTCCGATGGAAACAAAATTCCGGTCGATTTTCCAAGATCAACAAAAATGTTCCGGCCTTCAATTCGTTGGATGACTCCGCTCAGAATTTCACCTTCCTTTTGCTTATACTCATCATACATCGAATCTCTTTCTGCCTCGCGGATTTTTTGGACGATTACTTGTTTGGCGGTTTGCGCCGCTACCCGGCCATAGTCGCTTTTTGATTCCATTTTTTCTTCAATAATATCGCCCACTTTTGCCTTGGGATTGCTTTTTTTTGCCTCCTTCAAAATCAAGTCTCTTTCGGAATTGTAGCGCGGGATTTTTTCTTCATTGTCCGTCGAAGCTTCGGCGAAGGCGGGTTCCGGTTTTGTTTTTTCTTTAATATCTGCATTCGCATCCCCCTCCTCTTCCGGCTCGAAGACGCGAGTTGTCTCATCGACGACTTCCTTCACGAGAAAAAAATCAGCTCCACCCGTTACCTCATCAAACTGAGCGCGGATGTGCTGGCCTCTCCGGCCATAATCTTTCTTATAGGCAGCCGCGAGCGCCGACTCGATTGCTTCGATCACTTTTTTCTTGTCGATCCCTTTTTCTTCAGAGATTTGGGCGATGGCGCTTCCAAACTGCCCGAGCCTTCCGGTTTGAGATTCATCAGATTGTTCAACTTTTTTCAGTTTTTTTTGTTTGGCCATAATAGTAAAATAAGAAATTAGAAATAAGATAGAAGAAATAATTTTGAAAGCAACTCGCTTTATACTATCTTTGTTTCTTCTATTTTATTTCTTATATCTTCCATGATAATAAAATGCCCGTTCGCACGGACATCTCGGAATCACTTCAGGTGTTTATAATATAGCGGACAATTATTTTTTTGTCAAATAAAAATCCCCTGCATATGTTGCAGGGGATTTTGGAAGTTGATTCCTAGGGGACTGGATTTTGTTCAGGCTCTGTTTCTGGCTGAGGAGCTGGCGGTTGGCCGCTGTCGATTGGAGTGTTGGGCGGAACAGGCTGTTGTTCCCGTTGGACAGAATTTTCGCCGGAGGATTGGCCGTTGGGGTTTTGTCCGGCAGGTGCTTGCTCCAACCCGTCCAGGGCTTTCTTTCCCGTCTGCAGATTGGAAACTATCTTCTTCAGATCAGCATTGTCTGGATTGAGTTCGGAAACTTTCTGAAATTGTTCAAGGGCTTTTTGTTTGTCACCCAATTTGTCATAGGTGAGACCAAGGAAATACATTGCATTGGAATAATTTTCTGTCAGTTTCACAGTGCTCTCGAGGGTGATGCGAGCCTGTTCATATTTTCCGGTTTGGAAATAGAGTACTCCAAGCTGGAAAGATATGCCGGTGTCGCGAGGATTCATTTTCAGGCTTTCTTCGAGTTTTGCGATAGCCTGGTCAATTTCACCCTGGCGCTGAAGAACAACTGCGATCATGAATTGAGCCGGGATATAATTGCTTTTGATCTGAACGGCTTTTTCAAAATTTTGCTTGGCAAGCACTAGATTCTCTTTCGCTTTGTCAGGCAAAGAAGTGACTTGTTTTCCTGCCGCTTGGCTGGCTTTCGAAATTTCTATGTCAGTCATCGAGAGATAGACTTGTCCGATTTGGTAGTAGATTGATGGATCTTGAGGACTGTTCTTGAGTGCGGCCCTATAGTTGTTGAGAGCTGATTCTTCGGCGCCGTCTTTGGATCCGATGACGTTCTGATTGATTTGGGCGAGCTGAACATAGTTATCCGGATTGCGAGGGTTGAGAGTTATAGCCGCGTTGGCTTGTCTTTCAGCCTCGAAATACAGATTGCTGACATTTGCCCGGTCTTCATCAGAAAGATTTTGGAGACCCTTCTCGGAAACCTTCTGATTGAGGAAAGCAAAGAACGCTACGGACAAATTGCGATGGAAAAGATCCCGGCTTGGGTCGAGGTTCGCGACGCGATCCAATTGCTCAATCAGCCCTTCAAGATTCTCTCCTTTGGCGTCGCTTTGGAGAGCTTTGTTATACATGGCTGCTGCAGCGTACTTTTGTCCTTCAAGAAAAATGAGGGAAATGAATCCGACTATGATTATCACAAAGACAAAAGAAAGAATGAGGGATACTCTCGGTGAAGAAGTTTCGCTGATGATGTCATCTTCCTTCTGGAAAACAATGGCTGCAAGAGTTGCAAACGCGGCCATGAGGATCCACCAGGAAAAATCAAGCGTAACATTGGAAGCATAGAAAAACATTGATAGAGTAAGGTATATCCAGGCAGCAGTGATGCCAAGAAGCGTGTATATTCCGTCTTCTTTTTTGCCGAAGATTTTAATAAGCATCTTGAAGATGTATACGGCCATTGATCCAATTAGGAAAAGGAAGGCAATCGTACCAAGCATACCAGTGGACGTCACGAGAGTTAAGAATCGGCTGGAAGCTTCATTGAATTTCACAGACCAAAAATCGGTGTTGTTTATTTCAGCCGGTTTTCCCTGAAGATAGCCAAGGTCGTAGTTTGACAAACCAAATCCGAGAAGGGACTTTTCCTTCAAGGCAACTTTGGCCACATCATAGGAAGCGCCTTGAGACAAACCGACTTCAACGGGAAGCTGGGCTGATACGATGCCTCCGGATTTTCCAATCAGCGTGCTGATCAGGACAAGGGCCAGGATGACCATTGGAAGAATAAGCGTTTTGTTTTTCTCTTCATTTCCGCTCACTATAATGGAGAGTCCCAAGAAAATTGCCATTCCCACAAGGAAAATAATCAAAGAAGTTCGGAAATTGATCACAATCAGAGTGAAAACAAAGATCATGGCGATTACAACCAGGGCGATTTTTAGCCAAGTCGGCTTTTTTTCCAAAATAGCGGCGGTCGTGAGGATCAAAATAGCGCCGATGAAAAAAGAAAAGGCATAAACAGATCCGACAGTATTGAACGAATTTTGAGCCACTATCGAATTATTGAAAATGAATTTTCCAAAGATTTGGAAAATTGTGAAAAGGGCTGCCAAAGCGGAAGATCCGATTAAGGCGAGAACCAATCCGGATATTTTTGTGCGAGAATTGAAATTGTTGGTAACCACCAAGAAGACAGCGATGAGAGCGATAAATGTGGTCAAAGACAAACTTTCCGTTCCAAACGCTCCCCACATACTCTGGTCGCGATAAACAGAAAACACAGTGCTCAAAGACAAGATTATAAGAAGAAGTAAAATCGGAACAAGAAGAAAGTTTTTCTTAATTCTGATTTTACCCTCCCAGGCCAATTTTCCAATCCAGGCAAGGAAGGCAATTCCACCGAGAAGCACAAGCAGCATCTGCTTGTTGAGCTCCAGAACGCTTGGAACGTTCGGGAGAAAGAATAGCGGAGTTAGGAAAGTGAGAAGATATATCGCACCTGCGATTATCCAATCCATGATTTTCGGTGCTACGGTACTTTTTTGACTTCTTTCTTCTGGCTGGAAGCCGGTGTTTGATGGTGGCCTTTCGGGCATTCTTTTTGCGGGCATTTCGCCTGTTGATGCCGCAGGAGACGAAGTGCTTCCCCTTCGCATGTCGATTTTCATTTTTCTGTTTGCCGCCTCCACGCCAATCTTTTGTGCTTATTTAAGTTGGCGGTTGGGCACAGTTAAGTTAATTACTTTTTGATTATAACAGTCTGAAAAATTTTGTCGAGCATTTTTTGAATTTGTAGTAAGGGTAAAAAATTAATACAAATGGCAAGACAAGAATGAGTGTGCCCGACTTAATATCCCAGAAATAGTGGTCAAAAAAGGATATGAATAAAAAAGAAAACACAATACAACAAAAAAATGAACATGTCAATAATACACCCGTATTACCATTTTTGCCAATCCCCCATTTTATAATTGAAAAAATCCAGAGAAGAAAAAATAGCAAACCCACCATGCCCAGTTCGCTTAACAAAAGAAGATACAAATTGTGGACAGGTTGATATTGCCAACTTTCCATATTTGGATGTTTTCGGTATTCGTTCATCACGAATTGTCCGACACCGACTCCGGCAAAAGGATGTTTTAAAAATGTTTCATATGAAACATTTTGATATAAAGTTCTCTCTTGAATAGACTGATATGAAAAAAATGAAGTATTATTCAACATTAAAAGTAATGCGAATGTCAAAAAGATAATTGATGAGGCTAAAAGTTTTAAGTTGCTTCCCGACATTTCATCCTGAAATCGTGCACGCAAAGTTTTTGAAAGGAAAATTAATGCTCCGACAAAAAACCCCAGAAAGGCCGACCGAGAAAAGGTCAAAAAGAATCCCAATCCGGTTATGAACAAAATAGCGTACCAGATCAATTTTGGAATGAAGTCCAAAAATGTTTCATATGAAACATCTCCTTGTTTCTTTTTGTCTGGCAAATGGAGCGCATGAGGAATATCCCTCGACAAAATAATGGGTAAATCCGATATAACTCCGTCTTGTTGTTTGCCGGGTAAAGATAACCTCCTGGAAAGTAATGTGCCGATAATCAAAAACAGCGGGACTAGCAAGAAACCGGCCAAGATATTCGGATGCGGGAGAGTGCCATAGGCTCGAATGTGATTTTCACCGTGAAATATGATTTTGGCAACTCCATCAATATTCGGTCCGATAACACTCTCTCCAAGGAACTGAAATCCAAGCGCACTATTGTGGATAAACTGTGCAATTCCAAGCAAGGATTGAAAAAAGCCATTCAAAATGATAGCCAGGATTGCTAATTTGATCCATTTCCCATTATTTAGGGATTTCGCGGCTATGACAGCAAAAAGTGCAATCTCGATAAACGTGAGAAGTCTATAAGCGGCTAAGGGTCTATACTGAGACCAAAATATAGATATGCCTGCCCAGCCGAGGAAAATAAACAGATATAATGTTTTACGTGAAACACTTGTAAATGATTTTTTACCAACTTTTCCGTGGAAGGGAGCGTAATACGGGTTTATTACTTGACGTAATATAGATTTTGTGGTATATATGACTATTGTTGCAAGTATAAGTAGATCCGCCCAACTAAAGCTCATGGTCATATATTCATTGTATCCCCCATTGAGAAAGGAATAAGGCGTCAAAAAGACTTTGCGGATATTGAACGTAAAGGTCAGAAAAAAGGTGACGAGCAAGACTTTTTCCGCATTTCGCCAAAGCCATGCGATTTTTTGTTTCACGTTTGCCATAGACATAGTTTAGCATGAAACAATTGTCCTGGTGAATTGACTAATATGCAAAATATACATAATATATTAAAGTGTAGTGGGCCCATAGTATAATGGTAGAACAGATCCATGGCATGGATCGGACCGGGGTTCGATTCCCCGTGGGTCCACAGAATATTCTTTGTCCTTGTAGTTCAATGGATAGAACAGTGGCGTCCTAAGCCATTGATGCAGGTTCGACTCCTGCCAAGGACACCAGACTTTCAAAGGTCTTTTTTTATTGGTAGAATGTGGATATGAAAAACATAATAATTTTTGACGCTGACGGCGTTATCATAAAAAGAGAAATGTATTTCAGTCAGCGCCTGGCAAAAGATTTTGACATACCGGAAGAAGATATTATGCAGTTTTTTCGAAATGAATTTAAAAATTGCGCGGTTGGAAAAGCGGATTTGAAAGAAGCACTTGAGAAATATTTGCCATTGTGGGGATGGAAAGGCTCAGTCGATGATCTTTTGAAATATTGGTTTGAAAACGAACAGGAGTTCAACGAAGGAATAGTAAATGAAATAGAGTCTCTTCAAAAAAGGGGATATATTTGTTGTCTTGCAACAAACAACGAGGCCTATAGGATGAAATACTTGGCCGAAGAAGTTGGCCTTAAGAATATATTTGATTATGTATTTTCATCTTCTGAGATTGGCCATCTTAAATCAGAAGATGATTTTTGGAAATACGTTCAGGAAAAATTGGGAGTGAAAAATATGGAAAATATTATTGTTTGGGAGAGCGATGGAAAAATAATCGAAAAAGTTTCGGAACTTGGCATGAGAGGTTTCTTATTCGAAGATGTGGATAGTTTTCAAGAGAAAATGAATGAAATACTTGGCCAAAAGGAAATAGAATACAAAGAAAGAAGGCTTGCTTAAATATTATTGCAAAGAACATGAACAAAAAAATCAATTTGGCTGTTGTTTTTGGAGGGCGGTCGGGAGAGCACGAAGTTTCACTTTCGTCGGCACGCGGTGTGATGAAAAATTTGGACAGGGAAAAATACAATGTCGTTCCAATCGCGATCACGAAAGGCGGGAATTGGTTGATTGGGGACAAGGGAGCGCAGTATTTGAAAATGAATGAGGATAAAATCGGAAAAGAAGGGGCGATCAGTCTTGAAGATTCTCAAAAATTGGTGACCATCAAAGATTCGGAGAAAAGTATTTCAAATTATGCTGAAGGCGAACTCAAAGAAAAAATAGATTTGGTTTTTCCAATTCTTCACGGGCCATTTGGCGAGGACGGCCGGCTGCAGGGAATGCTGGATATGCTTGGCGTGCCGTATGTTTTCTCGGGAGTTCTGGCGCATGCGATCGGAATGAATAAACCCAAATCCAAAATTATTGCGGCCAAAGCCGGAGTGCCGGTGCCCGAAGATATCGTGTTGAAAAAAGTCGAGAACTATGATCTCGACGAATTAATCGAAAAGCTTTCTCTTCCGATGATGGTGAAACCGTCGGAACTGGGCTCTTCGGTCGGGATTTCTCTTGCGAAAACGAAAGAAGATCTGGAAAAGGGGATTCGGGATTCTTTCTCTCACGGAGATGAGGTGATTTTGGAGCAGTATATAAAAGGAAGGGAATTCACGGTGACGGTGATGGGAAACGATGACCCAAAAGTTTTGGCTATCACGGAAATCATCCCGCTTATTTCAGAGTTTTATGATTACAAAGCCAAATATGAAGACGGAGGATCAAAACATGTTTGTCCGGCCGAAATTTCAAAGGATGACGAAGAAAAGTTGAAACGATATGCCGAGTCCACTTTCAAATCAATTGGCTGCAACGATCTCGCCCGCATAGATTTTCTCTGGAGTGAGAAAGCGCGCGATTATTATTTCACCGATATCAATACTATTCCCGGCATGACGCCAACAAGCCTGGCGCCTGAAGCGGCTAAGCTGGCCGGAATGAATTTCACTCAATTTTTGGACAAGCTGATTGAAGGGGCGATGAAACGGATTCCCTCTCCTTTATAAGGAGAGGGTTAGGGTAGGGCGAAAACAAAAAAGGGAAGTGCTGTATTAAACACCTCCCTTAAATTCTGAAGTAGTTAAAAGAACAACTCATTGATTTTGTCGATCACTTGTTGGGACTGCTCCTTAGAGAGTCTCTTTTCGGGGTATTGACCTTCAAACTCCTTGCATGCTTTTTCGATATCAGCGAGGCGACTTTTTTTCATATCTTCGCTGATTGTCCACGCATGAAATCCATGTTTAACATCGCCTGTTGGCAATTCCTCAATGGCTCGCTTCAGGGCGCGAGGCCAGAGGCCATTCACGGATACAAGTCCTTTGAGAACCGCATCCTGGCTTTCCCAGTTCCGGCGAGGACCGCCAAACAGATCATTGAAGATGAAGCTGGCAAACTCCTTCCATCTTGAATGGGCTTCGATATAGCGAGAAAGGAATTCCAGTCCATATAATCTGCGTTCTGGCGTTTCATTTACGATTTTGTTCCAGAGCGCCTCAGCAACCGCGGGATGCAGATGGACATTCGCCTCGTCGAAGCAGAAGAGAAGATTTTCCAGTTCGTGATCGAACGATCTTCCGTTGCCGATCAGTGGTAGCGGAGCGAAAGAGGTTTTTCTGAGGAGCTCGATGATCTTGTCGGGGATTCTTCTCATCGCTTCCTCGAGAATTTTGCCGGGTTCTTTCGGGTTGAGGTCTCTTATCTTCCGAAAAGATTTCACGCGTTCTCCGACCTGCATCTCTTTGATCTTCCCAAAAATATTTTCAGTGTTCACTGTTATCTCCTTGCGTTCACCCGCCGGTTTAGTTTTTAACGTACTGCGTCAAGCTTTAATTGGAATCCAATTTCAGCTTAACAGGATAGTATATACCAAAATTAAAAATATGTCCATAGAGAAGTCATAAAAATTGAAATATTGACAATAAAAGGCTTAAATAATATGATATAAATGATGACCAAAAAGACGTCATTATGCTCGAAAAAGAACTCAAAAAGCTAGGATTGGATGATAAAGAATCTCAAGTATATTTGAGCCTACTTGAGGTTGGTGAATCGAATATTGCCAAAATCTCCAAAAAATCAGGCGTGAAAAGAACGACTGTCTATAATGCTATTGAAACGCTCAAGGAAAAAGGGCTTGTCAGCTCGACCGTGAAAAAGCAAAGTACGCTCTATCTTGCTGAAGATCCAAGAAAACTTGAGCAGGAGCTGAATGAAAAGATGTTTTCGCTTAAAAGTATTTTGCCGGAACTTTTGTCGATTTCAAATTTCATCGACAAAAAGCCCAAGATAAAATTTTTTGAAGGAATAGGTGGCTTGAAAGATGTCTATATGGATACGCTCAATTATCCCGATCAGGAACTCCTTGCCTGGATCTCGGAAAAATATGTTGAAACGTTCGACGAGAAATTTTTGTATGATTATTATGTTCCTGAGCGGGTAAATAGAAAGATTTGGGTTCGGGCGCTGGCTCCCAATGATCCACGCATCATCCGTTTCAAGGAGGAAGACGGAAAATCTTTGCGAAGAACAAGACTAATCCCATCAGAAAAATATCCCTTTAGCGTAGAGATTAATCTCTATGGAAAAAACAAAATCGGCGTAGTTTCTTTTGAAGAAAAATTCGGACTTATAATCGAAAGTGAAAAAATATTCAGTACGCTCAAAAGTATATTTGAAATAAATTGGTCGTGGGTCGAAGATAAGCAAATAAATTTGAAATAATATATTAGCGTGCTAGGATAAATTCATGATCAAGAAAATTCCCAAGCCCATAATTGAAATTATCCAAAAACTTGAAGCCGCCGGTTTTGAGGCTTTTGTTGTGGGCGGGTGCGTGCGGGATTTGCTGATGGATGTCGAGCCGAAGGATTGGGATGTTACGACGAACGCAAAGCCGGAGGAAGTCGCAAAAATATTTCCGGATAGTTTCTACGAAAATGCGTTTGGAACTGTTGGCGTTAAGTCGGAAGCTGGAGTGGTTGAAGTGACGACATACAGAATTGAAAGCAAATATTCGGACAAGCGGCGTCCGGACGAAGTGAAATTTGCCAAAACTCTTGAGGAAGATTTATCGAGGCGAGATTTCACGGTCAATGCGCTGGCTCTCAAGATAAAAAATTCCGACTTTGAAATTATAGATTTGTATGACGGGAAAAAAGATTTGAAGAACAAAATTATTCGTGCAGTAGGGGATGCGAATGAGCGGTTTGATGAAGATGCGCTCAGGATGATGCGGGCAGTGCGGTTTGCGGCGGGACTTGGCGCGAATACAATCGTGAAAAGAACAACGGGGCCGAGAAAATTGAGCGAGAAAATGCCTTTCGAAATCGAAGAAAAAACGAAAAGAGCGATCACGAAAAACGCAAAAAATTTGAAATTTATTGCGCTTGAGAGAATTCAAGATGAGCTCAATAAGATTTTGGTTTCTGACTTTGCGGCGGAGGGAATCGAATTGCTGCGCGAATTGAAATTGCTGCAGTACATTATTCCCGAGCTTGAAAAAGGATATGGCGTCGGACAAAACCGGCATCATATCTATTCAATCTGGGAGCATTTGATTTTGTCGCTCAAAAATTGCCCATCCGAAAAATTGGAAGTGCGACTTGCGACGCTTCTTCATGACATTGCCAAGCCCGACACCAAAAGAGGCGAGGGCGCTTTTTCGACTTTCTATAACCATGATCACGTGGGCGCGCGGGTGGCGGAAAAAATTTTGAAGCGGTTGAAATATTCTTCAGACACGATCAAAAAAGTGCGTCTGCTCGTCGATAATCATATGTTCTATTATAACGTCGATGAAGTGGGCGCTTCGAGCGTGCGTCGGCTGGTGCAAAAAGTGGGGCTGGAGAATATTGAAGATCTTATTGATCTTCGCGTCGGCGATCGGTTGGGAAGCGGGGTGCCAAAAGCTGTGCCATACAAACTGCGCCACTTCAAATATATGGTGGATAAGATTTCAAGTGACCCACTTTCGGTAAAAATGCTCAAAGTGAATGGAAATGATCTCATGAAAGATCTGAAGCTCAAGCCTGGACCGATGTTGGGCGCGATCCTGGATGTTTTGCTTTCGGAAGTTATTGATAGTCCTGAAAAAAATAAAAAAGAAAGTTTACTCACGCGTGCCAAAAAATTGTCAAAAGAAAATTTAACGAAATTGCGTGAAATGGCAAAAGAAAAAATAGAAGAAAAAAAGGAAGAAGAGGACAAGGAGATCAAGGCGAAGCATTACGTCAAATAAAAAACACAGATGGCTTTCGAAGTCACGCATGTCATATATGCCCAGAAATATCTTGAAAAAAATCCTCGCAAGGGCGGTGAGTTTTTCATTTTGGGAACACTTTTTCCGGATATACGTAGGGTAGCTGAAGGAATAACCCGGCGTGATACACATATGAATTTTGAAAAAATCGATCTAGACTTAAGCGGGATGGATATGTTTGAAGCCGGATGGAAATTTCATCTTTGGTGTGATATGCGGCGGGAAGAAATTCTCAACGGGCACAATTTCTATGTTCTCAAGGGCACTCGCGCAATTGATCCGACGGTGAAGCTAGCTGAGGACGAATTGGTATACGACGAGTACAAGAATTGGGAAAAGTTGATATATGTTCTCAATAATCCGCCAATCATCCGGACACATCTTGATGTTCCGCAAGAAACGATCGAGCGTTGGTACGCAATGCTTGGGAAATATTTCGAAAAAAAGCCAGACGACAAGACGATGAAAATATTTCTTTCGAAGCAATCCTCTTTCAAGGACAAAGTGAATGAAATCATTGACGGGGTGCGAAAATTGCGAGAGAATCAAAAAGCGGTTGAAATATTGAAAAATGTTTACAAGGAGATAGTATAAATGTATGAAAATATATTTTGGACATTCAAAAGGGTTTGACTTCAAAAATGAACTATATAAACCGATTCGAGGGAGTGCTTTGAACAGAGAACATGAAATTTTATTTCCTCACGAAACTGATGAATTTTTCAATTCGAAAGACAGGATAAAAAATTGTGATCTTATGATCGCCGAAATATCATATCCCGCGACAGGACTTGGCATCGAACTTGGCTGGGCAGAAATGCTCAAAACCCCGGTCTTGTGCGTTTATAGAAAAGGGCATAAGATATCAGGTTCGTTGAAGGTGGTTACGAAAGATTTCATTGAATATGAGAATACAGAAGATTTGGTGGAAAAAATAACAAAGTTTATATAACGGGCTGTAGTGTATCGGCAACACGCGCGATTCGGGTTCGTGAGACAGAGGGTTCGACTCCCTCCAGCCCGACCAAGTAATATAAATTTATGAAAATAGCAGTAGTCAGCAGTATGCAAAATGCTGAAAAGATGATCGAAGTTCGTGATGAGCTAATTGGGCTTGGTCACGATGCTTTTGTGACAAAATTTACGGAAGCAATGATGGGAAAAACTGATGACGAAAAAGAGAAAATGAAATTGCATCAAAAATATAATCTCGATGCGATCCGAGAATTTTGGAATGCAATGCAAAATGCTGATGCGCTATTGGTTTTAAATCTGAATAAAGACAATATTGAGAGTTATATCGGCGGGAATACTTTTTTGGAAATGGGATTTGCGCACGTCTTGAATCAGAAAATATTTTTGTATAATTCGATTCCGGAAATTCCACATTATAAGACGGAAATAATAGCGATGAAGCCGACAATTATAAACCAGGATTTATCGCTTATCAAATAAAATGAAATTCACGATTGAAAATCCAAAGGCGAGCGTGGCGAATTTTTTTCGTCGGGCCGGCTATGTTTTTCAAAAACAGGAAGGCTCGGAGATGGCGTTTGTACGCAAACTCACTGACCGACCTTTTCCGCGCTTCCATCTTTTCGTGAAGATTGTTGATTACAAATTCCAAGTGAATTTTCATATCGATCACAAAGCGGCGAGCTATGATGGATCGAGTATGCATTCTGGGGAATACGGCGAGGATAGCAAGATGCTTAACGGGGAAGCTGAAAGACTGATGAATTTATAAAATAAAATCGGGCCTGTAGTATAGTGGTAGTACACGGCATTCGCATTGCTGAGACGGGAGTTCGATTCTCCCCAGGTCCACCCAGTCGGACAATTAGCTCAGTTGGTTAGAGCGCTACATTCACACTGTAGAGGTCGGAGGTTCGAGTCCTCCATTGTCCACAAAAAATAGTTTGGAAGCGTGGTTGAGTGGACGAATGTGGCAGTTTTGCCACCGCCGTTAGCGGGGTCCCGCCAGAGGCGGGAAAAACTTTAATAAAGATGGAGAGTTGGCTGAGTGGACGAAAGCGGCAGTTTCGAAAACTGCTGTCCTGGAAACGGGACCAGAGGTTCGAATCCTCTACTCTCCGAAGTCGAAAAATTGGTGCGGGGTGAAAATCCTCCCGCTTCCGAAAAATAATTTTTCCTGACATTTGATGCTAGGAAAGTGCAGATTATAATTTTATGGACATCAAACGACTAAAATCCAAACAACCAATTCCCGATAACGCTAAAAAAGTCTTCGAGGGTGTTCTGTTTGATGTCTATCAATGGGAGCAGGAAATGTTTGATGGAACAAAGACAACTTTTGAAAAGCTGAAACGCCCCGATACAGTTGTTGTCTTTCCAGTTTTGGATGATGGAAAAATTTTGCTTACCAAGCAAGAGCAGCCTGGCAAAGAGCCGTTTATGGGAGCGGCTGGTGGACGCGTTGATGATGGCGAAGATATTTTGGAAGCTGCAAAACGTGAGCTGCTCGAAGAAACGGGATATGAAGCATCTGAATTTATCCTGTGGGATGCTCAACATCCCACATCCAAGATTGATTGGGCTGTTTACACATTTATTGCGAAAGGGCTGAGAAAAGTTTCCGATTTGAATTTGGATGCAGGTGAAAAAATAGTTTTGAAACCTGTCAATCTTGATGAATTCATTGATATAGCAATTAGTAAAAATTTTGTCGAAAAAGAAATTATCCCGAAACTATACGAAGCAAAACTTCATCCCGAAGAGATGGAGGAGCTTAAAAAATTATTTAACCCAAAATCAATATGACTCATTCTTGCTGTGTATTGTAACTATACAAAGCAAAGTATTTTCCGACTTTGTCTCAAGCATGCTAAGTATGTTTCACGGAGAACACCCCGAGTGGGGTGATTTTCTTTACATTTCACTGTTTCACTGCTAATCTGAAACAAGTCTTATGCTAAGCATAATTCAACAAAATTTGGGAATTGGTGTGATTGGTGCGATCGTCATCGCACTTGCTCTTTTGGTTTGGAATATATTTTTGCAGATCGGCGCTAATCGGATGCGGAAAAATCAACAACAGCTTTTTTCCGGAAAAAGCGGAATGGATCTTGAAAAAGTGATCCTTGATCACGGAAAAAACCTCAAAGAACTTGATCGGGACATCCAGGACCTTTATGGAATATCAAACAAAATAAACGATCTGGCAGGCCGGTCGATTCACAAAGTCGGAATGATCAGGTTCAATCCTTTCAAGGATCTTGGGGGTGATCAAAGTTTCGCCATTGCGCTCCTCAACGGGGAAAATTCCGGGTTTGTGATTTCGGGTCTTCACACGCGGGAAGGAAACCGAGTATACGCAAAACCGGTTGAAAACGGAAAAGCAGTAAAGCATCCACTCACAGAAGAAGAGCAGGAGGCCATCAAAAAAGCAACGGCAGGAGCGGAATCAATTTCTCAAAAAGCATAAAAATATTTATGGAAGAAAAAAAAATCGAAAAGATAAAAGTGAAAATTCCATCTTTGGTGACCGTGAAGCGCTTCGCGGAACTTTTGGGCGTGGGAGTTTCGGACGTGATCAAGGAACTGATGAAAAACAAAATTTTAGCAACGATCAATGATGAAATCGACTATGACACGGCGGCGGTCATTGCCTCGGATCTGGAATTTGAAACTGAAGAGGATCTGGAAGCAACTGGATCGGGTGCGATGACACTTGAACAGCTGGATGAAATTCTCAAAAAAGAAAAAGGATCGGGAAAAAATTTACGCCATCGCGCGCCGGTAGTTACGATTCTTGGGCACGTGGATCACGGAAAAACAACTCTTTTGGATGCGATTCGGAAAACTTCGGTTGTTGAAAAAGAATCTGGAGGGATCACGCAGCATATCAGCGCATATCAGGTGAAAAAGAAAGGAGAACTCATCACGTTTGTTGATACTCCCGGACACGAGGCCTTTTCAGCGATGCGCGAACGTGGCGTGAGCATGGCCGACATCGCAATTTTGGTTGTGGCGGCTGATGATGGCGTGCGTCCTCAAACCGAAGAGGTCATTCAATATCTCAAAGACAAAAAAATTCCGATGGTCGTGGCGATCAACAAGATTGACAAGCAAAACGCGAACATCCAGAGAGTGAAGCAGGAACTTGCCGATCGAGAAATCGTCATTGAGGATTGGGGCGGAGATGTTGTGGCTGCTGAAGTTTCCGCGAAAAATAATATTGGGATTGATGAGCTTCTGGATATGATCCTTTTGGTCGCCGAAGTGGAAGATCTTAAGTCGGACAACAAAAGGCTTCCGCTCGGAGTGGTGATTGAATCACATCTTGATCCGAAGAAGGGAAACATGGCAACGGTTCTTGTGAGAACGGGAACATTGAAAGAAGGCCAAGATATTTTGGCCGGATCAGTGGCGGGAAGAGTGAGAAGGCTGGAAGATTTCAAAGGCCGTCAGATCAAAGAAGCGGGCCCTTCGATGCCGGTGACCGTGATAGGATTGCACCAATCTCCGAATGTGAACGATGTTTTGCAAGGAGTTTCCGATCTGAAGTCAGTGAAGATATCGCAAAAGGAAATGCAATCAAGCGAATTTGGTGGAGTGAAAAGGTTCGATGCTCAACAACTTGGAAAAAGCATTGAAGATCAAAACGTGAAAAAATTGAATATCGTTCTCAAAACGGACGTGCAAGGATCTCTTGAAGCGATCGGGCAAATTTTGGGGGCGATCAAATCGGATGAAGTAGCCATAAGCTATATCCATCAGGGTGTGGGCGACATCACCGAATCGGATGTGAAACTCGGGCAAACTTCGGGAGCAGTCGTTTTCGGTTTCAATATCCATCCAACAACAGTTGCCAAGCGTCTCGCGGAAATGAGCAAAGTTGAAATCAAAAGTTACAAAATAATCTATGAATTGGTAGAAGACATCAAAAAGCGGTTGGAAGCGATGCTTGGAGAAGAAATCGTTAGAACCGATCTTGGAAAACTCAAGGTGCTTGCGATTTTCATGACGGGGAAGAAAGACATGATTGTTGGAGGGAATGTTTCTTCGGGAAAGATGAAAAATGGGGAATTTGTTGAAGTGATTCGAGAGGAAAAAGTTTTGGGTAGAGGAAAACTCAACAATCTTCAGCAAAACAAAATCAATGTCGATGAAGTGACGCAGGGGCATGAATGCGGGATCACCTTCGATGGTGAGACAAAGATCAAAGAAGGGGATACGCTGATTTGTTTCCACGAGGAAGTGGTAAAAAAGACCTTGTAACATATATGCATAGGATCGATCGAGTCAATGAATTCATCAAAACTTCAATTGCCGAAATCATAGTTCGAGAAGTGGAATTGCCTCCTGGAGTTTTTGTAACGGTCGCAAAGGTTGACACAACCCGCGACTTGCGCTATGCTCAAGTGTTTGTGAGTGTTTTCCCGGAAAAAAATTTCGGCAATGCCATAAAAATACTCAACAAAAAGATATATTCTCTCCAGGGATCACTGAACAAAAAGCTTCATATGAAGCCGCTCCCGAGGATCGAATTTGTTTCTGATCACACAGAAGCGGAAGCAGACAAGATCGAGAAGGTTCTCAAAGAATTATGACCTACAAATTTTCCAAAGAATTCAGTCAAATAAAAAAAGAATTTGAAAAGTCCCGAAAAATTCTCCTCGTCGCTCACTCGCGGCCGGACGAAGATACCATAGGGTCTGTTTTTGTTTTGAAAGAATATTTGGAAAAAATACTTGGAAAACAGGCGGACGTAGTTTGCCTGGATGCTTTTCCAGAATATCTCAAAACCATTTTTGAAGGCGAGAAATTTGCAGAGTTAGAAAAAATAAAAATCGGCGACTATGATCTGCTGGTTGGCTGCGATGCAGTGGAAAGAGGCTTTGAAAAAATTGTGAGTGAGAAGAAAAAAAATCAGAAAGTTATCCTTCTGGATCATCATCCCCGTCTTGATATGAAAAAAATAGAGCCTGACATCGTAGTAACAGATGAAAATTTTTCGTCGGTTTGCGAAATCCTGTATGATTTTTTGGATTTCCATAGAATTGCAATCAGCAAAAAAATTGCTTCCTATCTGCTTACGGGAATTCTGTACGATACAGGAGCGTTTCAGCATGCGAATACTTCCGTAAAGGTCATGGAAATTTCAGCCGATCTCATGAGAAAAGGCGCTCCGATGAACAAGATTATTCAAGCTACATTCAAAAACAAAAAGTTGGAAACTCTCAAGCTTTGGGGGCGTGCCATGGAGCGGGCGCAGATAAACGAAAAGACGGGAGCAATTTTGTCTTTTATTACCACAGAAGATATGAGAGAACTGAGCGTAAAGGAAGACGACATTGGCAGAATCGCGGAGCTTCTCAATACGGTTGTCGGAACAAAATATGCTTTGGTCTTGATTGAGAAAGAACAAAACAAAATCAAAGGCAGTCTTCGGAGCGAGTGGTACAAAAACGTCGATGTTTCTGAGATTGCCCAAAAATTGCGAGGCGGCGGACACAGATTGGCGAGCGGATTTGAAATTGTGGGGAAAATAGTGAAAAATGGAGAAGGAATATCAGTCGAGTAATTTTTGATTACTCCTATGCAATATAAAAATCTTGAAGAAAAAATAAAAAGGTGTTGCTCTTGCCAGTTGCGTGGGACATGCTTGCAAGTTGTCCCCGGTGCGGGGAGCGAAAATTCTCAAATTTTTTTCATTGGTGAGGCGCCGGGCGCGGAAGAAGACAAACAGGGAATTCCTTTTGTGGGAGCGGCGGGAAAATTTTTGAACCAAATGCTCGAGACGATCGGACTCAAGAGGGAAGATGTGTTCATCACCAATGTTCTCAAATGCCGGCCGCCGGGAAATCGCGATCCTCTGCCGGAAGAAGCAGCGGCCTGCTGGCCCTGGCTTCTTGAGCAAATTCGTTCGATCAAGCCAAAACTGATTGTCCTTTTGGGACGGCACGCGATGGAAAGGTTTTTGCCCAACCAAAAAATTTCCCAGATCCACGGCACGGCGGTTCGTCGCGAACTCGAAGGAGTCGGGAAACAGGTTTTCTATGTCCTCTATCACCCTGCGGCAGCGCTATACCAAGGGAGCCTGCGCGAAGTTTTGCTCGCGGACTTCAAAAAAATTCCGAAAGTTTTGAAAGCGATCGAAAAAGAAAAAGATAGCAATAGTAAAAATAAATTCGAAGATGAAAAAAAGCAAGTAGCGCTGTTCTAAATAATTAGTCATACTTTCAAATCCTCTCTAGTTAATGAAGAGGATTTTTCTTTTTTTTATTAACTCCGGATATTCAATGACCATCTGCGAGAATTTTTCGGTTTTATATATCTCATTCACTTCCACTTGTATGATAACATCCTGGAATTGATACTTCATTTCACGGATGAGCTCGCGCAATCCTTCGTGATTTTCAATTTCAATATCCAAAAACAATTGCCAGTTCCCCATGACGGGAATCCAGTTGAAAACGTTACGATGGACGAGACAGAAGTCATAGAATTCATTGATCCGTTCCGGATTGAATTGAGCGATTTTCATGACGACTCGAAAAAGTTTCATGCCAATCACTTCGTGGTTGAGCGTCATCGCCGTTTTGCTGACCACTTTCCGGCGAATCAAGTTCTTGAAGGAGGTGTGAGCCATACTGGTCGAGATTCCGATGACTTTTGCGAGCTCCGTGAATTCCATTCGTCCGTTCTGCTGAAGCACGGACAATATCTTCTTTTCGGTTTCGTTGATTTTGGCAAGGCCAGTCGTCCCGCCGGAGATGTGGAGAATTTTTTCCGTATTATCTTTCTCAAGAAAATACGTCCGGGGGAATTGGCGGAAATCAAGTCCGACCCCCGTTTCGCACATCGCGATATGCTTTCCCCAAGTCTTGAGAACTTTGTTGAGCTCTTCATTGTGGGAGAAGATGTCTTTGGTCGCGATGCAGATCATCGCGTCCGCCCAGCCTTCGCATCGAAAAACGATGGGCATATATTTGTTTTCCCGAAAGCTCGTGAAAATTTCTTCCGCTTTTTCTTTTGAGAGGCCGCTGAACTTGAACCAATAGGCCCAAAAAAATGGGTATCCGGCCGCCGTGAAATCCGCGAAAGCCCAAAAGTTCTTGATAGCGCCTTCATCCATCAGTCGCTCGAAATGATATTTCACCACCTGAGGCGTTGTGCCGATGTTTCGAGCAATCTTTGAAAAACTAGCCCGCCCGTCTTTGTCGAGTTCAAAAAGGATTTTTTTGTCGAGTTCAGTGAGTTTGATCATGGCTTTGAATCCCCCATTATTAAAAGGGGATATTTATTATCGCCTTATATAAGATAAATTTGTCCAATACTGCCAATTTCCTTGTGTTTCATGGATGTTAATCTTTAAAATATCCAATCCTGATGACATATTATCATATAATTTAGAAAAAATCAAGCAATCTATTGATATCTTGCACAATAGGTGCTATAATAGTCCGTTAAGCTGAAAAACCAACGGCTTGATCAAAATCAAAAATAAGTTCTTTGAAAGGGAGAAAAATAATGGAATATAAATTTGTGGTTTGTATGGAACTGAACAATTATGAGCTTGTAAGCTCAAGCGGTATTGCTGTTGTAATGAGAGAAAGATACAAAGTCTCTCATGAAAAATATTATATCGGCCCCTTCAAGAACAAGGAAGAGGCCGAACAACATGCTAAAAGGTACCGCGAAACCGCGGAAGAAAGGAATAGATTTAATCCTCTGCCAAGGATTGGCAGGATTTATGTAGTTAAAATAACTCCGGAGATCTCGGAAGAACTGATTTCTCCGGACGCTGGCCAAAATTAAGGCCGGCAAAAGTTATTAAATTCGGAAAGCGTTGTTTACCACAACGGCGCTTCCCCACTTTCTCGAGTTTGTGAGAATGTCTCTGGCAGGCTCAAGAGGAGTGAAAAATTGTTCCTTTATAAAGGAGAAGAATAATGAAATACTTTTTCGGGAAAGAGATTTGCGATGAATTGTACCGGGATATGGATCACTGCGGTAACGCTTTGTTCTATACTATCGTTGGCCAGTATACTTATGTGAGACCTGATAGCAAGGAAGATTCCAATTATATTTCCGGGATTCCTGTCAGCATTGAAATTCCTGGAATAACGATTGTCAGTTGGGACCCTGAAAAAAAGGAAAAATCTCACCGATTCGTGCCAGTCAATGCTCCAAATTTCGAGATCGCCAATGTCGAGCGGATAGGAACGAAAATGGAAATTGCTATCTTGACTTCCAGCCAGGCAATAAGCTTAATAATTGATGATCGGGAACCTGAATATCGCATTGAATTGACGCAGGGATCCCACAAGTTTATCTATGGCTACACAAAGGATGGAAAAAAATTTGTGATTTCCAAAAAAGTACAATATCACAAGGATATTGCTGCCGCTTATCCTGAAATTTCTCGCGTTATCGGTGGCGGTTGGCTAAATTTCAATCTCGAAAACAGAACTATCGAATTTGGAGGGAAAAGCGGAACGTATGGTGAAATAGATGGTTGGCTGGTAAAAAAATGGCTGAAAAATAAATTTGATGATTTCCAAATAGAATCATAGTTCTTTCAACCACTTTCGGGAAGCGTTGTTCATTGCAACAGCGCTTCCCCACTTTCTCGAGTTTGTGAGATTTTCTCTCGCAGGCTCAAGAGGAGTGAAAAATATGATATTATATATTTAAGCTTAATTAGTGAAAATAAATTTATGAACAACACTGACATTTCAACGAATGCGCCGCTATTTCCGGCAAATAATTTCAGCGGTTCTATTGGAGGGAAAAAGTTGGCATCAATTCACACTTATGCCCCTCATCAAGAAAAGCTGGAAAAGCTGATCGGCATAACGCTAAAAAAATATTTTAGGAATTTCAATGGTCAAAATATCAACGTTATCGAAATTGGAACTGGCGCCGGGTTGACCTCCAAAATAATTTTGGATGCAGATCAGAGGATTCATCTCAAAAGTGTTGATAATGAACCTAAAATGGTCAGGGAAGCCAAAAAAAATTTAGCGGAATATGTCCGATGCGGTCGAACTGAAATAATTCAAAAAGATGCTCTTGAATATCTGAAAAGCGTAAAGAGACAAAGTGCTGATTGCTTGGCAAGCGCCCTGACGATTCACAACTTCGAGCGTAAGTATCGCGAGAAAATAATCCGAGAGATTTTTCGAATTCTGAAACCAGGCGGAATTTTTATAAACGCTGATAAATATGTTCCAGACAATGAAAAAGAATACCAGAAAGAATATTCGTGGCAAATGGCGCAATTCGAAAAAGCTCCGGATAACGATGCTAGAAATGGCTGGATTGAACATTACAAAATCGATAACCGTCCGGAGATTATCATGAAAGAACACGAATCTGTCGAGCTCATGAAACGCATTGGTTTTGTTGATGTGGTAACCAGTAATCGCCATCATTTGGAAATGTTGCTGACAGCAACGAAAGCTTAGATTGTGCTTGAGGCATTTGAGGCTTGTTGAATTGTATTTTAACGAGCCTCTTTTTTGTTGACCTTATGCCTATTTAATGATAATTTTTAGTTTAGTTGGAAATATACGGTCCGGTGGCCGAGTGGTTAGGCAAAGGTCTGCAAAACCTTGTACAGCGGTTCAAATCCGCTCCGGACCTCAAATTATTTCGCCCGGGTGGTGGAATGGTATACACGAGGGACTTAAAATCCCTTGGGAGCAATCCCTTGCGAGTTCGAGTCTCGCCCCGGGTACTAGAGAATTAAATGGATGAGTAAACTTTATTTGAAGCCAAAACCGAATCTTCGGGATTTCCAGAACTACGTTGGTGCAATGCTGAAGGAGCGCGGTTTCGAAAAGGAAACAGTTCCTGAAGTTTTCATGATGCTATTTGAAGAATGTGGCGAGCTGGCGCGATCCGCTCGTAAAACGCAAAAACATATCAAGGCATACAAGGGTAAAAGACGCTCGGAAATAAGCTATGAATTTGCGGATGTTTTCATTTATATTCTGCAGTTATGTAATTACTTTGATATCGATCTTGAAAAAGCGTTTCGTGAAAAAGAAGAAATAAATAAAAAAAGAATTTGGAAGTGAAAAATAAACATCAAAATAACTTGGTTCTAACGGCGGACGATTTCGGAAAGAGCGAAAAAGCAAATCAGAATATCTTGAAACTGGCGAAATTGGGTAAGCTTAACCGGATTTCCGTAATGATCGATGGAGATTTCAGCTCGAAAGAAATTGGAGAACTGAAGATTGCCAACGTCAAATTGGATATACATTTCGAACTTATTTGGCAAAAGAGACGAAGAAACCTTCTGCGCGATCATACATTGCGACAAGGTATCGTTTTCTTGGTAAATTATATTTGGGGAGATTGGCCGGTACCGTCCAATCCCAGTAGCAGTGCGAAATCTGTCCGACAAGAGTGGAAATCGCAAATCGAAAAATTCAAAGAAATTTTCGGAAGGATTCCCGATGGTATAAGCTCTCATGAACATACTCATTATTTTCCAGCTTATTTTGAAATTGCACTCAACCTTGCAAGACATTTCGAAATACCCTTTGTCCGATTTGGAAAAAAAGGTTTTGTAGGAAAAAGGAATTCTGTTAATTTCCTTTTAAATATAATGCGCTGGTTAAACAAAAGAAAATTTCTTCGCTCTAAAATTTCTTCATCTGATTTTTTTGTCAGCCTTGATTGGATAGGTGATGTAAATGATTTTTCGAAAAATATTCCGGAAGGGAAAACTGAAATTGCCTGCCACCCGGAAAGAGAAGAAGAGTTTGATTTTATTGATAAATATTTTTAGTTTGAAGCATATGAGTCCCTGGATCTTTGCATTTGCCAGTGTCGTTGTCGTTAGTCTTATTTCCCTCGTAGGTGTTTTTACGTTATCGGTCCAAGAAAAATATATTCGCCGGATAATCATATATTTAGTCAGTTTTGCCGTCGGTGCACTTTTTGGAGATGCGCTTGTTCATCTTCTTCCTGAATCATTCAAAAACATCGAATCAAGCCTCACGGTCTCACTCCTTGTCCTTTCGGGGATCATAATATTTTTCGTATTGGAAAAATTTGTCTATTGGAGGCACTGCCATATTGTGGAAAACGAAAAACACCATCATCCAGTGGTCGTTATGAATATCGTCGGGGATTTTATTCACAATTTTTTGGATGGAATCATAATCGGAGCCAGCTATATTGTCAGCATTCCACTTGGCTTTGCGACAACGCTCGCAGTCGTCCTTCATGAGATTCCGCAGGAAATCGGTGATTTCGGGGTCTTGATCCATGGCGGGCTGTCAGTAAAAAAAGCATTGCTCTTCAATTTTCTTTCTGCGCTGGCGGCGCTGATCGGGCTATTTTTGGTGTTTGCCCTTGGATCAGTGGCGAGTAACTTTTCACTATATCTTCTTCCGATCGCGGCAGGGGGCTTCTTATACATCGCCGGATCGGATCTCATTCCCGAGCTCAAACACGAAACAAAAATAGCCGCCTCAGTTGGGCAGCTATTGGCAATTCTTCTTGGAATCGGCGTAATGATGGCATTGCTTTTCCTGGAATAATTTGACAATGACGGGGAAAAAGGCAATAATTTTATCAAAATTAAAATAGCAATAATCTCAAGGAGGTCTTATGCCCATTACGGATGAACAGCGGGCGAGATTAGGGTCGTGTCCAAATTGTGGAGCCTTGACCCTCGGCAAGGACTGTGAACTTTGCGGTCCCGCGGAACTCTACGAAAAGGAAAAGGAAGGGGATCGGAGGTAAAGAAAAGGGGAAATATCCCAAGTAAAAAAAGATTGCAGGCGCATGCCCGCAATCTTTTTAATTTTATAAGTATCAAATTAGTACTTCCATCAAACTCTGGCCCGTCATTTCCGGCGGAACAGGTATGTTCATCACGGATAGAATGGTCGGGGCGACATCGCTCAGGATTCCGCTAGGGTTGCTTGTCGCAGTGACGATCTGCGACTCGTTTTTTTGTTTTTGGTTTGTGGGATTTAGATACCAAAAAGGGACAGGGAAAGAAGAATGCTCCGTATCAATTTCTTCTGTCCGCGGATTGATGACTTCTTCGGCGTTTCCGTGATCGGCCGTGATGAAAATATGTCCGCCAATCTTCAAAATTTCGGGAATGAGTTTTCCAAGACATCCGTCGAGCGCTTCAACAGCGGCAATAGTAGGCTTTATTTTTCCGGTATGGCCTACCATATCTGCGTTGGCAAAGTTGATTAGCGTGAAACCGTATTTCCCTTTGCCCAGCTCGTTCAGTATTTTCTCTTCAATTACATAGGCGCTCATCTCTGGCGCTTTGTCATAGGTTGAAACTGATTGCGATGGAACGAGAATATGATCTTCTCCGGGAAAAGCTTCTTCGCGTCCGCCGTTAAAAAAATAGGTGACATGAGCATACTTCTCCGTTTCAGCGATGCGCAGTTGCTTGATATTGTTCTGGCTTAAAATTTCGCCGAGGCAATGTTTGATTTCCTGGGAACCAAAAGCAACTTTGACCGGCAGGTTATCTTCGTATTTTGTCATTGTGACAAAATCAACGTCGGGAAGATATTTTTTTCTTTCGAATTTTGAAAAAGTGGGGAGAGTGAAGGCCTTTGTGATCTGTCTCGCCCGGTCTTCGCGAAAATTGAAAAAAATCACGGAATCTTTTTCTTCAATCGGATGAAGCTCCCCTCTTTCATCTTCAATCATGATCGGTTCGATAAATTCATCGGTGATGTTTCGATCATATGATTTTTGAAGTGCCGCTTGGGCGTTTTTTTCTCTTTGGCCGATTCCTTCAGTGAGAAGGGCATAAGCTTTTTCAGTCCTATTCCAATTATCATTTCTGTCCATTGCGAAATATCTTCCCGAAAGCGAAGCGATTCGGACAGATGGGTATTCTTTGAGACGTTCGTTAATATCCTGAAGGATCTTTATGCCCGATTGAGGTGGCGCGTCACGTCCATCAGTGAAAAGATGGAGGTAAACTTTTTCAAGGCCGTTGTTTTTGGAAAATTCAAGAAGGGCGTACAAATGTTCAAGTGAGCTATGGACGCCTCCGCTTGAAGCCAGTCCCATGACATGCAGAGCGCTTTTGTTTTTTTGGACATTTTCGACGGCAGACAAAAAACTCTCATTCGTAAAAAAACTTCCATCCTGAATGGAAAGAGTGATGCGGGGAAGGCTTTGATATATGACACGACCGGCGCCCAAAATGAGATGTCCCACCTCAGAATTTCCTACCTCTCCCCAGGGCAGACCCACGGAAATTCCCGAGGCCTGAAGCAACGTTTGAGGATAGTGCCGAATAAGTTTGTCGATAGTTGGCGTATTTGCTTGGGCGATGGCGTTTCCCTCAAGATTTGGATTTTCTCCCCATCCATCTAGGATGATGAGGTATACGGGTTTTTGCATATGGTGATTTTATCACAATTTGCCCTCTTTGACAAAAAAAGAGTTTTCAGGTAGCATTACAAGTGGTTAATATTAATTTCAGCTTCAGTTGATAACAGTGACTTGTATCTAGCACATAGTATCTAGTATTTGAAACACTGAAGAATTGCAAAATTTTCAAAGCAAATGACAACAATCAGGTGTTATCAAGTGAATAGCTCGCAAAAAAATGGAATTCAGTTTCGGACTTCTTTTGATTGGAATTTTGGCTCTTGCAGCCGGCTCGGTCTTGGGGTATCTCGCCCGCCAGTCGATTGCTAAGAAGCAACTTGGAACAGCAGAGGGAAAAATCAACAAAATGACGCAGGAAGCCGAGGAACAAGCTCGGACGGTTTTGCTTGAGGCGAAAAACAAGGCAGTTGAAGTTTTAGACGAGGTAAAAAAAGATGAAAAGAAAAGACAAGAGCAAATTTTCCGAAGCGAGAAAAGGCTTGAGACCCGTGAAGAAAATCTAGATCGAAAAATGAACGAATTGGAAAAAGAAAAAAGAAATCTGATTAGCAAAGCGGACGAGATCAAACGGATCAGAAAAGAAACGGATGCTGCGCGACAGGAAGAACTCAAGCGTCTGGAAAAAATTGCCGGTCTTTCTAAGGAAGAAGCCAAAAAAATATTGCTTCAATTGGCGGAAGAACAAAATCGCGATATTTTGGCGGTCAGGATAAAAAAATTGGAAAAAGATGGACAAGAGGAGCTCGAAAAAAAAGCACGCAATATCATGACGCTTGCAATGCAAAGATATGCCGGAAGTCATTCGGCGGAAACTACAACTTCAACGGTTTCCATTCCGTCTGACGAGCTCAAGGGAAGAATCATTGGACGCGAAGGAAGAAACATCAAAACCCTTGAGAGGCTCACTGGCATTGAAGTGATCGTTGACGATACTCCCGAAGCGATCGTGCTTTCTGGATTCAATCCAGTGCGACGCGAAATTGCTCGCATTGCGCTTGAAAAATTGCTTTCCGACGGAAGAATTCACCCGACGCGTATTGAAGAAGCGGTCAACTTTGCCAAAACGGAAGTGAATAATAAGATCAAGGAAGCCGGTGAAGCGGCGGTATATGACGTGGGCGTGGCAGGTCTTGATCCAAAAATAATTCAGCTCATCGGACGGCTTCGTTTCCGGACAAGCTATGGCCAAAACGTACTCTTGCACTCACTTGAAGTGGCGCATCTTTCCGGTGCTCTTGCTGCAGAACTTGGTGCGAATGTGAGTCTCGCGAAAAAAGCTGGACTTTTACACGATATTGGAAAAGCGATTGATCATGAAGTGCAAGGAACCCATATTGAGATCGGAATCAGTATTCTCAAAAAATTCGGAATAGGACAGGATGTTATCGATGCCATGAAGTCGCATCATGAGGACTATCCTTTCGAAACCAACGAAGGGATGATTATCGCGGCAGCCGACGCGCTTTCCGCTTCACGTCCTGGTGCGAGAAAAGATACTCTCGAAGACTATCTCAAACGTCTCACAGAGCTTGAGGGTGTCGCGCAATCTTTTGACGAAGTGGAAAAAACTTATGCCATTCAAGCTGGTCGTGAAATTCGAGTTTTCGTGAAGCCGGACAAGATTGACGATTTAGGAGCGGTTAAATTGGCGCGTTCTATTGCGGACAAGATTGAGCAAGAACTCAAATATCCGGGCGAGATCAAAGTTAATGTTCTGCGCGAAACAAGAGCGGTTGAAATAGCGAGATAAAATTTTCTAATTTTTTGCGATTGAAAATTTTCGCGGCTCTTGTCAGTACTATAAGGAAGTACTAAAATATATTTAGGCTTTATACAAGGGTAAAAAATAAGCTAGAAGGCGGGGTGAATTTATGGCAACAGACATCAATAAAGAAATCTTGGTGGATATGGTGGCTGACAAAACTGGAATGGCAAAAAAAGACATCGAGATTGTCGTCGATAATGTCGTGGATGTGATCATGGATGCATTGCATGAGGATCGAAAGGTGACGATTGCGAGTTTTGGAACGTTTAAGGTGACCCATCGCGCGGCGCGGGAAGGTATCAATCCACAGACCAAGCAGCGGATCATGATCCCGGCAGTGAATACGCCGAAGTTCACGGCGGGCAAGCGTCTCAAAGAAACGGTCAGGTCGCAAGTTCCCAAGACGACGGAAACTTCTGAAACGCAACAGTAATTTTTTTAAAATGTTTTTCGCCTGCCCCCTTTTTATTCAGGGGGCAGTTGCTAATATTGACGGAGTGTCGTATACCGGCAGTACGCGTGCTTTGGGAGCACGTTGACTGGGTTCGATTCCCAGCACTCCGAAAGGTTGATAAAAAAATATTTTTCGGTTAGAATTTTGTAGTAAGGTCCGCCTTCGAGGACTGCTTAGCGGGTATAGTATAGTGGTTATTATGTCAGGTTTCCAACCTGAAAACGCGGGTTCGATTCCCGCTACCCGCTCAGTTTTCAAAAAATCTGAAACAAGGCTTTCTTAAAACTTTTTCCAGTTCTAACCTAAAACTGATTTTCACAAAAATTGGCTTGCTTGAGCCTTTTTTTGTACGAATTTTTCCGATATTTCAGGGAAAATTTCATTTCAAACACTTGGTTCTAGCTGCGTGCCCTTGCCAGTCTCTGCTCGATGCAGAACCAATTTTAGGCGTTGTTTCTCATATGGATAAGTGCGAGGTTAGAACTGGAAAAAATTTCCTTCGTTTTGGTTAACAAAGTGTTTTATACCCTGTGTATTTTAGGAGTTTTGTTTATGGCTTTTTATTGACAAATCGCAAACAAACTGCTAGCTTTGTCCTACTCGAGCGAATACCACGCCGAGAATACCGGACGGGAGGAACATTAACAATGAAGAAAAAAAGTCTTCTGACCCACTCAACGAGGGTGGCCATGTCGCTAGCGGCCGTCAATACGGAGCATACGGTCGAAAAGCCGGGCATGTCCTATCGCTCTATCGGCACGGCCCTTGATTTATTCGAGGTTTTTCTCGAAATTCCTACAAGACCGAAAGACCCTCATCTGGCAGAAATGGTCGGTTATCTGCATGAAATTCCCAAGCTTTTCAAAACGGCCTGCGAAAATTCTCTGAGGGCTTATAGGGAGCTCACAAGGGCGCTCGGAAAGCTGAGCGAGCATGAGATGCTAGACAAGGAAGTCTGGCGTGATTGGCAGGAATACTACGAGGAATTGCAAGAAGACATCCGCCAGAAGAGGAAAGCACACGGCAAGACATCAAAGGAAGTCGTGGATCTTTTCGACTTTCTGGCAACGCTCGCCGAGCATGACAACGTCAAGACCCCGCTAATGTGGAATCTCCAGCCGAAGGCCGCGCATGTTTTCCATAGGGTGATGAAAGAAATATACCAGCCCGGAAAACCTGATTCATACCCCTTTTCCGATCAGAGAATCGCGGGGATCATCATCAGATATCTCGGGTCACCGCTGTTCAAGAACTATCCAGAAAAGGGGAGTTCTAATTATATTCTCTTTCGTCAGGTCGTCTACGACCTCTTTGAGACTTGGGGATGTTGGCACGATCATCCTGAAATCAGGCCGCGTCTGTTGAGGGCGCTTCACCGGACGGACCAAATATCCATGCTTCTCACGAGTTTGCGCTACGATCACATCATTCCGGACTTTCTGAAGTTTGCCGTAGAAGTCGACGGAATGCATATGGAGAGATTTTTGGATCCGGCACCCTACGGGGAATATGATCCCAAAAACCCTCTTGTGTTTCTGGAGATGCACAAGGATAAGCACTTTACCGGCCGCATGATTTCCAATGTTCTTCGTCTCATCAAAGTCTGCTATAGGGGACCCGCTGGTTCATGGTAAGATAGGATGAGAGGACAGTTGGAGAAATTGAAGAAAAACGAAGTAATTACGGGTTGGCTGCCATTTAGCCAACCCGTAATTTTATTTAAAGCTTATACAAAGCATTTTTCCGTAAACCCAGTTCTAACCGCATGAACTAACCAGCTCAGGCAAACAAAAACACGACCCATGAAGGATCGTGTTTTTGTATGCTTAAAAGTAGTCAGCACTTAAGATAAAAATTAGTGATAAATATCCTCTTCGGTTGCGATTTGGGGTTCTTGGTTTTCTAGTGGTTTGCTAATATCCCAAAGTAATTTGTGATAAATTTTCATCATCTGTGCGTAATCCTCACTTTCAATGACAAAACCAAAACCTTCTTTTCTGGAGCTAATGATTGCAACCTTGTTGTCGTATATACACATAGTATTTGCGATTGAAATGTCATGTGGAGTAAAGCGAATTTCGCGAAGAGTTTTTTTGAAAGTTTCCGGCTTTAAATACTTGTAGTCCGGAACTTGTTGGGAGGTGATATATACAGACTTTACCCAAATGCCCTGCTTGGTTCGCTCTTCGACATATTTATTCAGAAAATCTTCGCCGATAGTTTCCAGCATTGATTGGATTGGCGATATCCACAGTGTGGTTTTGTTGTGAGCGGAAAGAGTATCCAGATATATTTCACGGATGCCATTTTTATTTTCGTAAAAAGTAATCTTGGGTTTGAAGGGGGTATTATTGTTGAGTGATTTCAGCTCTGGCAAAATTTCATTGATGAGCTGCTCTTTCGCTTTGATATCCCTTTTGAGCTTATCTGGATTTTTGGCCACTATCAGTTTTTTCTTTCCTTCAGTGGACTGAGAAATAAGCCCCATATTCTTGAGACTTTTTAGCATCTCATAAACGGTGCTCCGTTTTATTTCTGCTTTTATGGAAAGATTTTGAATAGTTGTCGCTCCAAGCTCAAGGGCAGCCAAGTATACCTTGGCTTCTTTTTCTTCCAGTCCTATTTGCTCGAGATCCTGTTCTAAGCTCATGTCAAGCTAATTATATATTATGACGAAAAAATTGTCAACAAAAATTATAATATATTGCTTTATACAAAGGTAAATATTATAAAATATCATAAATATATCCAAACTATTGACACTTTATTTATATTCTGCTATACTCCTCTGTTACGATGAAAATTCAACGTAATGATGAATTAATAAAATACGCGCCATAGCCTACAAGGGAGGGTTAAAATGAAAAAGGATCGGTTTCAGCAAGTCGTTAGAGAAAAGAGGATTAGCGAAGGTGGTCGCGTGACCATTGAGACTAACTGCATAAAAGATGGCAAAATAAAACCGGGTTGGGTAAGTCAGTATTTTGTCAAAATTACAGAACTGACGTCCTACAGCATAAAGGGACATAAAGTGAATCTAGACGATTACGAAAAAGATCCGCAAAAAGCTCTTGCGGACGCACAAAAAGAGGGGGAGAAGACCTGGTTTGATTGCGAAATTGTTGCCTTAAGAAATGGCTTCGTCGTATATCCTCTCCTCTGAACAACGCTTCGGGTTTGAGGTGGGAACTGAATCTAGTTCCTGCCTCTTTTTATTCAGAACAATTAATTAAATCTCCTTATAGCAGGACGTCAGCTTACAGAAAGTATTCTATTTCCCTAAACCCAGTTCTAACTGCATGTACTAGCCAGCTCCAGGTATCAAAAAATCCAAACCAAGTTTTTTTATAACTTTTTCCAGTTCTAACCTAAAACTGATTTTCACAAAAATTGGCTTGCTCGAGCCTTTTTTTGTACGAATTTTTCCGATATTTCAGGGAAAATTTCACTTCAAGACTTGGTTCTAGCTGCATGCCCTTGCCAGTCTGGGGATTCATCGCTACGCGTGTTTGCCATAATAAAAATGTTTGCTATAATGTAAATATACGAAAAAACTTGAGTGGAGCAAACGTTATTCTCTTCTAGAAAAAACCGACTTACATAAGCAGGGTCAGATTGTATCCAAAAGCGCAATTTCCAGCTTATAAATAAGTCGTTTTTTTATTAACTATGAACAAAGAAAAAATCTTATCCCTTGCCAGAGAACACTTGGCGTCCGTTTGCCTGAGCATGAAAAAGGGGCTGGAAAATGTCGAGAAATCACTTAAGCTGAACAAGAAAAGATTCAGCTCTCTTTCTTATGCCGACAAGATGGTTGGAAGGGTCATAATCGCCAATGGCGAGAAAAGAATCAGCGAACTCAATCATTTGAAAAGTTCTCCTTATTTTGTACGCTGCGATGTTATTTTCGATAAGGAAGAAAAAGAAAATCGAATCTACTTTGCTAAATTCGGTTTTAGCGAAAGAGATGTTTATTCCTGGGTAACACCAGCATCTGCGATTCGCTTCGAAAATCCAGGAGACGTAAAATATAAACGTCCGGACGGAAGAATGCAGAAAGTGAAACTGCTCAGAAAAGATCAATATATGATTGTCGATGGAAAAATAAAATTTCTGTCGTCGGAGAAGATTGACACTCCAAGAGAGTTGGTATATGAAGAATACTTTTCAACCAAAAAGACCGGCTTTATTCTCCCCGAAATTGTGGCCCAAATGGAGAAAGCTCAAGATCAGGTGATTCGTGCCCATCACAAAGAGCCGTTTCTTATTTCCGGTCCGGCCGGAAGTGGTAAAACAACATTAGCTCTTCATCGGGTAGCCTACCTCGTTCAGTCTCCGGATTTGGCCGATATCTTTACCAGTAAATCCATAATAGTATTTGTTCAGGATAATGGCACAAAGGAATATTTTTCCCATCTTTTACCGGAGCTTGGTATCGATGATGTTAAAATCATTACTTTTTCTGAATGGGCATTTGAGATCCTTGGCATAGGTGGAAACTTAACCGAAAGATATGGAGATAACGAATGCGAAAAAGATTTATACGAATTTAACAAACTAGAAGCCCTGAATAATTTAGCCAAACAGACGTACGCAAAAGTGAGTCCGTTTTCGATACTCAAAAAAGCTTATGGAAAATATTTCGATGCTGGCCAAAAAATATTATTTCAGCGCCAGATAAGCGATGTAGTTTTTGACAGTGTTGATTTGACTTTGCTTCTTAAAGTGACTCATGCGAACAATAATAAATTAAGCACAACCAGGGAATACTACATTAAGCAAAAAAATGGATCAGTAAAAAAAAGAAAAGAAGTAGTACCATTAGAATATTCATTGGCAGTGATAGACGAATTTCAAAATTATCTACCCGACCAGCTGCGGCTTATCAAATCCTGCATTAGTGAGAAGAGCCAAGCTGCAGTTTATGTCGGAGATATGGCGCAACAGATAAAATTGGGAACTATTCGCCGGTGGGAAGATATTGAAGAAAAGATGGAAAAAAATCGTAAAGTCACTTTGCAAAAAGTTTATCGGAATACGAAAAATATTTTGCAATATATCAGAACTCTGGGATATGACATCGAAATACCCGATCAGCTGAAAGAAGGAAAGGAAGTAAAAGAATATATTTTGAAAAGCAAGGACGGGGAAATCGAGCAAATCAAAAAAATTATTACATCTAATAATTTTTCCAGTGTTGGAATATTAGCCAAGGAGACTGATTATTTGGTGGAATTCAAAAAAGCTTTTGGAGATAATAATAAAGTTCATGTAATGACGATGAACGAAGCACAGGGAGTAGAGTTTGATATTGTTGTTATTGTTGGTGTCAGCAAGGATATGTTTTCCAGTCACGAAGATGATAAATATCGAAATTTAGCTAAAGAGAAAATGAGAATCAATAAAGATCTTCTTTATGTATCGCTTACGAGAGCTATATCGGAATTACATGTAATGGGAAAAGTTAAATTAACCAGTAGTATTCATTTTTGATTTAGCTTATATAAAGCTTTTTTCTCTAAATCCAGTTCTAACCGCATGAACTAACCAGCTCCGCAAAATATACTTTGCATTATCCTGAAAAACGTGCTATAATTGAAATTAGGAAACGGGTGAAGTCCCGTTTTTTGCGTTTTAAAGGCGAAAAAGTAATACAAACACAAAATCAGTCGAAAAGATATGTTCAAGAAAACGAAAGTGAAGAGAAGTCTCAAAAAAATCAAAAAAGAAATCAAAAATATGCGAAAAAAACCGGAAGAGGTGGCATTTGTTTTCTTGACCGTTTTGGCGCTGGTTTTCGCGGGAATGTGTTTTGACAAAATTGAATTTGACATAAAGACTCCGGCTGCTCCGGTTACGGAAGTGAAAAAAACAGTGTCACCAAGAGAAGTGAAGATCAAAAAAATGGTCGCGGGATTTCCAATTCGCGAGATGGCACCCTTCATTGCCAAGAAAAACAAAAAAGTGGCAGCCTATCTTGTGGCGATTGCCAAAAAAGAAAGCAATTGGGGATTATATGCGCCGAAAAAAGCAGGAAAAAACTGCTACAACTATTGGGGATATCGGGGTCCAGAGAATACAACCGAATCCGGATATAGTTGTTTTGACTCTCCTGCCCAAGCTGTGAACATCGTCGGCAATAGGCTCAATGATCTGATCGTGAAAAAAATTGATTCTCCGCGGGATATGGTTGTTTGGAAATGCGGAAACAATCGCTCGGCGCGAATGACGGCCAGCGCGGCAAAATGGGTCAGGGATGTGAACTTATATTATAAAAAAATGATGTGAAGATCGAAATATTTTTTCCATTGAATCCCGAGATACATATTTGGGATTTTTTTGATGTGAAAATTGTGCTAGAATGGTTCTGATGAAAATAATTTTGAAGATAAATGAGGATAGTGGCGTCAAACTCTCACTTTTCGAGGGAAAAAGGGAAGTTGATGGTCTTGCGTGGAAGGATGAGAACTCACTTTCACGTTTTTTGCTTGTGAATTTGGACAAACTTTTGCGAAAAAACAAAGTGGGGCTTGACAAAATTTCAGGATACACGATAATAAGTGAAGTACTGCAAAAATGGACGACATATCGGATTGCGGATATGACCTTGAAGACGCTGAAAATCGGGTCATCCTCCTCACTGGCGGATAAACTTGCAAAATAAATCAAGGTGTGCTAGATTACAAATTACGATGTCACTGTTTAACTTCGGGGGATTTGAATATATCAGCCAAATATAATTAAATACTTCTAACTAAAACCACTTAGCCAAAACTATCCGTTTCCAAGAAATTTTCGAAACGGAGGTTGGAGAGTGGTGTGTCTTTTATGTCGCAAGGGGCCAAAACTCTCGGGGTGAAAGAGTCCTTCAGCCCGCAATCCTCCCTTCAAAAGAGGAAGTTTTTCAAGCGTCTTCCAATGGTTTCACTTCCAAATCTGATCGAAACTCAGACAGTTTCTTATGATTGGCTTTTGAAGGAGGGACTCAAGGAACTTTTTGAAGAAGTGAATCCGATAAGCGATTTCACAGGAAAAGATTTGGAACTTTCCTTTGGTGAATACTATCTGGACGAACCTAAATATGACGAAAAGGTTTCCAAAGAAAAAAACATATCCTATGAAGCGCCTCTTCGAAGCGCCGTGAAACTTCTCAACAAGCAGACGGGAGAAATCAAGGAGCAGGAAGTGTACTTAGGTGATCTTCCGATTATGACCGATCGGGGGACTTTTGTGATAAACGGAGTTGAAAGAGTTGTTGTGAGTCAGCTTATTCGGAGCCCTGGGGTGTTTTTCACGATGGAATACCAAAAAGGAAAGAGGCTTTTCGGAGCCAAGATCATTCCGAATCGAGGCGCCTGGCTTGAAATGGAAACAGATTTGGATGGAGCGCTTTGGGTGAAAATAGACCGGAAAAGAAAAGTAGCAGTAACATCATTGCTGCGGGCTTTTGGCATGGCAACCAACGAAGAGATTGTTAAGACCTTTGCTGACGTAAACAAAGGAGAAACAAATTATATAGAAGCAACGATCGAAAGAGACGCCGCTAAAGACCAAGGCGAGGGATTCAAAGAAGTGTATAAAAGGATTCGTCCGGGCGACCTGGCATCGGTTGAAAATGCCAAGCAAATGATCGAATCGATGTTTTTCAATTTCGACCGATATGATTTTGGAAAAGTCGGAAGGTATCGTCTCAATCAGAGATTGGATGTCAATGTTCCAAATGATGAAAAATACCGAATTTTGCGCCCGGAAGATCTGATTCTCATCATCAAAGAAATAATCAACCTCAACAACAATCCTATCGCCGAGCCGGATGATATCGACCATTTAGGAAACCGACGCGTGCGCTGCGTGGGCGAACTTGTCCAAAACAAATTTCGGGCCGGACTTGCCCGCATGTCTCGCAATATCAAAGATCGGATGAGCACTTGCGATCTGGCAACGGTTGTGCCGGGCCAGCTTATCAACTCGCGTCCTGTTGCGGCGGCTGTCAAAGAATTTTTTGCTTCTTCCCAGCTTTCCCAGTTCATGGATCAAGTGAATCCGTTGGCTGAGTTGGAACACAAAAGAAGGCTTTCTGCAATGGGTCCCGGGGGCCTCACGCGCGAGCGAGCCGGATTCGAAGTGCGTGACGTCCACCAGTCGCACTATGGCCGCATTTGCCCAGTGCAGACCCCGGAAGGGCCGAATATCGGACTTGTGAACCACATTGCCTGCTATGCCAGAATAAATGAATTCGGTTTCATTGAAACGCCGTACCGAAAAGTTGTTTTGCGGGGCGGTCGTCCGTATGTGACGAACGAAATTGAATATTTGAATGCGACGATCGAGGATCGCAAGGTCATCGCTCACGCGGATATAAAAATTGGCGATGATGGAGAACTTCTCGAAGAAAAATTGGAAGCTCGTGTAAAAGGGAAGCCTTCCATTATTGAATCAACGAAGATTGATTTCGTGGATGTTTCTCCGAAACAATGCATTTCGATCGCTACCGCGCTCATTCCTTTTCTTGAACATGATGATGCCCACCGTGCTCTCATGGGTTCCAATATGCAGCGCCAGGCTGTATCGTGTATTCTTCCGCAGGCGCCATATGTCGGAACGGGACTTGAAGACAAAGCGGCGGCTGATTCCGGTCAGGTAATTCTTGCCAAGGAGGAAGGGGAAGTGGTCGAGGTGGATGCGAGCCATGTGACGGTCAAAGAGGAAAAAGAAGGGGAAAAGCCAAGCAAGAGAACCTATTGGCTGCAAAATTTTGAAAGATCAAACGCTTTTACTTGTATGAACCAAGTTCCGAGGGTGTTGAAAGGTGAATGGCTAAAGAAAAATCAGCTGATTGCGGATGGCGCTTCGACGGACAAGGGAGAGTTGGCTTTGGGACAAAATGTTCTGGTGGCTCTCATGCCTTGGGAAGGCTCAAACTTTGAAGACGCTATCATCATTTCTGAGCGACTTCTTCAGGATGACCGCTATACCTCGATCCATATCGAAGATTTTTCGGTTGATATTCGCGATACGAAACTTGGGCCGGAAATGGTGACACGCGATATTCCAAACATTGGAGAAGAACGCCTCAAAAATCTTGACGACACAGGGATTATCCACATTGGAGCGGAAGTTTCTTCGGGAGACATTATGGTTGGAAAAATTTCTCCGAAAGGTGAAGGCGATCTGACCCCAGAAGAGCGGCTTTTGCGAGCGATCTTCGGCGAGAAATCAAAAGATGTGAAAGACACATCCCTCTATCTTCCCCATGGAGAACACGGAAAGGTTGTGGATATAAAAATATTTTCTCGCGAGCAGGGCGACAAACTTTCAGCCGGCGTCATTCAGCAAATTCAAGTGAGCGTGGCTCAGCTTCGCAAAATTTCAGTCGGTGACAAGCTGGCCGGACGACACGGAAACAAAGGCGTGATCTCAAAGATCGCGGCGGTTGAAGATATGCCGTATCTTCCGGACGGAACACCGGTGGATATCATCTTGAATCCGCTTGGAGTGGCTTCGCGTATGAACATCGGACAAATTCTCGAAGCCCATCTCGGTTGGGCGGCTTCGAAACTCGGATACAACGCGGCAAGTCCGTCGCTTGACGGAGTGAGCGAAGAAGATATCAAAAAAGAGCTCAAAAAAGCAGGTTTGCCTGAAGACGGAAAGATCGGCCTCATAAATGGAAAAGACGGACAGCATTTTGAGGAAAAAACGATGGTGGGATATATGTATATTTTAAAACTAAACCATCTTGTGGAAGACAAGATCCACATGCGTTCGATCGGACCATATTCCCTCATTACTCAGCAGCCTCTCGGCGGAAAAGCTCAATTTGGAGGACAACGTTTTGGTGAAATGGAAGTATGGGCGCTTGAAGGATATGGCAGTGCATATACTCTCCAAGAGATGATGACGATTAAATCCGATGACCAGCTCGGCCGCTCGAAAGCTTATGAATCCATTATCAAAGGCGAACCGATCAAAGCTCCGAACATTCCGGCGTCCTTCAATGTTCTTGTCAATGAATTGAAAGGGCTGTGCCTCAATGTGGATGTGTCAGGAGAAAATTTTGATCCGGAAAGAAAAGAACCCATTGAAGAAAATAAAATCGCCTCTTCAGCGGACAAGGAAACGAAAGATATTGAAAAATAATATTTTTTCCACAAGAAGATTATGGCTCAATCAACAAATACCAGAGTAAACGACTTTGATTCTATCAGGCTCAAGCTTGCCAGCCCCGATGATATTTTGAATTGGTCGCATGGAGAAGTGACGAAACCTGAAACAATCAACTATCGAACCCAGCGCTATGAGCGGGATGGTCTTTTTTGTGAAAAAATTTTCGGACCGGCCAAAGATTGGGAATGCTATTGCGGAAAATACAAAAAAATTCGGTATAAAGGAATCATTTGCGACAAGTGCGGAGTGGAAGTGACTCGATCAATTGTCCGTCGTGAAAGAATGGGACACATCAAATTGGCGGTTCCGGTTTCCCATATTTGGTTTTTGCGAGGAGTGCCTTCAAAGATCGGACTGTCATTGGGAATTTCAGCCCAAGATCTTGAAAAAGTAGTATATTTTGCGAGTTATATCGTAATGGAAGTGGATGAAAGCTCCAGGAAAGAGGCTCTTGAAAGAATGGATGTGGAATTCAAGGGCAAGCAAAAAAAGATCAAAGCCGAAGAAACGAAAAACTCCGATTCCGACGAAGAAGATCTCAAAAGTGCCTATCAGGGTGGACGTGACGAGCTGAAAAATCTTCGAAAATTCCAGATTCTTTCCGAAGTGGAATATTTCAATCTTTCCCTTAAGTATGGGCATGTTTTCAAGGCCGGAATCGGCGCTGAAGCAGTTCGCAAAATTCTGGAGGGTCTCAATCTTGAGGAAGAGATCAAGAGAATTGAAAAAGAGCTTGAAGGCGACAAAATTTCGGATAAGAAAAAACTTTTGAAACAATTGAAACTTTTTCAAGGAATGAATCAAGTGGGTATTCGTCCTGAATGGATGCTTCCAACCGTAATCCCGGTGATCCCTCCGGATCTCCGACCGATGGTTCAGCTCGATGGAGGAAGATTTGCGACTTCAGATCTCAACGACCTTTATCGACGGATTATCAATCGCAACAATCGACTCAAAAAGTTGATCGAGATCGGTGCGCCGGAAGTGATTTCGCGAAACGAAAAAAGAATGCTCCAGGAAGCGGTAGACGCCCTCTTTGACAACAGTGCGAGACGCGGACAGACATCCGTGGCTGCTTCCACTGGCCAGAAAAGAGCTCTGCGGTCTTTGGCTGACATGCTAAAAGGAAAGCAGGGACGTTTTCGTCAGAACTTGCTTGGAAAGCGGGTTGACTATTCTGGCCGCAGTGTGATCGTCGTCGGTCCAAAACTCAAATTGCATCAGTGCGGATTGCCGAAAAAAATGGCGCTTGAACTTTTCAAACCCTTCATCATCAACAAGCTGATTGAAAAAGAATATGCCCACAATGTGCGATCAGCAGGAAAAATGGTGGAATTTGAAACCGAAGAGGCCTATGAAATTCTCGACGAGATAATCGAACATCACTATGTGCTTTTGAACCGTGCTCCAACTCTGCATCGGTTGAGTATTCAAGCTTTCCAGCCGGTTCTTATTGAAGGAAAGGCTATTCAAATTCATCCAATGGTTTGCTCTGCTTTCAACGCGGATTTCGACGGAGACCAAATGGCGGTTCACGTTCCCCTCACAGAAAATGCGCGTCGCGAAGCCCGGGATATTATGCTTTCCTCAAAAAATCTCTTGAAGCCTGCTAGCGGAGAGCCGATTACGATTCCGTCGCAGGATATGGTGCTGGGTTGCTACTATATGACTCATACGCGAAAAGGCTCCAAAGGAGAAGGAAAAATATTTTCCTCTGCTGAAGAGGCCAAGATCGCTTTTCATTTTGAAGAGATCGAGCTCAAATCGGATATTGAGGTAGAAATCAAAGGAGAGAGAATAAAAACTTCCATCGGAAGAGTGCTTTTCAATGAAATTCTGCCGGAGGAATTGGAATTTGTGAATGAAGAGATGGACAAAGGAAAGTTACGCCAGATCGTGGCACGATGCCTTGAGATTTCAGGAAGAGAACGGACGGCGAAATTTGTTGATGATCTAAAAAATTTAGCTTTTTCTCTCGTCACTCGGTCCGGCATAAGCTGGGGGATGGATGATTTGAAAATCCCAGTTGAAAAGAAAAAAATAATCGAAACAGCGGAGGAAAAAATACGATCAATCACCACTCAATATGAAATGGGACTTTTAACCGACCGGGAAAGGAAAAATCAGGTCATTGAAGTTTGGAGCGGAGCGAAAGGCGAGATAACAGAAGCTGTTCGCGCGTCGCTCGACAAAGAAGGGCCAGTCTATGCCATGGTATATTCCAAAGCGCGTGGTACGGAAGCGGTGGTTGTTCAGATGACGGGAATGAAAGGTATGGTGGCTGGACCGACCGGTGAAACAATTGAACTGCCGGTGATTTCCTCATTTAAAGAAGGATTCAATGTTTTGGAATATTTTATCGCCACTCACGGAGCGCGAAAAGGTATGGCTGATACAGCTCTTCGAACGGCAACGGCTGGATATCTGACACGCCGTCTTGTTGATGTCGCTCAAGACGCAGTTGTCCGGGAACTTGATTGCGGCGACACGCAAGGTAATTTCATGTACCGCGCGGACTCAGAAGTGGTCGGGATCAGTTTCGCTTCAAGGATCATGGGAAGAATTTTGCTTGAAGACGCAACCAATCCCAAGACCAAAAAAGTGATGTTCAAAAAAGATGAACTCATCACGAAAGAAAAAGCCGAAGAAATTGAAAAGAGCGGACTTGAAAAAATCAAAATACGGTCTGTTATCACTTGCCGCACCCGTCGGGGAATCTGCCAGAAATGCTACGGAATGGATCTGGGAAGAAACGAGCTCGTGCAGATCGGCCAAGCGGTCGGAATTGTTGCGGCGCAGGCCATTGGAGAGCCGGGAACCCAGCTCACGATGCGTACATTCCACATCGGAGGCGTTGCCGGAACGGACATCACTCAGGGCTTGCCGCGCGTTGACGAAATTTTTGAATCGCGCCCGCCCAAGGGTGAGGCGGCTTTGTCTGAAGACGACGGCCAGGTGATTGAAATAGTTGAAACGGAAAAAGACAAAATCATCCGTGTCGAAGGCGCTCCGGACAAGAAGGGAAAAAAGGAAGTTCGCGAATATGTTGTCTCGGCGGTGATGAACCTTGAAGTGCAAAAAGGCGATCTTGTTGCCAAAGGGCAGGTTTTGAGCGAAGGACATCTCGATCTCAAAAAGATTTTCAAAGTGCAAGGCGAAGAAGCGGTCTTCCGATATATCATCAAAGAAGTTCAAGAAATATATAGCGCGCAGGGTGAAGGGATTAACGACAAACATATTGAAGTGATCATTCGCCAGATGCTTTCGCGAGTGCGCATTCTTGATTCGGGCGACACGACTCTTTTGCCAGGCGACATCGTTGAAGATATCCAGTTGATTGAGGCAAATGAAGAAGCCAAGAAAGCCGGAAAGAGCGTGGCGACGGCAGAAAAGCTCTTGCTTGGAATTTCCAAAGTGGCGCTTTCAACGGAAAGCTTCCTCTCAGCGGCATCCTTCCAGGAAACGGCCAAAGTTCTCATCAACGCGGCGGTAGTCGGGAAAGAGGACAAGCTTCGCGGACTCAAAGAAAATGTCATAATCGGAAAACTGATTCCAGCGGGAACAGGGTATCGGAACAGTTTAAAATAACATACAGGAAGAACAGAACACAGAAAAATCCCCGCGAGGGGATTTTTTTTGGGAATCTTTTCTAAAGTCACAAATATAAATTTATGATTTTGGAAAAGGTGGGGAGGAGGTCGCATTTGCGAACACTCCTCCCCGGGTCATGCGTCGTGTCAGCCGTAAATAAATGAGTCCAATTCACTTGCGGCTGCCGAGTATTCCTCAGGCGTTTTCTCTTCACTCCTTTTGAATCGCTCAGCCCAGACTTTGGCTGTGGCCTCTTTGGACTCATCTGAACTGAGAAGAAAATAGTCATGGTCTGGATAGGGACCCCGTGAATCGAGGTGATTGCGGAGTTCATCCATGAATGACCGAATATCTTCCCTATCGAAAAGAATATAGGCGGAGCTGAAAGGAGGCAAAAGTTCTTCCTTGAAAATCTCAGCCATCTTTTCCGAGGTTACCTCTACTCCTTCGGGGTAAGTGACCCCGAATTTTTCCGCAGCTTCATCATCTCCATCTGTGGCGAAATAGACGAGCTCCCTGGTCAATCTTTCCATATCTTAGTCTCTCCTTAAACCACTGGTTTTCTTCCGGGTTTTTACTGGAAAAGAGGTCTGTAGCCGGTTGAGCTGGCAACGTAGCCTTTTATTTCCAATTTTTGAAAAGCCTTATCAAAAACCCTTCGAAGAACTTCTTTCACTTCCCAAACAGTGGCAGCCTCCTCAGAGAGACCCAGTTTTTCCAAAGCCTCGCCGATGTTCAAAATTTTGGTCCATGCAATTTCTTGATCTTCTAGGAAGTTTTCTATCTCACACATGATATGATCCTCCGCTCCTACCGGTGTCTCTCCAGTTGAAAACTGGGTTGTGAGACTACTCGGCCCGGTTAACCGGAAAGGCAATTCACCCGAAGGTTCATGGAGGACTTTCTTAAAGAGCATCACCTCGCTTTCTTTTTATTTTGAAACTACATTATATACCTAATTTATGTTTTTGTCAACAGCGTGTGAAACATTTCAAACCCTGCGTGAAACCCAAAATAATCCTTTATTTAAGGGAATATAACCAAATAAAAAACCCCGCCGGTTTGCGACCTTTGGGGCTTGGCAGTTTTGTGAAAACCGCGAGGTTTGCGATTTAGAATTCTTCGAAAGCTCCTTCCACAGGACGGACCCAGACAAATCCGTGGATATTTTCCGGGAGCATCTCTTTGATAGCGGCTTTCACCGATCTTATCCGCTCTCTGAGGTTTGCCCTCCGAGCCTCATAGTCTTCGGTCCGGATGATGATGTTCAGAGGGTTGGAGTACTTATCGAAATCGTTAAACTCATCGGTTTTGATTTCGATATCGTCCACGGTCAATCTTCCGTCCGGATCATCAGGTACGTCGAAGGCGCGGGCAATCACGGAAGGCAGCATCGAAATAATTCTTTTCAGCAAGTCATCAGTGATGGCGTCTGGATTCCAATACATTTCCACCCATGGCATGTCGTTTTCTCCTTAGGCTTCGTGGCCTGTGGTTTTTTAATTGCGGTCTTTGACCGATGTACTGATATTATATTCAAGCAGATAATTCATCTTTAGTCAACAAAAAAGCCCCGGCGGCGATGCTACGCAACCGGGGCAAACCTATTTTTATTTCACCACCTCCTTAGCAAGAGACATTATCCCTTCGAGGTTATCTTCGACTGTACATATAACCCCGGGAAGATTGTTTAACTCATCAGCTATTTCTGATGGAGAACTTTCCATAAAGACCATCAGGACGGGACCATCGAACTCATTTCTTAACTTCTTAATAGCTTTATGCGGAGTTCGGGAATCGCAGCAAGGGCAAACTGCAGAGAGAACAATTGTGAGGTCGGCTCCATCCATATTTTGGGTGCAATTTTCTCCTGTCAGTAACGCTTTGTACAAAGGAAGTAATATCTCGTAGTAAAATGAATAGTTGCTCCACTTTACCCATCTTTTGAGAACCTGACTATACTGAAATCCTTCCATATAGTCGAAACTTTCGGCGAGATATCCATGGGGAACCCCATTATTTTCGTCATTTTTAGGGCCAGGAAGCAATTCATTGATAGTAGTGACGTAATATTTCATTGTATTCTCCTTTTTTAAAGAGCTGTTTTATTTGTCGCGCTGTTTCAGCTTGACGTACTAGTATATCATCAAAATTTAATAATGTCAATATTGCTTGATGATAAAATATATGATACAATGTAGTTGCAAATAGGCTAATATATGAAATAATGTCAATAAATATTGATAAAAATGGAAAAAGCGAAATCAGATCCGATCTGAAAAGTCTTGGTTTAGGCGAAAAAGAGACTATTGTCTATGTGGCTCTTTTGGGTCTTGGGGAAACAGGAAGTTCGAAGATTATCAAAAAAACCAGCCTTCACGGCCAGTTTGTCTATACAGCCCTTGAAAGTTTAGAGCAAAAAAGCCTTGTGCAGCATATAATGAAGCGCGGGCGCAAAAAATTCAGCGCCAAAAATCCGAAGATGCTGGTGCAACTCATTGACCGGCAAAAAAGAATGGCCGAAGAAGTGGCTGAGAAACTAAATGAAATGATTTTGATTCCCGCGCGAAATGAATTTGAAGTATTTCAGGGAAAAGAATCATATGTAGCGCATGAGATCGATCTTCTTAATCTTGCGCCGGAGAATTGCGAGTTTTTGATTGTCGGCGGGATGGGAGATAAGTTTTCGGATAATATGGGGGATGAAATTAAATCCTACGAAAAATTGCGAATCGCGAAAAATATAGCTGTCCGTTATCTCGGCAGCGCGGATCAGAAAGAATATCTTGAAAAGAATAAGCGTGCACGGCAATTTTTTGATTATCGAGTTTTGCCGGGGCTGTTCACTGGGATGGTCAATACGAATATTTGGCCGGAGGCAATCGGATTCAATATTTTTGGAGAACCGGTGACAAACTTCACGATTTCAAGCTCGGTTATCTCTGGAAGTTACAAACAATTCTTCGAGACACTGTGGAAATTAGGGGAGATTAAATAAAAATCTCTGTGAGGGGACTTTTCTTATGAAAAACAAAACAAACAAAAATATCGTTGAAACGCAAATTTCAAAATGCGCCGGTTTTCTCAGTTTTTTCTCACCAGCGTTTTGACAGCGCCGACAAGATGACGGCGGTGAGGTTCAGCGCAACGAGCAGTCCAGTCACGGTGGCTGCCGAGACGATGGACATGGCTCCGTGCATCCCATACCTTTCGCGAAGTCTCATATATTTTCGCTTAGGTTGATTATGCCGGCCAAATTCGGGCGGCAGGTCAGTATAGAAGATCAGCGAAGTTTGTCAAGACGCCAGTCAGAATATCAGGCAAATATTGCTTTATAAAAGCCATAATTTTTCTGAAAGAAAGGAACAATGCTTTGACAGATTGATTGCAAGGCGCTAGTCTTATAAAGGACTGTTCTTTCAACTCAAGAAGCAAAGGGGAGGTGGTATAGTGCTGAAAATATTGGAAAAAGCGCATTTTGATGCGATGCGAATGAGGCAATGCGCCAGAATCGTTCTGGAAATTAACGGAGAAAGACTTCAAATTTTCCGGAATGAAGATCCAAAAATCAATGTCATCGCCGTGATTGGATCCAGCTCACGGACATATGGACAAAAAGTTGTTCTGGAGGAGATTGGATTGTGGAGAACGCGTCCTTTCAGCGAGGGAAAGCTGGCTTGTAGCGATATCAGTGGCGACGGCGTGCGATATATTGCGCCGCGAATCAATGTGTTTCATCTCGCACCGGAACAATACAACCTTGTTGCGCCCGAAATTTTCAAGATTCTCCAGGAGATGGTTGATTTGCAAACGTCCCAATGGAAATGCAGCTCTTGCAATCCTTTTTGTGTCTGGTCTTCACGCAGCAGATATAGCCAAAAAGGAAGAAAGCTGCATAAAAGGAAAAAGCTCACGGGTTTGCTGCGAGGGTTGAGATTCTCAATTCACTCAACAAGTGAGATGCTTTTGAGCGATCTTTATTGGGCTGAGTTGAATTTAAACAGCTCCTTGAGATTCTATTTGGAAGGATTGGCAAAGTTCATCGACCTGCGTCTTTCAGGATACAAACGAAGTTGGAAAGGCAAAGTGGAATTTCGGCAGCTAAAGGGTGTTCGGGAAATATTCAGCATCCTGTACGAAAAAAATCTTCCGAAATATCTCCTGGCTGAGATGATGAGTTATCTTCCAGGGAGAGAGGGGAATGAATTTTGGTGGCATCTCTGCGATTTATTCAATCTTTACGGCTATGAGTGCGACGAGAAAAAATTGAGCTGCGGCGCTCTTTCCGATCCGCAAAAAAGGCTTGGAAATATTCAGCTTCGGATCGTGACGGGCATCAACGAAGCGAAGAAGTATGTTGCATTTGAAATCTTTCCAAATGAAACCGGAAACAAATAACCCGCCCTGGAGCGCCAGAGCGGGTTTTCATACTCGCAAATATCACTGGGCAAAAATCGAAACAGGAAGTACAATAGTATCCGAGAAAACAGGACAGTAAATCTGGGAGGCGTCTCAACGGGTGCCTTGCACTATCTCAAACAACTGGAAATCTCTCGGGGAATATGCTAATATGAATCAGCAATCAGACTTTATATAAAAATCGAAAAAATGGGTCGGAAAAAGAAAAAAGACAAAGAAAAAAATGGGAATGGCAATGGAAACGGGAACGGATCGAAGTCCAAAAAGCAATGGGGCTTGTCCGGCGACACGAAGCGGTCAATCGCGGCGGTTTTTTTGATCGCTCTTGCAATTTTGGCCGTGTTCAGTTTGTTCGGTGGGGCAGGGACGTTTGGCACATATTTCAACAGGATATTGTCGCTTGCTTTCGGGATAGGGCGGTTTCTTTTGCCGGTTCTGATGATTGCGGTCGGGTTCATGTATTTCCGACGGGATACGGATTCATATTATGTTTTCGTCGCGGCGGGATTTCTTGTTTTCTTTGCGGCGATTTTGGGACTTGTCCATATCTTTTTTCCTCTTTTGCAAATGATTGCGATTGCCAAGAGCGGAGAAGGCGGAGGATTTTTGGGCGTGGCGGCAGCCTATCCGGCGCTCAAATATTTTGGATTCTCGGCGGGAATAGTTGTTCTTGGGGCGGTCGCTCTTGCAGCGATTCTTCTTGCGCTCAATGTTCCACTGCGAGCGCTTCTCAAGCCTGTTGAATGGATGAAGGAAAGAAATGAAGATGATGAAGAAAATGAGAGTGAAGAAAAAGCGAAAGAGCCAGTGGTGACTATTGAAAAAAAACCATCAACTGCGGCCAGAATAAGTGAAATTTTGAACAGAAGAACCCAAAAGCCCGCAACTGGACAAAAAATGTCGATGCCGGACAAGCATAGGGTGATCGCGGGATGGAAATTGCCGCCTCTTGATCTTTTGGAACAAACGAGCGGAAAAGCAAAAGCGGGCGATATTGAAGCAAACGCGAAAATCATTCATGAAACTTTCAAGAATTTTGGAATTGAAACAGAAATCGGGGAAATCAGTGTCGGACCATCCGTGACACAATACTGTTTCAAACCGGCGGCCGGGATCAAGCTTTCAAAGATCACGGGACTCAATAATAATTTATCGCTTGCGCTGGCCCAGCATCCGATCCGAATCGAAGCGCCTATTCCCGGAAAATCGCTCATCGGGATCGAGGTTCCCAACAAGACTCCGACCATGGTCAGGCTCCGCAATATCATTGAGAGCTCCGATTTTGCAGAGCGAAAATCAAATCTTACTTTGGCTCTTGGCCAAGACGTGGCTGGAAATTTTATACTCGGGGATCTCACGGAAATGCCGCACCTCATGATCGCTGGAACGACTGGAACGGGTAAAAGTGTTTGCATAAACACACTCATTACGTCGCTCCTCTATCAAAACTCGCCTGATGATTTAAAATTGATTCTGATTGATCCCAAGCGAGTGGAACTCACGGCCTTTAACGGCATACCACATCTCCTGACACAGACGGTTGTTGACAACGGAAAAGTGGCCAATTCTCTGAAATGGGCGATCGGTGAAATGGAAAGGCGATACAAGATGCTTCAGGAGGCTAGTTCGCGGGATATTTTTTCCTACAATGACAAAATAAAACCGGATCAGAAAAAAAATATCATTGACGAAGAGACGGGCGAAGTGATCGGCGAGGAGGAAGTGAAAAAATTGCCGTTCATTGTCATCATCATCGACGAATTGGCGGATATCATGGCGAGTCACTCCAAAGATGTGGAAGCGGCGATCGTACGGATCGCCCAGATGGCGCGTGCGGTCGGGATTCATCTTATTGTTTCCACACAGCGTCCTTCCGTCGAAGTTTTGACGGGTCTCATCAAAGCGAACATAAACAGCCGGATTGCTTTTCAGGTTCCCACCCAAATTGATTCGCGCACCATTCTTGATAGCGCGGGCGCGGAAAAACTTTTGGGAAATGGTGATATGCTTTTCATTTCGGCCAAGTCTCCAAAGCCAAGGCGCATTCAAGGAGTTTTTGTTTCTGAATCGGAGGTGAAACGGGTCGTGAAATCGATCAAATCCCAGCTTGATGGAGAAGTGGAATACAACGAAGAAGTGACAGCTACCCAAAGAGTCAGTCTTGGTGGAAAAATGACTGGTGCGGTCGGCGGTGGCGACGAAGAAGGGGATGAATTCTATGAAGAAGCCAAAGACCTTGTCATCAAGGCCGGCAAAGCGTCCGCATCGCTTCTACAAAGGCGGCTTCGGGTGGGATATGCTCGTGCGGCGAGACTTCTTGATATTCTGGAGGCCAACGGTGTGATCGGTCAGGCGGATGGCTCAAAACCCAGGGAAATTTTGGTGGACGCTCCGGTTGCACGTTCAAACGCTCCCGGCGATGTTCAATATGAAAACGAGCTAGACGACCAAAAAAAGCGCGAACGTTGGCAAATGTGAGAAGCTGGGGTATAATGGTGTCAATACAAAAACAAAAATCCAGCAGGTTTTTCAGCCTGTTTTAATTGTGGCAATTATATTTTCATGCTTCGCGGTTTTACGCAAAAAAAAGTTCACTCATATACTCTTGGCGAGCAGCTCAAGAATATTCGAAGTGCCGGACGCATTACGCTCTTTGAGGTTTCGCGGGAAACAAAGATTCCCGTGAAATATTTGGAAATGATCGAAGAAGGAAAATATGAATCGCTTCCTCCTGATGTCTATGTGAAGGGATTCCTCAGGGGATATGCGGAATTTTTGGGAGCCGATCCCAAAAAAATGATCAACTTGTATCAGCGGGAAAGGGATATAAAGAGCAATCTGAATGGAGACGACAAAAAAATTGCTCCAATAAGGATGTCAAATCCGGTTCGCTTCGTGATCACGCCTCGCATCGTCATCGCTTCGGTTGTCGCGCTTGTTGTTCTTGGAGGGGTTTTTTATATCTATAGGCAGATCGGACGTTTTGCGGCGGTACCGCGGTTGATTGTCACAGAGCCTTCAGACGGGGAAAATGTTGAGGGAAATTCTGTTGAGATTGCTGGGTTCACTGACAAGGATGCCAAGCTGACGATCAATGACCAGCCCATCGTGGTCAATGACAAAGGAGAATTCAAAGAAAATGTCCTTTTGCAAAAAGGTATCAATGCGATCACAATTTCTTCAACGAATCGTTTCGAAAAGTCCGTCTCCAAAATGTTCAATATAAAATCCGACTATCAAACTCCGGAGCTTGCCAATATCGAAAGCGAAGGAAAAGTGAGTGGCGAAGAGGATGCGAGAAAAAGCGGAGTAAGCGTGATTGTGCGGGCTGACACTCTGCCAACCTGGCTTTCTGTGGAAGCAGATGGAAATTTGGTATATTCTGGAACAATGCTGCCGGGGGCGGTTCAGAATTTTGAAGGCGAAAAAGAAGTGCGCGTCACGAGCGGAAAAGCGAATCAGACATATGTGCGTGTGAACGGAAAAGATGAAAAAAAATTGGCTGACGATCCGGGAATAGTGAGAGACATATTGTTCACATCCAATGATTAATTAAAAAATATTATAAACCTATGTCAAAAGATCAAGAAAAAGAAAACAAGCAGATCGTTCTCGACGAAACAGTCAAAGAAATCAAAGATCGTTTCGGGGAAGGCTCGATCATGAAGCTCGGTGATGTAAAGAGAGTGGATGTGGCAGCCATTCCGACCGGCGCGCCATCACTCGACATAGCGCTCGGGATCGGCGGTGTTCCGCGGGGGCGCATAATCGAAGTATACGGACCGGAATCATCAGGAAAGACAACGCTGGCGCTTCATATCGTCGCGAACGCCCAAAAAAGTGGGTCAGCTGCTTTCATTGACGCGGAACACGCGCTTGATCCGTCATATGCCAAAAAAATAGGAGTGAAAATCGAAGATCTTTTGATCTCCCAGCCGGATAATGGTGAACAGGCTCTTGATATTGTTGAAACGTTGGTAAAATCAAATTCAGTGGATGTGATTGTGGTTGACAGCGTGGCCGCTCTTACGCCCCAAGCCGAAATTGAAGGGGAAATGGGTGATCATCATGTCGGTCGGCAAGCGCGTCTCATGTCACAAGCCCTTCGAAAACTCACGGCTATTGTTGCAAAAAGCAATGTGACGATCATCTTCATCAACCAAATCCGAATGAAGATTGGCGTGATGTTTGGCAACCCGGAAACAACTTCCGGCGGGCAGGCTCTCAAATTCTATTCCTCTGTCCGCATCGAAGTTCGTCGCGCAGCGCAGATCAAACAAGGAGACCAGATCGTCGGAAATCGTGTGAAAGCAAAGATCGTCAAAAATAAGGTCGCACCTCCTTTCCAGGTGACGGAATTCGACATTATGTACAACGAAGGAATTTCCAAAGAAGGGGATATCATCGACACGGGTGTGAAATATGAAGTGGTCACAAAGAGTGGAAATTCTTTTTCATTCGGCGAAACAAAACTTGGCGTTGGTCGCGAAAAAGCGAAAACATTTTTGCGAGAAAACCCAAAAGTCTATTCTGAAATCGAAAAAGCGCTCAAAGAAAAGGTGAAATTATAAAAAGTTTAATTACGCCTATTATGCGGAGAAATAATTCAGAAAAAAAATTTAAAGTTAGTGTATTTCATAAAGAATTTGGTGATCATTTTAGACATGGACATGAAGAGGAATACAAAAAATTGTATGAGAAAATCATATCAGTATGTATCAAAAGTAATTTTGATCCGACTTTATTTAATATAGAAAAAAATTTTAAAAATAAAATTGAAAAATTTGGTTTGGACTTTAAGGGATCGCTATTGCCACCGAGCAGCTGTGAAGTGCTTGTTGAAAAAAAACGAGATGTCCTACTTATCATAAAAACGGGTACCAGAACAAGTTTTGTAGGACAAAATATTCATATAATCTTTGTGGCAAAGGATGATTATTCAGTTGAAAAAATCATTAAATCTTTGGAAAAAATAAAAGATCTAAAGGGATTGAGGGAAGGTACATATTATGATTATATTAGCAAAACTGACTTTGATGAGAAATTGGCAAAATTGAGTCCGCAAGGAAAAATATTGGACGATAAAAAGAATGAAGAAATATTTATATCTCTATACGAGCTTCAGAATCGTGATTTGGTTAAACAGGTTAAAGGAATGACTGGTTTCCCATTGACGAAAGATGAAATAAGAGAAAAAATAAAATTCGACAAAAAAGATGAACTCTTGAAACAACTGATAAATAAGGATATATTTTCGAAAACATATAGATTTCAGTGTAAAAACTGCGAAAGGACGTTGTATTCAATGGATTTCAAAATTAGAGAAGATGCTCAAAAGGCATTGGAATCGGGAAGTTTTATATGCCCCAATAACAAATGCAGAGCAAAGCAGCAAGCTGCCACGATTGCTGAAGTATTTTTCCCAACGGAAATGGCTCTTAGAGTCAGTGGTGGTTCGTGGTTAGAAAAACTTGTTGATCTGGAATTGAAAAAATACACTCCAAATGTTTGGTCATGCCGAGTTTTTGAAAACGACGAATTTGATAATGTATTTGTTTTTCGAGATAAAACGACTGTCGTTGAGTGTAAAGATACATCATTTGGTCAGAAAGATTTATATAACACGATTGTCAAAGCCAGAAATATTGAAGCAAATAAAATTATTGTGGTTACAACTGAAAATTTGCATAATAATGTTTCTATGCAAATTAAAAAAGTTAATGAAAATGAGGAAGATATCAAGATTACCGTGATAAATGGAAGCGAAGAAGAGATTATTAAAAAAATTGGCTTCTTTTTTGAACGAGTTAACAGAGATTATGTTAGTGGTTTATTTGAATCGCGATATCTAAGAAGTTATTCGCCTACCCGTTACTTGAGACGAAGATAAATCTAAAAAACGACCGCATTGAGCGGTTGTTTTTTTATACTAAATACTATATCCCTTAGCTATTTCGCCCGTTCGGAATATTCTCCCTTTTCCGTGTTGATACGGATCACGTCGCCTTGCTTCACGAAAAGAGGCGTGTTCACTTTGATGCCGGTTTCGAGCGTCACTTGTTTTGATCCTCCGTCGGCGGTGTTGCCCTTGATGGCGGGCGGAGCGTCAACAACCTTGAAATCCATTTTGACGGGAAGCTCGATGTTGATCGGTGTGTTGTCATATACTAAAACCGTCACTTCCGTACTCTCAATGAGATAGTTCGTGAAATCGCCCAAAACGGATTTTGGGAGTGAGAACTGTTCGTAGCTAGAATTGTCCATGAAAAAATAGTTTTCGCCGTCACGATAGAGAAATTGCGCTTTCGATTTTACGATATCAGCCTCTTCAATCTTGTCAGATCCTTGGAAAGTTTTTTCCATCACTGCGCCATTTTTGAGATTGCGAAGTTTTGTGCGAAGAACTGCTCCGGCCCGGCCCATCTTAGAATGTTGATGAAAAATAACGAGATAGGGCTCGTTATTTAACGTCAGTGTCTTGCCGGTTTTAATGTCAGAAATTGAAAGCATATTTATTGTCAGTCTTGGCGGAATAAATGAGTTCGACTTGCTATGGATGGGATCCTTCGCTTCGCTCAGGATGACACCAGGGGTGTCATTTGATCGTATATGACAAAAGCGCCATTGCCCTTGCTCGCTTGATGGCTCGGGTGATCATTCGCTGGTGTTTGGCGCAATTTCCCGTGCGCTTGGGGGCGACGATCTTGGCGTGCATGTTCATGAATCGTCGCAAAAGCTGCGTGTCTTTGTAGTCCACGGCGTTGACATTGTTAGCGCAGAAATAACAGGATTTCGGTGCGACAGGAGCAATTTGCTGATTGTTGGAAAATTTTCTCATATGGATTTAGAAAGGGATATCTTCAATTTTTACCTCATCTTGGTTCTCATCGATCTGGATAGTGGGAATTTCTTCCGGCTGGGGAGGAGCGGTTTGATTGTTGTTTTGCATCGGCATCGCAGAAGATGATCCCTGACTGGTGCCTTGGAAGGGCGTGCTGCCTTGCGGCTTGCGGTCAAGCATCTGCATGTTTTCAGCGACAACTTCGGTCATATATTTTTTTGTTCCGCTTTGATCCTGCCAACTTCTGGTTTGCAAACGGCCTTCGAGAAATACCTTGCTTCCTTTGCGCAGATATTGTCCGGCAATCTCTGCGAGACGCCGCCACATCACGATATTGTGGAATTCAGCCGCTTCTTTTCTTTCTCCGGATTGCGGATCTTTCCAAACGCGGTTTGTCGCGATGGCGAAATTGGCAACTGATTGGCCCGAAGGAGTGGATCGCAGCTCCGGGTCGCGTGTCAAATTTCCGATGAGGAGAACTTTGTTGAGAGACATGTTTTTTGATATTAAAAATTAAAAACTTTCTATTTTATTCTGGGCTTTTTTCCAATATTTCGCTCAATTTGTCATCCAACTCCTTCATGCCGATTTTCTCTTCAGTTTCGGTTGACTTGTTTTCCTGTATGGCCATGGCTGGCGCTGATTTTTCAATCTCCGTTGCCTTCGTTTCGTTTCGGGGGGACTGTCGCACTGTTTCATGGCGAGGAGCGGTTCTCTCGGACGAAGCAGATCGAGCCGAGGCAGATTCACCGGCTTGAGCGCCGATTTGTTTTCCTATTTCTGCGGCTCGGACGACGATATGGCGCATTATTTTTTCATTCAGTGCTAATCGACGCCCTATTTCCGAAATATTTTCCTTTTCATCGAGTGTGAAGCGGCAAAAACTGAAAAATCCGTGAGTTTGCTTCTTGATCGGATGGGCAAATTTCCTCTTTCCTATATCGGAAAAATCAACAGAAATTTTTCCGTTCTGGCTCTCTAAGATTTCGACAATTTCTTTTTTTATTTCTCCGATCCGATCCTCGTTTGCGATCGACGTGAAGAAAAGAAGCTCGTACTCCATGTATTTCTTTGAGAATAATTAATATAAAACCACCAAGAAAGCCGTATCCTTTGGTGGAAATTGACTTCTTATCTCTGCCGAGGCGGAGCGAGGAGTCTCTGGGCTTTCGAGGTTGTACAGGTACTCTATCATATTGACTTTTTTTTGGCAATAGCAGTGAGAATATGCTAAAATAAATATATGTTCGATGAAGACAGAGTTCAAAAGGATCTCGAAAAAAAGAGAAAGATATATGAACAGGCGATCAAAAAGATCGCCGATTTAAAAAAGGAGCAAGACAAGATCGGGAGGGATATTGAAGAAATAATCAGTAAACAAAAAGAATAAACATATGCCAATGGAATTTCCAAGCCAAGAAAAATTGCTCACTCCTGAAGCGGTTGAAATATTGAAGAATAGATATGAACAAGCCAAAGCTGAATTGCTTCGGGAGAACATGGAGATGGCAGACAAAGTGGACAATGTTCAGTCGCCGGATCTTCAGAAATTGATCAAAGCTCGTTTGGGACTTATTTCAGTCAGTGTGGCCGGAATGGAACAACAGTTACACGAGGTCGAGATCAGCTTGAGCTGATTTCAGATCTTAAACTCGATTACATCGCCATCTTTTACTATGTAGTCTTTTCCTTCGGTGCGGAGTGTCCCGAACTCACGAGCTTTGGACCAGGATCCAGCCTCAAGAAGTTTTTCCCAGTTGATCACATCGGCGCGAATGAATTTTTCTTCAAAGTCGCTGTGAATAGCTCTTCCTGCAATTGGCGCGGTTGAGCTTTTTTTGATGGTCCAGGCGCGTGTTTCGTCTTCTCCCGTCGTCAGAAAAGTGATTAGGTTCAAAATTTCATAAGATTTCAGGATCAGCTGGTCCAAATTCGATTTCATTCCAAGTTCCGCGGCATCATCCGAGGACATTTGAGAAAGTTCTTCCTCTATTTTGATGTCGACTGCGACGGTAGGATATTTTTCACCCAATGCTGCAAAATCACCCGTCTCTTTTTCGTCCGTATTCAAAACAAAAAGCATTGGCTTCCAGGTGAGCAGTTGCAAATCCTGCACCAGTTCAAAATCTTCGTCAGATATTTTCAGTTCACGCGCCAGTTTTCCTTCGTCCAGAATATTTTTCAATTTTTTGATAATCTCAAGGGTTTTGATCGCTTCCTTGTTTTGCCCGCGAGCTTCTTTTTCGAGTTTGGAGATTCTTTTTTGGACGGTTTCAAGATCGGCTAAGATGAGTTCCGTATTGATCACTTCAATATCATTTTGCGGGTCGATCTTGTTGTGAACGTGGGTGATGTCGCTATTTTCAAACACCCGAACTACTTGCGCAATGGCGTTCACTTCGCGGATATGCGCCAAAAATTTATTGCCGAGTCCTTCACCCTGCGCTGCTCCGGCGACGAGTCCGGCGATATCGACAAATTCAATGACGGTCGGCATAATTTTGGCCGACTTCGACATCTTCGCCAATTTTTCCAATCTTTCGTCCGGCACTTTCACAATCCCAACGTTGGGTTCGATGGTGCAGAAAGGATAGTTGGCGATATCTACCTGATTTTTAGTTAGTGCTTTGAATAGGGTGGACTTCCCGACATTTGGCAAGCCTACAATTCCGACTTTGAGCGACATACAATTTTAATTAATTCCCAAACAGTTCAACATCATATCTGTTTTTAATAATATATGCAAATTTATTTTACGCTATCCCAAATCACTTCAAAAAAACTTTTTTGTGTATTATGAATTTTATAACTTTCAATAATGATTGCCATTTCTTCTTCATAGGAAACATATCCGACTTTATCTTTTCCATAAACAACCATTTCAATTTGAATATTGAACTTTTCCGACGGTACCAGTCTGCTTTGAAAAAAATGCTTTTCTGCTTCATGGGCGATTGATCTCAATGTTTCGCTGTCCTGAAAGAGTATTCTGGCCCAAATTTTCTTCTCCTTTCTTTTTGGCATGAAATAAGAAGTGAAATAATTCTCCCAATCCCAAAATTTTTCGTTGAATGTTCCCAACATCTCATTATCTGGATATCTCAAAACATCGCTGAAAACTTCTCTGTAGGCATCACGTCCTTCGAAGTATCTGATTTTGGGTTTTTTGTCGATAAGATTTGTGAAGGCCAAGAGTTCCGGCATGATCTTTTCGAGAGCGTTTTTCCTTTCCTCAAGATGCGCGGTGAGTTTTTTGGGGTTTTCGGCATAGCAAACGGTCACATTATCCCTCATATATTCACTCATCAAGCCTTTTTCCTTGAGATTTTCCACGGCCAGATAGGTCGTGGTTCTTTTGACGCCTGATTTCTTGGCCAGGCGATATACACTTGTTTCGCCCAATTCCAAAGCCGCCAAATACACTTTGGCTTCATTTTCGCTTAAACCAGCTTTTTTGAGCTCTTCTAGGTGCATAATATGGATAAATTATGCCTCACTGTCATCATTTATGACGACATGTATATTATATCACATCTGGCATTATTATGCAATATGCAAGCTATTATACAGCATTGTTTCATGAAACATTATCGTCATATAGTCACTAAATATGGACTAATAGTCAAGAAAATGATATACTTGGCTGTTACGATGAGATATCAACTGAATCAAGTCGTGACACCAGTTCTTTGAAACGAGGGATTATATATCAAATATACGGCCACGGGCCAAAAGGAGACTGAAATGAAACACATTTACGGATATGTTCCAAAAAATCATCTGAACGTGGATTTCGACCAGGAAGAATTTTGCATGTCCATGAATAGCTACATTCGCAGGTACATGGGCAGTGATTATGACGACCGCAAGCATCAATTCGACCACGGTCCATGTGTCACTGTTGGAGCATTGACTTGCCCGGGGTGTAGCAAAAAGCACAACTGGTCAATGCATCTCAATGTTGCTACCGGAGAAGTCAGCGGAGAAATTCCCACGTGTTGTTGCGGTGAATTACTCGATCTTGAACAGATGAGGAAAGCCCCTCTGAAGCTGGAGAACTTCCGCGATATCTTTGGCGATATAATTGTTCTCTAATCCCTCACCCAGCCCAGCATATGCAACTGCATATCGCTGGGCTCCCTTTCTGAAGTCATTTCAGCGCGAAGTGGCTTCAGAGATGGGAAAGTTCTTTAAAAATATAGAAACTGACGAGGGAAAAATTTTTTCATTAATAATTAATATTGAATCCATGGAGGAAAGAATAAAAGAATTTAAGTTGTATAGTATTTTCACCGGTATTTTTTGTACCGCATTGGTTTTGGTGCCAGTTCTTGGCTCAAAATTCATCGCTGTTGGATCTTTTGCTCTGAACGGATCGACGCTTGTATTTCCCATCAACTTTATCTTCAACGATATTCTTACCGAAGTATACGGTTACAAGCGTTCACGAAGAATCATTTGGACAGGCATGGGTTGTCAAATTTTTGCAACTCTAGCATTGTTCTCATCGGCCTTTGGCCAGCAGCTGATTTTTGGACAAATCAATCATCTTTTCAGACTATCCTTGGCTTGGCGCCTCGAATAACCTTGGCAAGTCTCACCGCGTACTTTTTCAGCGAATTTTCCAATAGCGTGGTTATTTCCAAGATGAAGTATTGGCAAAAAGGCAAGAGAGGTTTTGCGCAAGCCTGGAGATTCATTGCTTCGACGATAGTTGGTGAGTTCTTTGACTCCATCGTATTCATGTCGATTGGATTTGTCGGCGTGCTTTCCGGAAAAGATATTCTCATTACAGTACTCACGATATGGATCGCAAAAGTTTTGTATGAGGTTGTCGCCCTGCCATTCAGCATGCGGTTCACTAATTATGTCAAAAGAGTTGAAGAAGTGGATAAGATCGATTATCCGGATCACACCAATTACAATCCTTTCTCGGTGTTTTTCTCGAGAAATAATTTACCTGAGAAATATCAATAAGCAAAAAAAGAATCAAAAACCGCCCCTCTCGAGGCGGTTTTTGTTTGGCGAGACTTTGTTGTGACTGCCCGGTTTTATTATCCATTTATGATATAAATGTAAATTATAACTTTACAACAATTGATATAAGATATATTGTTATATATAAAGGATATTGAGCAGAAGGCATACCATAATTCTAAAGAAGTATTTCAATAATATTTACAATAATCATAATTTCAGGCATAATTAACTTTCAAAATCAAAATGAAAAAGGACATCATCGAGAGCAAAGCGAAAAAAGTTCTTTTACAAATTGGACTTAGTGAAAGCGAGATAAGCATTTTTGTGGTCTTGCTTGAAAGCGGGCCTGCTTCTGTTCAGGATATTTCGCGTGCGTCTGGTATCAATCGGGTCACGATCTATTCCGCGCTCGCTCATCTGGAGAAGAAGGGGCTGGTCGCCGAAACCAAAAAAGGCGCGAGGAGACTTTTTGTCGCTGAAAGGCCGGAAGAGCTAAAGACGATTGTCGAAGAAAGAGGAGAAGAGATTCAGAAAATCAATCTTGATCTCGAGAGTCTGGTTTTGCCGGTTCTCAAAGCAATTGATGTGAATCAGGAGAACAAGCCAGAGATCCGGTTCTATGAAGGACTCGAGGGAATATACAAGGTTTATGAAAATATGCTTGAGTCTCGCGACATCATCGGCTGCGGATCGTACGATTCCGTGATGAAAGTTTCCTCCTGGAAAATGGAAGAAGAATATTTTCATCGCATCAAGCACAAAAAAGTCTTCTATCGAGCGATTCTTGAAGACACGCCGATCAATCGCAAATTCGCCGCGATCGCCAAAGGCATCGCGCACTTCAAATTTCTGGAGGAGGGAGTTAAACTTTCAGCGGACATCCATGCCTATGGCGACGAAGTGGCACTGATGTCATACGAAAAAGTGACGGCAACCGTGATTCGCGACGCAACAATCGCAAAAAGCATCCGGACTCTTCTCGAGTTCATGTGGGAGAGGGTGTAGAAAATCTGAAAAAAGGAGAGAAAAATGGATACTAAGAATTCCAAGAATAACGTGGAAGTTACGCGGGAGCAAATCGAAAAACTGGAAGCCTTTTACTTCGAACTGAGTTGCGCTTTGAAGTCATCGTCTTTCCGGCCCAGATTTTCTCTATACACCGGGGCAGAAAAAGTTGAGGTTATAAGAAAATATATTCGTGCCTTAGAAATTCTGGATATCCAGATACCGGAGATAGATCCGCTGATTGCTGATATCTTGAAATCGGGCTTGACTCCAGGGCGTGCCATTTGGGCTCCGGCTGGGTTCCGCGAGAGCCCCGACAAAGCGTGAATCTGAAAATATATTGACTAGGCTGGCCGTTGGCGCACGACACCGACGGCCTTTTCTCATCTAAAATCAAGTGTTCAATTAAGAGGAGATATCCTATGTCTGAATGTTCATACGAAGGAAGCTGTCCCGTATGCCGCGTTGGAGAAGTTGAAAATCACAAGTGCAACCAATGTCTATTTGAATTCTGTCCCGTTTGTCATGGAACTATGCCAAAATACAAGGCGGAAAATGTCCTTCCGTGCGTATGTCCACAGGGAGAAAAATAAATGTAAGTAAGATTCAAGGGGTTCAAAAAAGGGCGGCATACTTAAATGTATGACCGCCCGGTTTTTTTATCCGATTCTGTAGACTATGTATTTTTCTTTTCCGGCGCCAGAGCCCATAGGGTTTCGAAAATGCTTTTGAAACTGTCGAAAATTTCAATGCTTTCGATGATCATCGCGAATTCTTCTTTGAAAGAAACGATATTGACTTTGCCACCGCCATAGATCATCATTTCAAACTTGATTTTGAAAAGATCCGATGAAACCAGCTTTGTTCGACGCAAAACTTTCTCGTCATTTTTGGCCAAAGCACGCATCTCTTCATTGTCCGGAACAATAGCTCGGTTTGAAATTTTGCGTTTCAGCCTTTCGGGGCGATAATATTCCTCGAAAAATATTTCCCCGAGATCGGGCATATATGATTCCGAAAAAAAGGTGCAAATCTCCTGGTTTGGATAGTTGAGAGTATCCTTGATCACCTCCTTGATGCCTTCAATTCCTTCGAAAAAGCGGATTTGGGGTTTTTTGTCGATGAGATTTGTAAAAGCCAAAAGTTGGGGAATGAGTTGGGCAATCCGTTGCTTGCGCTCTTCCATTATGCGTTCAAGATTCCGCGGATCTTCAGCGAAGTAGTGGGCCTTGCCGTCAATTTTCACCGTACTCATCAAGCCTTTTCCCAGAATATTCTCAAGAGAAAGATAGACTGTTGTCCGTTTGATGCCGGATTTTCGGGCTATCCTGCTGACGGTGGTTTGGCCCAATTCCAAAGCAGCGAGATATATCTTCGCTTCGGTTTCATTGAGTCCGGCGTCTTGAAGTTGAGAATAGAGCATATATTTGACTTTATGTCATCGTAAATGGCAACAGTATTAGCATATCATATAATGCATAAATAAGCAAATAAAAAGCGATTTAATTTTTGATATAGCCTATGATTGACAAGTGAAGTGACAAATAATGAACTTTGGTATATAATACATCGTTAAGCTGAAAATTCATTGGATGAGTAGGTTTATAAGTAGTTCATTTCAAACTTAAACTTTAGGAGAAAAAATAATGAATAAGTACGAAGTATTTCTCGAAGTCCCGTATGCCCTGCTAAAGAAAACAATTTTGAGGTGGGTGAAGCCGGGTTCTCGTGTGCTCGATTTGGGCGCCTACGAAGGAAGGCTGGAAGACTATCTGGAAGAAAAAGGGGGACGATATATTGTCGAGTGTGTGGACGTTGACATTGCGGCTTTGAAGACTCTGAAATCAAAGAAATATGAAAATGTCGCAGCCAGAACAACACATGCTGACGCAAACCAATACATCGAAGAGCATCAGGGATCAAATGATGCTGACACAATTTTCTTAAGCGCCGTGTTGCATGAAATCAACAATCCGTTCGGCCAGAGAGTTTATCTCAAGAAATTTTTTGAGAGAACAAAGAGCATTCTTCGTCCAGGAGGTATCATCATAATCGCCGATTTATATTATCCTGATAGCATCACCGACGAGGAGGTCGATAAATTCAGGGAGTATCAGAAAAGAATCATCAATCATGCTGATGCTCGAAATAAATTCATCAAACCCGAGTTGATAAAAGAAACTGCGGAAGAAAATGGATTTTCCGTTGAATCATTTGAGGAAATCCGTGCGGTCAAAGAAATTGACAGGAGGTTTTTCGTCTTCGTTCTGAGAGCGACTTGAATTATCAAGCAATGAATCAAAAAGGGCGGCATACTTAAATGTATGACCGCCTTTATTTTTTGGTAGGTTTTTTCTAGAGGCTATTTGCCGAACAGAAATGATTCCAGTTTATCCGATTTATAAAAAGCATCAAAGATAAATTCGGCTCTTTTCAGGACATCATCAGTTGGATCATTTTGATATTTCTCCAAGAGATAAAGAATATTTCTGATGAAGTATAATCTCAGGCGAGCTGTCAGATTCGGCGTGTCAAAAATATCCGGGTATGCTTTTTTGAAAGCATTTATTTCATTTTTCATCGGTGCTTGGATGCTTTTTACCAGCGAAGCATCTGAAAAATATTGAGGCGCGTACATATAGTAAACAGCTTTTGTCAGTTCATAGTCAGGCGCTGCTTGGCAAAGCCAATCAAAATCCACAAAGCCGGAAATTTTTCCTTCGCTCGCTAAGATATTTTCCAGGCGGATGTCGTTGAAAACAAGAGCAGCGGTTCCGCTCTCGCTGAGTAAGCTTCTGTTTTTCTGATAAAAATTCGAAATCCATTCAAGCATTTCTTGCTCAGTATGGTTTTGCAGGTTTTTTATTTTGGAAAAATCAATTGTCGTATTGACCGCATCCAGTAAATTGTTTTTTGGTTTGTTTTGGCAAATGGCAATCGCATAATCGTCGAATTTGATCGAATGATATTTTTGCAATTCTTCGCCAACTTGAAAAAAATAATTTTTCCTTTCTTTTTGGTCAAGCGTTGGCCAAATTTGGGCAAGCGTGCGTCCGGAGACCTTTGTCATGAGAAGATATTTTTCTTCGTCGGCCGTGCCCATGTCAACTATCTTCGGCACTTTTGCTCCAATCGCAGACAATTTTTCGAGCAGCTCTTGTTGGTGGGAAAAAATATCGTTGTCTCCATACATGCCGCCCAGCTTGATGACATATTTTTCATCAAAGATACAAACCCGGTTGTTGTTCCATCCAGGAAGAACAATATAGGGATTGGATTTCGGAATATTGTTTTTGACCGCAATTTCTTCAATTATTTTTTTATTTTTTTCCGGCATATCTATTGATTTGCAAATAACTTTTCGTCTTGCGCTTTGAAATCGAAAAATTCCCCCGGCTTGAGTCCCTCTTTTTCTCCACCGGAAAGATTCTTCACTATGAAGCTGGTTAGGCCCTGGTGAGTGACCAGGATCACGCGATAGGGCTTGCCTGCCAACGTTTTCAGCCGGGACAATATTTTCATAATGCGCTTGGTGGTGTCTGCATAATCTTCAATGGCTTCTATTTTATCGAGGTAGCCTTGCGGCCATTGTTCTGTTATTTCCGGGTCAATATTCGCTGCCGCGTTTTGGGCAAGATATTGAAGCGTGCTCAAATTTTGAGGGTTGGTTTGGCTTTTTTCTATATGAAATAGCTTATCGGCGAATTTAACTTTTCCGCCATTTATCAGGGGATTGAAGACGGTCGGAGAATAATTTTTTATTTCTGTCAGTTCCTCGAACACACTTATTCTCGGTTCAGGGAAGCGGTCTTGTTTGTGAAATTTTTTTCCTTTGCTTAGCAATGTTTCCCTGACTATTTCCGCTGTATGCATGGTGCGAGGCATAGGTGAGGACCAAATCACAACTTCTTCATCGGGGCCGATCATTTCCGCCATTTTTTCGGCACTTGATTGAACTTCTTGGACACCTTTTTCATTGAGGCGCTTTGAATCATCCGGGATTTCTCCGTTTTCTCCGTCATAATATGTTCCGTGTCTCATCACATCAATATTGGTTGGATGTTTTTCTTTTTCCAGCGTCATAGGCGGTTTTTTATAAGTTCTTGATTTTCCCGTCCGCTTCGAGTTTTTTGACGACGTCGGAGACGAGTTGGGATTTGTTTCTATCACAAATCAAGATTGCGTCGTTGGTGTCGACAATGATCAAATCTTTCACGCCGATAGTAGTGATCAGTTTGTCCGAGCCATAGACGAGCAGATTCTCGCTGTCAAAGTTGATGTGCTCGCCACGGACGAAGTTTTCTTTACTCGCCGAAATAAGAGTGTCCTTGAGCGCTGTCCATGATCCGACATCGCTCCATTGCATCTCGAGTGGAATGAGGGCCACGTCCGGTTCATTTTCCAAAATGGCATAATCGATACTATTTTTGTCCATTTCCGGAAATTCTTTTTCCAGAACTTCGGCATAATTTCCGTTTTTCACGGAATCTTTTATTTTCATCAAGCGAACATAATCATCCGGCACATACTTTTTGAATTTATCGATGATCGTTTTGGTTTTCCAGAGGAACATTCCGCTGTTCCAGAAATAGTCGCCAGCCTCGAGATATTTTTGAGCGGTTTCATAATTCGGCTTTTCGACGAATTTTTCCGCTTTGAAAATTTGAACATCACCGATTTTTTCGAGATCCCCGTCTTTTTTGATATATCCATATCCCGTTTCGGGTGCGCTTGGCGTGATGCCGAAGGTCAGAAGATATTGGTCATTTTTTTCGAGGAAATCTTTTCCTTTTTGAATCGCGTTGAGAAGTACCTCCGGATTTTCAATGAAATGATCGGCCGGAAAGACGCCCATGATTTCGTTCTCGTCTTTCGCAGCGATGATTGCCGCAGCCAGAGCAATCGAGGGAGCGGTATTTCTGCCAATTGGTTCGGCAATGATATTTTCTTTTGGAAATTCCAGCATTTCTTTTTCCACTTCACTCACATATTCCTGATTTGTCGCGACATATATATCCGCGGGCTCGGCGATCTGGCGCAGGCGCAAATAGGTTTCCTGAAGCATCGTCTTGTCTCCAGTGAGGCATTGGAACTGCTTGGGCTTTCCGGCGCGGCTCACGGGCCAAAGGCGGGTTCCTTTTCCTCCGGCCATGATGACTAGTTTCATATTTTGATTTGATTTATTATTTATATCGCCTATATAATAGTATACAAGAGTTATTAATTTGTAAAATAAAACAAATGACCCAAATAAATCCGAAGATTTTCAAGGCCTATGACATCCGGGGGCTATATAACATTGATTTTGACGATCAAACGGCATATGAGATCGGGTTGGCCTATAGCGAGATGAGAAAGAAGGAACTGCTTAAAGAAAAAGGACTCGAAATTGTGGTTGGATGTGATATGCGCTTATCTTCTCCTGCTCTCAAGAGCAGATTGATACAGGGGCTTGTTGATAGCGGGATAAATGTCATTGATATCGGACTTGCCTCCACTCCGACTTTCTATTTTGCTGTGGCTCATTATGGATATGATGGGGGAATTTTGGTTTCCGCTTCGCACAATCCGAAAGAATACAACGGATTCAAACTTGTTCGCGAAAAGGCTTCGCCTATTGGAGAAAATACGGGGATGCATGATTTGAGAGACTTGATGATGGGGAAAAAAATTGGAAAGTCTTTGACGGTTGGGAAAATTGTTCAAAAAGAGGGAGTTCTCGCGGACCAGGTGGCTCACGATCTGGAATTTGCGGATGTTTTGAAAATAAAAAAAATGAAAATCGCGATTGATCCGGCCAATGCAATGGGTATTTTGTATTTTGATGAATTGTTCAAACATGTTCCGGGTGAAATTGTCAAAATGAATTGGGATCTTGACGGAACTTTTCCAGCTCATGAAGCAGATCCCTTGAAACCGGAGAACATGGAAGCACTTTGCGAGAAAATAAGAGAAACGGGCGCTGATCTGGGTATCGCGACTGATGGTGACGGAGACAGAATATTCTTTGCGGATAATCTTGGAGAAAGATTGGATCCGGGCATCACAAGAGCGATTCTGTGCAAATTGTTTTTGCGCGAAAGACCGGGATCAAAAATTGCCTATGATATCCGGCCGGGAAAAATCACTCCAGATACGATTTTGGAAAACGGCGGTACTCCCATCGTGACGAGAGTTGGGCACTCGCTTATCAAAGAACAAACTATCAGAGAGGGTGCGTATTTCGCGGGGGAATCTTCGGGACACTTTTTTCTCAATATGGAGGAGGGTTGCTATGAAATTCCGGTGATTGCGACGCTGAAACTTTTGGAAGAATTGTCCCAAAGCGGTATGAGTTTTTCCGATTATACCAAACCCTACAAAAGATATTCAAATTCCGGAGAAATCAATTCAGAAGTGCCGGATGTCAAGAAAAAAATTGAAGAATTGAAAGCGAAGTATGCTGATGGGAAGCAGAATGATATGGATGGCATATCAGTTGAATACCCGGACTGGTGGTTCAATGTCCGGCCGTCGAATACGGAACCGGTTTTGCGGCTCAATCTTGAAGCGAATACGAAGGAGATGATGGAAGAAAAAAGGGATGAGGTTTTGGGGATTATACGAAGCTAGTTTTTTCTTTCTTTCCTGTTTTGACCCAGAATCCAGAAATGAGCATTTATGCTGTAGCCACTGAATTCATGCTTTCATTGAAACGGCAATAGAAAGAATTGAAAAAGCCCGCGGCTTGGATGCGCGGACTTTTTGTATTCAAAAATAGAATAAATTTTACAGTAGCAATCCAACTTTTTCCCGCACTTCATTCATTTTCTTTTCGGCAAGTGCTTTGGCTTTTTCTTTGCCCGCTTCCAATATTTTCAAAACTTCATTGTCGTCAATCGTATTGTATTTTTTCTGAAAATCAGAAAGAAAGTCGACAACTACTTCGGCGAGGTCAGCTTTGAATTCGGAATAGCTTTTCCCTTTATAGGATTCCTCTATATCTTTCGGTTTGGCATTATCGAGTAGGGAATAGATGTTGATTAGGTTTTTGATGGCCGGCTTATCGGTCGAATATTTGATGTCCTTTCCACTGTCGGTGACGGCTTTTTTGATTTTTTCGCGGATCTTTTCGGGAGTATCGGTGAGAGCGATATAATTGTTTTCACTCGGCGCGGACTTGGACATTTTTTTCTTCGGTTCATCGAGTCCCATAATGCGCATTCCTTCTTTTGCAACAAATGGTTCGGGAGCGACGAAGGTTTCACCGAAAGTGCTGTTGAATTTTTTCGCTAGGTTACGAGCAAGTTCGATATGCTGGAGTTGGTCTTCACCGACCGGAACAACGTTAGTCTCATAGAGCAAAATATCGGCGGCCATGAGAACGGGATAGGTGAAAAGTCCCGCATTTATATTTTGCTTGTTTTTAGAAGACTTGTCTTTGAACTGGGTCATTCTTTCAAGTTCCGGAATTTTTGTGATCGTGTTCAAAATCCAAGCCAATTCCGCGTGCTCGGGAACTTGAGATTGAACAAAAATCGTTGATTCCTGCGTATCAATCCCCATGGCCATATAGATCTTGGCAACCTCGAGGGTTTTTTTGATCAATTCCTGAGGATTTTGCGGAACAGTGATAGCGTGAAGATCGACTATGCAAAAGATTGATTCATATTTGTTCTGAAGCGCGACCCAGTTTTTGATTGCTCCCAAAAAGTTGCCGATGTGGAGGTTTCCGGAAGGCTGGATGCCCGAAAATATTCGTTTTTTCATGTGAATTTGATAAGAGGTTATTCTAGAGGTATAATAGGGTTAAGCGAAGGGATTGTCAAAATTTGACGCCAAAATTATTACTTGCTAATATTTCCCAAGCTCTCAACCTATTATGTTGCGATTAATCATACATGTCTTGTCCAACGCTATCGGCATCTGGGCTTCTACACGCCTGGTGCATGGAATTCATTTCTATGGCAGCTGGAAGTGGCTGATTTTGGCTGGTGCAGTGTTGGGATTCATAAATTTTTTCATAAAGCCGTTCGTAAAGATAATCTCGCTTCCCCTAATTTGGATCACGTTCGGTCTTTTTACGATCGTTATCAATGTGCTGCTTCTCAATCTCGCTTCCAAAATTGTCACGGCACTTGTGATCGACACCTGGACGGCGGCGTTTTGGGCGGTAATCGTGATAAGTTTCATAAACTTTATAATCCTTTCTTTGGTCGGCGACAAGGACAATTCTAAGTAGGCTAAATTTCTAATCATATCATCGCAATGCTTCAAAATGTTCTCATCTGGGCGCAAATAGTCGTTTCAATTTTGCTCACAATATCCATACTTCTCCAAAACCGAGGCGCCGGACTCTCGGCCTCTTTCGGAGGAGATTTTGGCGGATATTATACCAAGCGGGGAATGGAAAAGTTTCTTTTCAGCGCGTCAATCGCACTGGCCGCCATCTTCTTGGGGCTTTCGATAGCGAACATATATCTAGGCTCGAGAAGTTAGACTTTCGTTTCTGACGCACTCTTTTAAGTTTAAAAATAAATATAGTGAATAGATTCTTTGGGCAAAAATTTTCCCGAATATTTTCCGCCAAAGAGCGGATGATGGTACTTGGCCTTATTTTGGTGGCATCGGTTTCGCTCGTGGTGACGATCGGTGGCATTTATTTTTCCCTCACCAGGCCGATTCCGATCGCGGGCGGCGAATATTCCGAAGGGGTAATCGGTCAGCCAATGTATGTAAATCCGGTACTTGCGGCAGGAAACGAAGCGGACAGCGATGTGGCGCAGCTTGTCTATTCCGGACTTTTCAAACATGGCAGCAACGGTGAGATCGTTCCTGATCTGGCCGAAAGTTATGAAGTTTCCAAAGACGGCCTCACTTACACGGTGAATCTCAAAAAAGATGTGAAGTGGCACGACGGAGAATCTTTTTCGCTGGATGATGTTATTTTCACAATCCAAGCGATTCAGGACCCCGCTTTCAAAAGTCCGCTTCGCCAAAACTGGCAAGGGGTGGGAATGGAACAAATTGATGACCAGACGATAAGGTTCACGCTTCCCGCTCCATATGCATATTTTTTGAACAATCTCACTATTGGCATCATTCCCAAGCATGTTTGGGAAACCGTTGCGCCGACAAATTTTTCTCTCGCGGAATACAATCTGCGTCCGATAGGCACGGGGCCGTATCAAGTTTCCGATTTCGAAAAAGATTCGGGAGGAATGATATTGTCGCTCAAGCTTTTAGCAAATCCTGATTACTATTCCCAAAAGCCGTTCATCAGCACCATCACTTTTCAGTTCTATCCAGATGAAGATTCGATGATCGAAGACTATAACAACAAGAAAATTTTCGGGATAAGCTCGATCTCTTCGGAAAAATTGGGGGACATAAAAAGTTCGCGGAGCACGAACATCCTTTCCGCAAGTCTGCCGCGCTATTTTGCCGTTTTTTTCAATCAGCAAAAAAGCAAGCCTCTTGCTGACAAGGAGGTGAGAAAAGCACTTTCAATGGCCGTGAACCGGCAGGATATGGTGAACAAAATCTTTGAAGGCCAGGGAAGAGAAATATTTTCTGCGATTCCTTCCGGAAACTTTGGCTCTACGGATGATCTCAAAAAATATGAATTTGATCCTGTTAAGGCGGAAAAAACTCTGGAAGATGCTGGCTGGAAAAAAGGCGACGATGGTTTTCGGGCGAAAAGCGGGCAAGCGCTCGAATTCACCCTGGTGACGACCGACTGGCCCCAACTTCTCGACACGGCAAATATTCTCAAAAGCGAATGGGAGGCAATCGGCGCGAAAGTGGAGATTGATTCGGAGAGCGTGGGCGACATTCAGCAAAACTTCACCCGACCGCGTGAATATGAAGCGCTTCTTTTCGGGCAAAGCTGGCCGACATCCGAACCGGATCTTTATTCCTTCTGGCATTCAACGCAAACGAAGGATCCCGGTCGGAATCTGGCGCTCTATTCCAACGCGGATGTCGACAAAATTTTGACGAGTCTTCGCGAAGAAACGGATCAGGGAAAGCGTCTCGAATTATACAAAAAATTTCAGCAAAGCGTGGCGGATGACATTCCAGCAATTTTTCTCTATAGCCCGAATTTCATCTATGTTGTCAGCAAAAAGGTGCAAGGAATCAACATCTCATCACTTGTTTCTTCCGAAGAAAGGTTCCAGAACGTTGCAAACTGGTATATGAAGACAAAAAGAATCAAAAAATAAGCGCTGTTGCAGCGCTTGAAATTCCGTCACTCGTCCCAAATAAAAGCAAGCTTTCATTTGTATACTCGCTAGGAATTATAAATTTATTTGTATTGAAAAAATGCTTATGAAAAACGATTTCAAATTTGTTCCGAAACATTATGCCGCGCGAGCTGATGAAAAAATGAAAGAGGTCATCATGGATCCCGAAGGAGTTGGGCCATCTGTTCACTATTATATGATTCGGGGAGGTTCCAAACAAAAAAATATCACTGTCTGGGAACCGGGAACGGTTTCCGGAGAATATATAAAAACTTATGGTCATTATCATATCGGCGATTTGAGTGAAACATACTGGGTTTTGTTTGGGCGAGGTGTAGCCTTGCTTCAAAAACTGGCCGAGGATGAAAGTGGTGAAATGATTGAAGACGTTGTGGAAGAATTTCGGGCCATTCCAGTTGAAGTCGGCCGGGAAATATTCATGCCAAAAAAATTCGGCCATCTGCTTGCGAATATCGGAGAAACTTATTTTGTCACGGCCGATGATAGCCCGGTCGATTTTGAAGAACGTGATCCAACTAGTTTCCCTGGGCATGCTGATTATACTTTAGTGCAAAGAATGAGAGGATTTGCTTATTATGTCGTCGAAAACAATGGGGAACCGGTGCTGAAAAGAAATCCTCTTTATAAATCAATTAAGAAAGAAGAGCTTGGTGGTTTGAAAGTGATTGAATAAAAAATAAAATATAATTTTTAAAATTATGCTTGGAAAAAAGCCAGAAAATAGGCCGCATACCATGGAAGAGAGGCCATGGGGAAAATTTGAAGTATTTGTCACTGCTGAAAATTATCAAGTGAAAAGACTGACTGTCTATCCAAAAGGCAAGCTTAGTTTGCAATCGCACAAGCATCGTTCGGAGCATTGGGTTGTTGTTCATGGTGTGGCGACGGTTACAAATGGTGAAGAAGAAATAATTTTACATGAAAACGAAAGTACTTATATACCGGTTGGTCATGTGCATCGTCTTGAAAATACAGGTGAAACTGATGTAGAAATAATCGAGGTGCAAACTGGAGATTATCTCGGTGAAGACGACATTGTCCGCTATGAAGATATTTATAATCGGATTGAAAAAGTTTGAAACGTGTCAGTAGTTGACAAAATAGTCGATTGGGTATATAATTAGACAATTGGAGTGCCTTCTTTACATGATATCCCTTTTTTCCCTTCTTTTATCTCTTATTTAAGCCTTTTTATATCAATAAAAACCGCGTTGGCGGTTGTTATAAGTTTATTTTTACCGGGATGGTAAATGGTTTCGCAATATTTTACTTTGCCCAATAATCAAGGGTAAGTGTGCTTTTCTCAAGCATTTAATAATGGGGATGTGGTGGAATTGGCAGACACGTAGCGTTCAGGGCGCTATGATCGCAAGATCGTGAGGGTTCAACTCCCTCCATCCCCACAAGTATAACTTTGTCTTTATTCTCTTCTTTAATAATAACTAAATAATCAAACAATCTAATCAATCAAAAAAATTATGAAAAAAATTACAAAATCGATTGACGGAATAGTTTCCTATTCCGGGCAATCTGCAAGCTCGCGCCTTTCTGCTCCCAGTGGACGGATAAGTGGCGGGCAGTCTTCAAGGAGAAGACGAAATTTCGGTTCTCGAAAAAGAATTCAGCTTGCCCCAAATCAGCAAAGCGAACAAAATCAAAAAAATGAAAATCCCGCAAAACAGGCGGTTTCTTCAAGGCACAAAAAATATTCTCAGAGGGCCAAAGAGAACTTTTCAAAAAAAACATCCGGTCCAAAACCGTCTGATGAAAACAAGAACGCTCTTCGTATAATCCCACTCGGAGGACAAGAAGAGGTCGGCCGGAATATGACGCTTTTTGAATATGGTGGCGACATTGTAATCCTGGACATGGGACTTCAGTTTCCGGAAGAGGATATGCCGGGGATCGATTACATCATTCCGAATACCAACTATCTTAAGGGAAAAGAAAAAAATATCCGGGGCGTTGTCTTAAGCCATGGGCATTTGGACCATATTGGAGCCGCCCCAATATTGCTCAAAAAATTGAATTATCCTCCAATTATCGGACGCGATATGACCCTTGCAATGGTCAAAAAGAAAATGGAGGACTTTGAAAAAAATTCCGCCCAAAATCTCAAGGTGATGAGGGTGAATTCGGTTCGCGATAAGATACGCCTTGGAAAATTCGAGATCAGTTTCTTTGACGTGGAGCATTCCATTATGGACGCGGTGGGCGTGATCATCAAGACTCCATCGGGAACGGTCATTCATCCGGGAGATTGGACTATGGATAAAAATCCAGAAAGCGGAAAGATGCTCACCTATACCGACCTCGCCAAACTTCCCAGCCCCAGAATTTTGATGCTTGAAAGTTTGGGTGCGATCGTCACTCGCCCTGCGGAAACGGGAGAAAAAGAAATGTACAAAAATCTCGAAAGACTTATTTCTGAGGCAAAGGGAAGAGTGATTATTGGGACCTTTTCCTCCCAGATCAGGCGTATCGGGCACATCATTGAGTATGCCGAAAAGATCGGAAAAAAAGTGGCGCTCGACGGATACAGCATGAAAATGAACGTCGAAATAGCCAAAGAGCTTGGATATATCAAAGCGCACAAAGAAACGCTCATTCCAATTTCCGAGGCGCACAAGCATCCGGACAACCGTATTATCGTTATTTGCACAGGAGCTCAAGGTGAGGGAAATGCTGTGCTCTCAAGGATCATCACCGACCAACACCGATTTGTGAAGATCCAAAAAGACGACACAGTGGTGTTTTCTTCGTCCGTCATTCCGGGAAACGAGCGGACCATTCAGCGTCTCAAAGACAATTTGTACCGCAAAAGCGACAATGTCATCCACAGCGAAATAATGGACGTCCACACCAGCGGCCACTGTACGGCTGAAGACATCAAGGATATTTTGAAGCAAATCAAGCCGGACTATTTCCTGCCTGTCTATGCTAATCACTATATGCTCAAGGAAGCGGCGCGTTTGGCGCGTGAGATCGGTTTTCGAGCGGAAAATATTTTCGTTCTTGACAACGGATCGCAGATTGAATTCGAAAAGGGAAAGGCAAAAGTTCTTGCCAAAAAAGCCGATACGAGCTATGTCATGGTGGACGGTCTCGGCGTGGGCGATATCGGCCAGGTGGTCCTTCGCGACCGCCAGGTGCTGGCGCAGGACGGAATGTTTACGATTGTGACAATCATTGATTCCAAGACCAAGCGTGTCATCGGAGAGCCGCAGGTGACAAGCCGGGGATTCATATATGTCAAAGAGAATTTCGATCTTGTGAACGCGACGAAACGAAAGGTGAAGGAAGTTGTTGCGCATGCGACGGCCAAAGACGAATCGGTGGACTGGAACTATGTCAAAGACCAGATTCGCGACACGGTTGGCCAGTTCCTCTATACCAAAACAGAGCGCCGCCCGATGATCCTTCCGGTGGTGATCGAGGTATAAAATAGACAAAATATAGCAAAATATATCAAGCAAAGCCCCATGTTGCCATGGGGCTTTACAATTTTTCAAAACTCCTGTACAATTGACAATTAGTTTGGACTTTTAACCTCATCCCCAATTCCCTCCTTGATAAAGGAGGGAGAGGCGGAGGAAAATATGAATAACAAATCGCATCTTATCGTCAAAGGAGCGCGGGTGAACAACCTAAAAAATATTTCGGTGAAAATTCCCCGAGACAAGATCGTTGTGGTCACCGGACTGTCCGGTTCGGGAAAGTCATCTCTAGCTTTTGACACGATTTTTGCCGAGGGGCACCGAAGATATGTCGAAAATTTGTCAGCCTATGCTCGTCAGTTTCTGGCTGCGGCGCGCCGTCCGGAAGTCGACAAAATTGAAAACCTTTCTCCTGTCATTGCTATTGATCAAAATCTGGTGAATCGCAGTCCGCGCTCGACTGTTGGAACGATGACGGAACTTTATGACTGGATGCGCATTCTTTTCGCGCGCATTGGAAAACCCCATTGTCCGGGATGTTCGTGCGAGCTTTCCCAAAAAACGGCATCCGAGATCGCGGATGAAATTTTGGAGCGCAAGAAAGGAAAAGAAAAGCAGATCGCTATTTTGGCCACGGCGAAAAATAAGACAAAAAATCCCGGGGAGATAATTTCGAGTTTTGAACAGATGGGATACGCACGGGTGAGGATCAATGGTAAAATGGCTCCGGCAACCCAGGCCCGTTTTGATGTTAAAAATTTGGAAGGGGAGTTGAAAATTGAGGCGGTTGTCGACCGTATCACGCTCGATGAAAAATTTTCCGACCGTGAACGGCTGATCGATTCCGTGGAAACGGCAATGAAGGTTGGCGGCGGGGAAGTGATTGTCAGCTTTCCTGACGAAGACAAAAAATACAACCGGTATCTTATCTGCTCCGACTGCGGAGTTTCGATCTTGGAGATCACTCCGCGTCATTTTTCTTTCAACAATCCCGAAGGCGCTTGCCCCGATTGCGCGGGAATTGGAACAAAACTTGAAGTGGATGTCGACCAAGTGATTCCCAACAAAAATTTGAGCATTCGCGAGGGAGCGATCAAGCCGTGGAATATCACGGGCGTTCGAAATGGCTCCGCCTCACGCCTCGAAGAAAATTTGAAAAAATTGTCCGACAAATATGGATTTTCTCTTGATACGCCGGTGAAGAATATCGACAAAATGGCGTTGAACGTCATTTTGCACGGCGCAGAGGGTTTTGAAGGAGTGATTCCAACTCTCGAGAAAAAACACAAGGAGGCCAGTTCCGATTTTTCTCGCGGGGAGGCGGAGAAATATATGATTGTGAAGACTTGCATTGCGTGCAAGGGAAGAAGACTCAAGAAAGAATCGCTTTCTGTGAAAATCTCTGGGATGTCGATTGCCGATTTTTGTGAAACAAGTCTTGATCAATTGAATGAAAAGCTGAAAACACTTGAAAGCGTGGTTGAAGTTCCGGATTATGGAAAAAAAATGATAAAAGAAATTCTCGCGGAGGCAGGAAAAACGATCTCAAATCTTTGCGAGGCTGGACTTGGATATTTGAGCTTGAGCCGGAGCGCCAATTCACTTTCCGGCGGAGAAGCGCAAAGAGTTAGGCTGGCTGTACAGATCGGTTCGGGACTCACAGGAATTCTCTATGTTCTTGATGAGCCTTCAATCGGACTTCATGAAAGAGATACGGAAAGGCTGGTTGGAGTTTTCAGAAAATTGCGCGAAGAAGGGAACAGCGTGATCGTTGTTGAGCACGACGCCGAGATCATGCGTTCGGCCGATTGGATAATAGACATGGGTCCTGGCGCGGGAGAGGAAGGAGGGGAGGTTATTTTTTCCGGACCGGCGAAAAAATTGCTGACTGCCAACACGGAGACCGCAAAGTATATCAGCGGGAAGAGCAAGGTATTTTTGAAAAAAACATATCGAAAAGGGAATGGAAAAAATATAACAATAAGTGGCGCGAAAGAAAATAATTTGAAAAACATCGATGTTTCTCTTCCACTTGGAAAGCTGTCGGTGATCACCGGTGTTTCTGGATCAGGAAAAAGCTCTCTAGTGAGCGATATTCTCGGGAAAGCTTTGCGCAAGCACTTTTTCCGGGCGAAGGATGTTCCGGGAGAACATGAAAAAATAAAAGGTCTTGAGTATATTTCCAAAGTGATTGAGATTGACCAGTCGCCGATTGGCCGGACTCCTCGGTCGAATGCAGCGACCTATACCGGCGTCTTTTCGCATATTCGGGAAATTTTTGCGGCCGCTCCCGAGGCCAAAAAAATGAATCTCAACGCGGCGCATTTCAGTTTCAATATGAGAGGCGGGCGGTGCGAAGTCTGTCAGGGAGAGGGACAAAAAAAGATTGAGATGCATCTTTTGCCCGACATATATGTTCCTTGCGAAGCTTGCGGCGGCACGCGTTTTAGCCAGAAAGTTTTGGCAGTGGAATACCAGGGAGCCAACATTGCTGAGGTGCTTGATATGAGTGTTGATTATGCCTGGCGATTTTTTCAAAATCATCCACTGGTGGCGGAAAAATTGGAAACGCTCAATCGGGTGGGACTGGGATATTTGAAACTTGGCCAGTCGGCTATGTATCTTTCCGGCGGTGAAGCGCAGAGGATCAAATTGGCGACGGAACTGGCTCGTCGGACGAACGGGAAAGCTCTCTATATCCTTGATGAACCGACGATTGGACTTCATTTTGGGGACGTGGCAAAACTTCTCAAGATTCTTGATGAGCTGGTTGAAAAAGGAAATACGGTTTTGATCGTCGAACACAATTTGGATGTTGTTCGTGCTGCCGATTGGGTGATCGAGCTTGGTCCCGAAGGCGGAGAAGCTGGAGGCGAAATTGTTTTTGAGGGAACACCGAAGGACATGAAGAAAGCGAAGACGTGGACAGGGAAATACTTGAGATAAAATCCAAATTTCAAAATCCCAATGTCAAAGCTTTGGATTTTGAGCTTTGGACTTGATTTGATATTTGAGCTTTGAAATTTGGATTTATGAATGTGTCAGACAACTTATTAAAAAATATTTTCAATACGATCTTATATTATGATATTCTCAATTTTCCTCTCACTTCTTTTGAGGTCTGGAAATGTCTTTTGGCGAATAACAGCTGTACGCTGGGAGAGGTGATTGATGCGCTTGAGAGTAATGAATTGGAAAATTGCATTGAAGAATTTCGCGGGTTCTATTTTTTGAAAGGGCGAAAAAACTTGGTTGCGAACAGAATTCAGCACGACAAAAATTCAATCGAAAAATTTGAAATTGCCGAAAAAGCGGTGCGCTGGCTGCGATTTGTTCCGTTCGTCCGGATGGCTGCTCTCACGGGGACGCTTGCGATGAAAAATTGCGAAAAGGATTCGGATATTGATTTTTTTGTGATTCTTGAAGAGCGCAGGATTTTTACCGGAAGACTTCTGGTGACGGCGATGGTGCATATTCTTGGCAAGCGACGGCATGGAAAGAAAATAAAAAACCGAATTTGTCTCAACTATTTTGCTACAACCGGAAATGTGGAAATTCAACGCCAAGATTTTTTCGCGGCGAACGAATATAGCTTTATATATCCAATATTTGGTTTCAAAATATTTCAAAAATTTTGCGAGGCAAACACCGATTGGATCAAGAAAATAAAGCCGAATTGGAAAATTCCTAAACTGAAACCAGCCCAATATTTTGTCGAGCACACCAAAATTAGCGGCGTCATCCAGAATTCTTTTGAAAACTTGATAAACGCGCTTTGGGGTGATAGAATTGAATCCTGGCTGAAGAAAAAGCAAATTTCGCGAATTGAGCGCAACCCGCTGACTCATGAAAAGGGATCGTATATTGAATACACTGACGAAAATTTGATATTTCTTCCTGATCCGCAAGGCGTGCGAGTTGAGAAGGAGTGGCAAAGGAGATTAGAGTCTTAACCCCGCTAGAAATCACACAGCATCTTGAGAAGCTGAATGAAGTATAAATATTATTTCATGCAAGATTTTATTTTTTTCTCAAATTTCTAAGAGGGTTGACAACAAAAAATATTTATTTATAATAATAAATGCGATTGGCACTCAAAGACAAAGAGTGCTAAAATGTAATATAATAATTAAACCAAAAAGTATATGTCCAAACAAATACGATTTGATGAAGACGCGAGAAGAAGAATAAAAGATGGGATTGACAAGGTCGCGGGGGCTGTTCGCGTGACTCTTGGTCCCAAAGGGCGCAATGTCGTGCTTGACCGAGGTTTCGGCAGTCCGATGGTGACCAATGATGGCGTGACGATCGTCAAAGAGATTGATCTCGAAGACAAATTTGAAAATATCGGCGCGGAATTCGTGAAAGAAGTTGCCAACAAGACAAACGATGCTGTTGGCGACGGAACAACAACCGCCACAATTCTCACGCAATCGATCGTCGAATCAGGGGCAAAATATATTTCCAAAGGCGTGAACGTGATTGAATTGAAAAAATCTCTATTGAAATTATCAAAGGATATTTCAGAGGATATTGAAAAGAATGCGCAGAAAGTCAAAGGCGGCGCCATTGAACAAGTGGCGACCATTTCGGCGCAAGACCCGGAGGTCGGGAAAATGATCGCGAAGGTGATTGAAAAAGTCGGGAAAGAAGGCGTGATCACGGTCGAAGAGTCGCAGACTTTCGGACTTCAAGAAGAAGTTGTCGAGGGAATGAAATTCGACAAGGGTTATGTTTCGCCGTATATGATCACAAGCGCCGAATCGATGGAAGCTGAGCTCAAAGATCCGCAAATTTTGATCACGGACAAAAAAATCTCTTCGGTTCAGGAGATTTTGCCGATTTTGGAAAAAATAGCTCAAACTGGGAAAAAAGAAATGGTGATTATTGCCGAGGACATCGAAGGTGAGGCTTTGACGACCATTGTTCTCAACAAACTTCGCGGAGTTTTGAACGTTTTGGCAGTGAAAGCGCCGGGATTTGGAGACAGTCGAAAGGCGATGCTTGAAGATATCGCCATTCTCACCGGTGGGCAGGTAATTTCCGAAGAGCGCGGAATGAAACTGGACAAAGTGACACTCGAAGATCTCGGGAAGGCAGGTCGGATTGTTTCAACAAAGGATGATACGACGCTTGTTGACGGAAAAGGAAAGAAAAAAGATATTGAAATGCGCATCGCCCAGCTCAAACGCAAATTGAAAAAGCGACATCTGATTTCGACAAGGAAAAGCTTCAAGAACGGCTCGGAAAACTTTCCGGTGGCGTGGCGGTCATAAAAGTGGGAGCGGCAACAGAAGTCGAGCAAAAAGAAAAGCAGCATCGCGTGGAAGATGCAGTGGAGGCGACCAAGGCGGCTCTTGAAAAAGGAATTGTGGCCGGTGGGGGCATTGCGCTATTCAACAAATCAGTTGATTTGCTAGACAAAGCAAAGGGGGGAAATGTGTCCAATATAGACAAGATCGCTTCGGATATATTTTCAGAGGCTCTTTCTGCACCTCTTCGCCAGATTATTTTAAACGCAGGCCAAAATCCGGAAATTGTGATAATGAGAGTCTTGGAATTTCAACAAAGATTTGAGCGGGTAAACATTTTGAAGGAAAAGGCAGTTGGAAAAGGCGAAAAAGAACATGTTGAAACAATTCACTACAACAAGCTCAATCCGAATGCGTTGGTAAACATTGGATATGATGCTGGAAGAGATATGCCTCATTATGGGGATATGATCGAACTCGGGATCATTGATCCGGCAAAAGTTGTGATAAGTGCTCTTCAAAATTCCGTGTCTGCTGCAGTCATGCTTCTCACGACTGAAGCGGTGGTCACTGATATTCCAGAAAAGAAGGAGAAAGGTGGCGGCATGCCTGACATGAGTGGAATGGGTGGCATGGGAATGGGGATGTAAGCTAGCAAACGGTATTTTCTAAAAATAGAAGCCTCAAGAGAGGTTTCTATTTTTTGTTGATATTTGTCTGGTCAATTGGTTTCTTTTGAAGATTTGTGGTATAATTTGAGCAATAAGGGTATAATTTTCTTTAAACAAAAAAATGTTTGAAAAGTTTCTCGATGGGCTGAATTTTGTTGCAAGGTGCAGAAAATATGGACTTGGGATTTGGCAGTGTCCTAATTTCCTTTTTTTGATGATGGGACTCATCACGATTGCAGCTATGGTTGGAACATTTTTCGTATCCAGCCGTTTTGCCTCAGAAGGAACGACGGTGATGAGCGTGGCAATCATTGTGGCTGCCATCATGACCTTAGGAAGCTTTGTGATACGCGGGGTGGAAAAAGTTGCTGAAGCAAATATCATGAAAACCGAATTTATATCCATAATTTCCCATCAGCTTTGCACCCCGCTCTCAGCTATCAAGTGGAGTCTCGAGATCATCGAGACGGAAAATGATCCGAAAGCATGTATGCCGGAAAAGCAGTATTCTTTTCTCAAAAATATCAAAAAATCAAACGAACAGATGCTCAAAATGGTGACCGATCTTCTTGATGTGGCGCGCATCGACCAGGGGAAAGCGATTTTTGAGAAAAAAAACCTCAATCTGGAAAAAATAGTTGAAGATTCCGTGGCTGAATTTCAAGGCCTTGCTGCTGAAAAAAAAGTCGAGATCGATTTTCAAGCTAGTCCGGAATTGCCGGCAGTTTGTATAGACGAGCGGAAAATGAGAGTGGTTCTGGATAACCTTATCGGAAACGCCATAAAGTATTCCCGCGAAGGGGGAAAAGTGGAGATTAAACTCAAGGAAGAAGGCGAGAAAGTCATATTTTCCGTCCAGGATTGGGGCGTGGGGATTCCCCGCTATCAGCACAGCAAAATTTTTGAGAAATTTTTTCGCTCAAAAAACGAATCCCGCTATCGCACCGAAGGGGTGGGGATCGGCCTGTATCTTGTGAGGGCGATTCTCAAATACTGCGACGGGAAAGTCTGGTTTGAAAGCGAAGCGGGGAAAGGATCGACTTTCTTTTTCAATCTGCCTGTGGCAAAGTAGCAATTGGTATTTTTTGAAGAGTTATATAAAAATTGAATAAACTAAGCATTAAGCACAAATCCATGGTAGACGAATTATCAAAGAAAAAAATTCTCATCGTTGAGGACGATCGGGCCCTCCAAAACGCGCTGGTGGAAGTTTTGAGCAATGAAGGGTATGAAACGGTGAGCGCCTTTGACGGGGAAGAAGGCATTCAAAAGACGGGGACAGAAAAGCCGGACCTCATTTTGCTTGACCTCATTTTGCCCAAAAAAGATGGATATGAAGTACTGGCTGAAATAAAAGGAGGAGTGAGTAAGGATATTCCGGTGCTCATTCTCACGAATCTTGAGGAAATAGACAATGTTCAAAAAGCTCTTGATCTGGGAGCCAAGACTTTCATGGTCAAATCGGACTTCAGTCTCAAAGATATTGTTGAAAAAATAAGACAAAATTTGTCGCCGCAACAGATTTCTTCTGAATAGAAACAGACAATATTTTTTTGGAATATTAAAAATATATTTTGGGATTAGCATAGGAATAAACCAAAACAAATATGCAAGTTGACAATGAGAGGCTAAAAAGTTTCGCTTTGGACGCGGGGCTGGTGAATGAAGCTCAGATTAACGAAGCGATCAAAGAGGGCGCCAAAACCGGAAAAAAGCTGGGAGATGTTTTGGTCGAGCAAAAATTGGTGAATATTGACCAATTGCGCCAGCTTTATTCATATATTCTCGGCATTCCTTTTGTGAATATTGAAAAGGAAATGATTCCGAAAGACATCCTTCAAATCATTCCTGAGCCAATTGCCAAGAAGTATAAAGTTGTTGCCTTCAAAAAAACTGGGACGGAGCTCAAGGTTGCGATGATCAATCCGGAAGATATTCAGACGATCGATTTCATACGCAAAAAAACGGGCCTCAAAATTTCGTCGTGTATAACAACGGAAAAAGGAATTGAAAACGCCCTCAAGCAATATGAGCAGAGCCTCAAAGCGGAATTTGGGGATATCATCGAAAAAAATGCAACCGATGTTTCGCAAAAAGACTCGCTTGAGAAAGTTGCCCAAGAACTTCCGGTCATTCGGATTGTGGAGGCGCTTTTGAAACACGCTATTCTTCAGGACGCGAGCGATATCCACATCGAACCGGATGAAAAAGAAGTGCGCATCCGGTACCGTATCGACGGAATGCTTCATGATGCGATGGCCCTTCCAAAAACAGTCTTGACCGGAATCGTGGCTCGCATCAAAATTCTTTCCAATCTGAAATTGGACGAGCATCGTCTTCCGCAAGATGGCCGTTTCAAGATCGAACAAGATGCTCGTCGGATTGCATTTCGCGTTTCAATCCTTCCTGTCTACTCAGGCGAAAAAATCGTGATGCGTCTTCTCGATGAGGGATCAAAAGGACTCACACTTGAAGCGATGGGATTTTGGGGAGAGGATCTAGAAAAAATTCATCGTGCCATCAAAAGGCCAAATGGAATGATTCTTGTCACCGGTCCGACAGGATCAGGGAAGACCACAACTCTCTATACCATCATGGATATACTCAACACGCCAAAGGTAAATATCTCAACCGTTGAAGATCCAATTGAATACAAGATGTCGCGCATCAATCAGACGCAGGTGAATCCTTCAATTGGACTCACTTTTTCCCAAGGACTTCGAGCGCTTTTGCGTCAGGATCCCGATATCATCATGGTCGGTGAGATTCGCGACAAAGAAACAATGGAAATTGCGATCCATGCGGCAATGACGGGGCATTTGGTGCTCTCCACGCTTCATACAAACAGCGCTGCTGGGACAATTCCACGGCTTCTTGATATGGGAGCAGAGCCATTTCTCATCGCCTCCACAGTCAATGTAGCGATGGCGCAGAGGCTTGTGAGAAAACTTTGCCCTGATTGTCGGCAAAAATTCATTTTGGATGTGGAGCTTTTGAAATCTCTCAGAGAAGAAGTTGATCTTGACCGTCTTTTGGACACAGCTGCGAGGCATGGTTTGGTAGACGCGAAATTGGCTGCCGCCAAAGATTGGTCGAATATAAATTTCTATCGACCAAAAGGTTGCGAACGATGCGGCCAGGAAGGATACAAGGGTCGGGTCGGCATTTTCGAAGTGATGGAAATAAGCGAGGCAGTTGCTAAATTGGTAAGCGTGAGGGCTGACAGCAATGAAATCGAAAAAAAGGCTCGTGAGGAAGGAATGATGAAAATGATGGAAGACGGAATGATCAAAGCGCTCCAAGGGACAACATCGATTGAGGAAATATTGAGAGTTACCAAAGAATAAAACGAATTTTAAATTATAAATTTGAAATTGAAATTCAATTTAAAGTGAATAAATGAAGAAATTTTAAATGTTTTGAAATTTTCATTTATGAATACATTCACATTTGTTGCCAAAAATAGCAAAGGGGAAATCCGGCGAGGAGAGCTTGGAGGAAAAGACGCTAAATCCGTTGCAGAAAATCTTCGCGCGGAAGGATTTTTTGTCACCTCGATTGTGGAAAATAATAAAAAAGGAGAGAGCTTGTTCGGAAGAAGGCTGAAGATTTTTTCCGGCGTGTCACTCAAAGACAAGATGATGTTTTCGCGGCATCTCGGGGTCATGATCTCTTCAGGACTCTCCATTCCTCGGGCGTTAGAAGTGATTGCCAGTCAAACGAAGAGCAAAAATTTCAAAAATATTCTTGCTAGAGTCGGGGAAGATGTGAAAACGGGAAATACTTTGGGAGACAGCCTGGCCAAATCCGAAGTTCTTGATGAATTGTCAATCAATATGATCCGCGTCGGTGAGATGAGTGGAAATCTCGAAGAGGTTCTCGCGCTTTTGGCTGATCAATTAGAAAAAGAGCATACGCTCATCAGTAAAGTCCGCGGAGCGATGTATTATCCTTCAGTCATTTTTATCGTCATGATAGGAATCGGAATAGCAATGATGACTTTTGTCGTTCCGCAACTAACCTCCATATTTTCCGATGTGGAGGCCTCGGTTCCCGCTCCAACCAGGATGATAATAAACTCCAGCAATTTCATGGCCTCCCACAAACTGTTGGTTCTTCTTTCTTTGATTTTCATGGTTTTTTTCCTGATTGTTTTTTTCAAAACAAAAGCGGGAAGAAAAGTGGCTGCCAAACTTTTTCTCATTGTTCCGGTGATCAAGAATGTCACCGTCAAAGTGAACAATGCCCGCTTTGCCCGAATATACGGATCGCTTATCAAGAGCGGAGTGCCAGTTATTGAGTCTCTCAAGATAATTTCCGAAACGCTCACCAACCGATATTATCAAGAAGCTTTCAAAAAAATAGGAGAAGAAGTTCAAAAAGGAAAACCGCTCCATGGCGAGTTGGCTGCGTATCCAAAACTTTTTCCCATTTTAGCGGTACAGATGGTTGAGGTTGGAGAGGAAACTGGGCAAACAGTGGATGTGCTTGCTGATCTTGCCCGATTTTATGAAGAAGAAATTGACCAGGTTACAAAAAACCTGTCTTCGATCATCGAACCGGTTTTGATGGTGATCATCGGATCGGCGGTCGGTTTTTTTGCCATCTCAATGATAATGCCGATGTATTCGGTCATGGATCAGATGTAACATGTTTCTACGGCGGGAAAAATGATATAATGTATTGAGAATAATCGCCTTGAAAAAAGTGCTGGAATCGAAAAAAAAACAAAATTTAAATCAAGGGTTTTCCTTACTAGAAGTGATCATAACACTGATGATTGCCGGGTTTGCTTTGGTTTTGTTTCAAACAGCGCTAGGGAAAACAAAACTGATCCAATATGCCAAGAATCAAGAGATCGCGCTTCGAGTAGCAAACAACAAAATAGAAGAACTGCGCTCGGGCGGATATCCTGCGTTGCCATCGACGGGAAGCTTTTCCGACGCACAGCTCAATGATTTGCCAAACGCTTCGGCCAATATGGACGTCACTGATTTCAATGATGATACCAAACAGATTGTCATAACTATCCAGTGGCAAGAGCCTCCAAGTATCTCTCCGAAGACCGTTTCTCTTGCTACGCTTGTTACCAAAACAGGAGGGCTGTAATCTTATGAAAAAAAACAGGTCAAATAAATCCGGTTTTTCTTTCATTGAAGCAATTTTTGCTTCAGCGATTCTCGCTTTTGTTCTGGTTGCGTTTGTGGTGGTGTATATCAATTTTTTCAAATTTTATAACCGCCAGCAAGCCGAAATGAAAATAGGCGACTCTGCCCGCAATATTGCAAAAGAAGTGCAAAGCGCCGCCCTGCAGTCAAATCAGATCTCTTCCAGCCACAATTTTTCCGGTCCAGTCTACAGCACCGACCAGGATACTCTTGTTTTGGAGATGCCTTCCATTGATGGATCGGGAAATATAATCAGCGGAAAGTATGATTATGTGGTTTTTTATAAAACTGGAGAAAATTTTTACAAATTGACGGAGGCAGATGCTGCGAGCAGCCGGCCTTCTGGTTTCAAGCAATTGAGCGAGTCAGTCGCGACGCTCATATTCACATACAACAATTCCGATTTGGCTCAAGCCAACAAGATTGATACGGATATTCAAATGCAATCTCTCTCTGGTGGTCAAAATATTTCATATCATCTCTATCAAGAAATATATTTGAGAAACAAATAAAAATATGAAAAGAACCTGTTGCAACAATCAAGAAGGACAAGTAATCATCATTGGACTGGTGTTCCTTTCCATTATGCTTTTGTTTTCCGGAGCTATTTTGGTTTTTGTTTCAAATTTTTTGAAAGCCGAACGTCAGAATATATCCAAGGATCAGGCGTTGCATCTAGCTGAAGCGGGGATTGATCAGGCGGTTTATAAATTGAACCAGGACGCCGATTATAACGGAGAAAGCAATCAGGCGCTGGGAAACGGAACTTTCACCACAACAGTATCAGTCGTCAACAGCAGCACGCGATTGGTCTCTTCAACTGGGTATGTTCCGAATAGCGTCAATCCCCAAGCCGTTAGGGTGGTGAAAGCAACAATGTCGATTGACAATTCGGTCATTGCGTTCAACTATGGCGTGCAGGCTGGGAATGGTGGTTTTCTTTTGAAGGGGGGTGCAACAGTAAATGGAAATATATATGCCAATGGAGATATCACAGCCACCAATGGCGTGCATATCACAGGGAGCGCCACGGCGGCCAATCCGCCTGGAGTTGCTGCCGATCAGGTCAATGCCAATCCAATGCCAAATACCGGCTCTATTATATTTGCCAAGACTACGGCAACTCAAGATTTTGCTCAAAGTTTCAAAATATCGGCAGCCGAGCAAATGAACAATATTAAATTCTATATCAAAAAAGTTGGTTCTCCTTCAAATATAACCGTGAAAATCGTCAATGACAATGCCGGGATTCCGGGAAGCGAAGTGCTGATGAGCGGGACCCTTTCGGCGTCAAGCGTGACGACAAATTTTGGCTGGGCGACAGCGACTATGCCGTCCACGCCTATCCTAGATGCTAATCGATCCTATTGGATGGTGCTGGATACTTCTTCTAACTCTTCAAAATATTATATTCTGGGTGCGAACAGCAATGGTTATGCCAATGGCATCGGAAAAATCGGAAAATATGGGGCAAGCTGGTCTGATACCTCACCGGCCGGTTTGGATGGATATTTCCAGTTGTATCTTGGTGGCGATTCTTCGATTTTGGGGGGAAGCACCTATGTCGGCGGGGTGTATATCGGTACGACCGGTTCGGATATCGCCTGGGCGCACAATGTTGTGGGAGCTTCAGTTACTGGGCCGCTCTATTGCAAGACAGGAAGTCATAACAACAAAGCCTGCGATGTGAGTCGGCCAGACCCGACCCCTCAGCCTATGCCTCTTTCAGATGCAAATATTCAGGACTGGAAGGACGACGCCGCGACTGGAGAGACGATCAGTGGGGATTATCACGTCGGTTGGGCGGGTGATACACTTGGACCAAATGTTATCACGGGAAATTTGCTTATTGATGGTGGGGGAACGTTGATTGTCGCCGGTACGCTCTATGTTCAAGGCAACATCAGGCTCACTGGAGGCGGAAAAATTAAGCTTGCCTCAAGTTATGGCTCAAGTAATGGCGTCATTGTCTCAGACGGATATGTGATTCTCGAAGGCGGCTCCTCCTTTGCTGGCTCCGGGGAGGATGGGAGCTACCCGTTTCTCATTACCACCAGTGCTTGTCCGGTTGCGTCTGGTTGCGATGGCCACGATGCTGTATACCAATCCGGTGGAGCAGGATCTGTTGCGATTATTGCCCAGAATGGAAATGTTGATATTGAAGGCGGTTCGGCGCTGAAGCAAGTAACCGCAAAACAAATAACGATGGAAGGCGGTGCGACGCTACTCTATGACAGCGGACTCATTAATGCGAATTTTTCCAGTGGCCCGGGCGGCTCCTGGAAATATCAACCGGGATCATATGTAATTGTGAAATAGGTTATGAGTTTGTTGACGCACAATTTGTTCGGTCTCAGAACAAAAGCATTCGGGCTTGAGATTGAGAACAGTTCTCTCAAAGCGGTCTGGATTGAAAAAAAACGAAATATTTTTCGATTAGTTTCTTGCGGGAGGAAAATTTTGCCTCGCGGAATTGTCCAGTCGGAGCAAATTGTCAATCCGCAAAAGCTAGCATTGGAGATCAAGGATCTTTTGGCGACCGCCCAGCCAATTCCGATAAAAACAAAAAACGTTGTTTTTTCCATTCCAGAGACAAAAGCTTTCATTCGGACGATTCAGATTCCGAAAATGTCATCCGAAGAAGCGCGGGAAGCTGTGAAGTGGGAAACAGAGGCTAATATTCCCATCTCGATGGACAAAGTATATCTTGATTGGCAAGTGATCGGATCTAGGGAAAATACCGAGGATGTTTTGGTCGTGGCGGTTCCTAAAAACGTTGTTGATGCATATAGCCAGGCGGTTGTTTCGGCTGGACTGGTGCCGCTAGCGGTGGAAATCGACATAGTGGCTACGATCCGCAGCCTTTCCAACAACGAAAACAATGAGCAGCCCGTTCTCATTGCCGATATCGGAGCGGAAAATACGAGTCTCGTTATTTGCCAAAATCAAATTCCCTACTTTACATCGAGCATACCTCTTTCCGGGAAATCATTCACTGAAGCTCTCCAAAAAGAAATCGGTGTTAGTTGGGAGAAGGCGGAAAAAATAAAGTTCAAATTCGGTCTTGGCAATATGTCAGATCAGGATATGCTTTTCAAAATATTCAACCCTCTGATCGAAAATCTGGCTTCCGAGATTGAACGGTCGATAAATTTTTTCAACGAGTCCATCAACGTCGCTGACAAGGTTGAAAAAATAATTCTTTCCGGAGGAGGAGCGTTGCTCAATGAATTTCCGAAATATTTGGGAGACAGGCTGAAAAAAGAAATCATCATGGGAGATCCGATGATGAATATAGATACAAAAAATTTTCCCTATAAAATATCTGCCCGGGATCTGTTGTCCTATTCCACAGTGATAGGGCTGGCTTTGCGGGGAGCGGATTATGAAGATTGATATCAATGTCCTTTCGGACGACCAAAAAGAAAAAATAAAGGAAGAGAGAAGGATTGGATTTGCTTTGAAATTGGGATTTGCATTTATCGCATCTCTAGTGCTTTTGAACGGAGTGCTGTATCTTTTGCAAAGTGTTCTTCGAATTGAATTTCAGGCGGCTCAAAAATCAAGCGATCGTTCATTCGCCGGTAGTATGGCTAAAGAAGTACAGCTGGAAAAGATTTTTCAGGAAGCCAATGGACAAGTTAACACGCTTTCGAAAATAAGCTCAACCATTCCCAATTGGGCGCGTGTCCTGGCGCGGATTTCCGAAATATGCCCAAGTGACGTTCGCATGAAGAAACTTTCGGCCGGAGAAAATCGGCTCAAAATATCGGGATTTTCAAAAACGCGGGAAGCCTTTCTTGATTTTCAAAACAGGCTGAAAAATGAAGGCTTTCAGTTTTCTGTGGATATTTCCAATCTTGTTGCTTCCAACAATTTTGATTTTGAATTGGAGCTAACCATTCCCGAGGACTATTTGATCAGAAAATAGAAATATTATGATAAGGAAATTCGACAAAAAAATATGCCTCATCGTTGCTGCAATCATCATTTTGGCTGTCGGGCTGATTTGGCTGGCTTTTTGCTGGCAATTCGAAAAAATAAAAGAGTTTTCGGAAAACATACAAAAGGAGCAGCTTAATTCTTTAGTGAAACAAGAAAGAAGTCAGAAAGTCCTTGAGCTTGGGAAAGAGCTTTTCGGAATTGAAGCACGAGGAAAAGAGCTGAAAGATATGTTGGTTGACAAGGAAAACGCAGTGCCGTTTCTCAAGCTGCTGGAGGATATTGCTATTGGAACCGGTAATTCGATAAAGATAAGCGTTTTTGACTTGACGAAAATGAAATTACAAGCCTCAAAAAAGCCTGTTGAAACATCTGACGCTGAATCTGCCAAAGATATTCAAAAAGAGAGCCAAGCGCAAAAAGCGGCCAAAGCAAAAGAAAAGACGCCGGATTTTTCAAATCAACTTGGATTTTCAGTCGAACTTCTCGGGGGATATGGAGGTTTTCTTGATTTTCTCACCAAACTTGAAAACTTGCCCTATTTTGTCCGGGTTTACAGCTTCCAAGCGGATCCGGTTGCCAAAGGTCAAGCGTCCCAAGCCGCAGATGCTTCGACTGACCAAGCGAATCCGGCGAATGCTGGAAACCAAAGCATAAAATCGACGATAATTATCGGAGTATATATAAATGGAAAATAAAGTTTTTTCGGAAAAAAAATATTTTTGGGAAAAATCGCAGGAGGTGCTCAAAAAAACATCAGCGTTTTTTGCAAGGTGGTTTTTTATGATGGCTCTTCTAGCAGCAGCGGCTTTTTGTGTTTTTGTTTGGTACAGCTTCATATGGAACGCAAACTGGGACGATGCCGAAAAGCAAAGCTATATCAATGAGCAGGCCAAATTTTATTTTGACAAAGCCGGATACAAGAAAATGATAGATATGATGGAAAATCGAAAAAATAAACTTGAAAACTTCCCACATTTCACCGGACGGGACATATTTTATCCGGAAGGATTCTGATGAAGCTTGGCTTTGAGGAATTTCGGGAACTCCGCTCAAGAAAGAGGAAAGCCGATCTTTGGAGAAAAAATATTGACCATTTGGTCGTTTTTTGTTAGATTGTTTTAGTGCGAGCGCCGACAGGCGCAGGAAAGAGGTCGGGAAAATGAAAGTTTTCCCACGATGCGGAAGCATTGAAACTGCAAGGTTTCAAGGGAGAGTGAAAGCTCCGACGCCCTCGTAGTGAAACGGATATCACGCTTGGCTTCGGACCAAGCGTTTCAGGTTCGAATCCTGACGAGGGCACAAGAAAATCCCGCTTTGCGCGGGATTTTTGGTTGCAAGAAACTATCAAATTCAACTCAGCTCTTTTTCGCCGTGATTTCCGGAAGAGTGACAATGAAAGTCGTTCCTTTTCCCTCCTCGCTTTCAACGATGATCTTTCCGCCGTGGCGGTCAATTATATTTTTCACCATAAAAAGACCAAGACCCGTGCCGGAAGTCTGCACTTTTGTTGCATTGTCGGCTCGAAAGAACTTCGAAAAGAGCCGTCCCTTTTGACTTTTCGGAATTCCAATTCCGCTATCTTGTACGGAAATTATTATCAGTCCTTGATCTTGACTGACGCTAAAATCTATTCTTCCGCCGATGGGAGTATATTTCACAGCGTTGTCCAAAAGATTAGCTATAGCTAAAGCTATTTTATCGCCATCTAAGGTTAGCTCCGGAAAATCTGTCTCATTTGGTATTTTGGAAGTTACCTTTATTTTTTTCTCTTCAGTGATCAGATCAATTCCGTTTACAGCTTTTTTGATGATAGGAATGAGAGATTGTTTCTTGAAAACAAAATCAAGATTTCCTTCTTCAAGATGGGCGACATTAAGAAGGTCATTAATAAGGTCAATTGACTGATTGATAGCGGAGAGTCCTTTTTCGGCGATTTCTTTTTGATCGACATTGAGCGGTCCCGTTGTTTTGTCGAGAAGCGCGGTATAAGACCACTTTATTCCGGTGAGGGGAGTCCGAAGCTGGTGGGCGGCAACGGAAATGAAGTCAGATTTGGCAGCGTCCAGTTCTCCAAGTTTTTGATTGGCATGGGCGACTTCCAACTCACGTTTGACCAATTGGCGGGTGATCTTGTCGAACTCCTCAATTTTTTTGGATTTATCTGCTGTTTCGGCCGAGCAGGATTCTCGGGTGACTTTCAGTTCGGAAAAAATACTTTTGAACAATATCGAATTTACAGCAACAACAACAATAAAAAAAAGGACTGCCGGAATTGAAAAAAGAAAGAAATAAAAAGCTGCGCCTGCCGCGGCGACGGTGGCAATTTGAAAAAGCCAAACATATTTCACTTTTGTGCTGCTATTTTTGTTTTCCACTTTTGGCGTAATGAAAAATAAGAAGTTTTGTTAGTTGAGAATGTTCGTAACTTTGTCCACGATTTCTCCGGGCGTAGTATGGGCTTTTACGATATAGTCACTGGCACCTTCAGCGAGGCCTCGGTCTATTTCATCCTGCTGGCCAAGATTCGAAGTGATGATCACCGGAATGTGCTTGAATTCTGGGCTCTGTTTCAATTCCTTGAGAAAGGCGATCCCGTCTGTTCCAGGAAGAATGATATCTTGAAGAATGAGGTTGATGGGATTGGCTTTGATAATATCGCGGGCTTCATCAACACTTGCTGCCCTGAAGATTTGAAAATTGCTTTGTTTAAACTTTCGCTCCAAGAGGCTTGCCATAAACGTGTCATCTTCAACGATCAAGATTGTTTTTGTTGCGGTTTGATTTTGTTCCATTTGAATTTGTTTTACGGATAATATTGATTTTATTCTAGCTGTTTGCCTGATTATGGTCAAATAGTGCATAATGTCGAAATTGTTCTTTGGCTAATTTTACAAAATTTCTGTTCATGCTATAAATAAAACACCTTTCTCGATTGTATCAAATTATGGAAACCAATAAGTTTAAAACGCAATATACTGTGACAAGTCTTCGAGTCGGCATGGTGCAAATCAGCCTTGTTTTGGCTGCATTGTATATCATTGCCCATTTCAACTATCTGTTTTTTCATGTCCTGGCAGAGTTTTTCGGCGCGGCGATCGGTTTGGCAATTTTTCTTCTGACCTGGAACTCCCGGAAATTCGCAAGGACCAACTACTTCCTTTTTTTTGGAATGGCTTTTCTGACATCAGGAGTCATCAGCCTTATTCACGCTGTTACTTATCGGGGAATGGGTGTGATAGCCGGAACAATGAATGATTCAAATATCGCCACCCAGCTTTGGCTGGCGAATCAGTATATATTGGCTGCCGCATTTGTCATTGCCCCTTTTTTGTTGGGGAAAAAAATAAAGACGACATCAATTCTTTTGGGATATCTGGCCGTATTTGTGTTTTTTTTGGTAGCGATTTTTTATTGGAAAATATTCCCCGCTTCCTACGCGGAGGGAATGGGCCTCACTTCTTTTAAAAAAATCAGTGAATATGCTGTGGCGGCTGCATATGCGCTGTCTTTCTATTTTTTTTGGAAACGCAGGGATCTTCTGGAAAAAAGAGTGCTGAATTTCATATCCTTCACCCTCGTTCTTTTTTTTGTTTCCACCATTCTTTTCACTATCTATGTCGGAGTTTATAGTTTTCCTAATGAGCTTGGGCATCTTTTGCGGGCTTTAGCTTTATATACAAGCTATCTGGCTTTGGTTGAGTTCGGACTCATGAGGCCATACCACTCCATGTTCCGGGAAATAAGCGAGAGCGAGACTTTACTTAAGAAAGCCAAGGAGGAGTGGGAACGCACTTTCGACAGCGTTCCGGATCTGATTGCGATTCTCGACAAAAACCACCGCATAGTCCGGGCAAACAAATCCATGGCGGAACGCCTGGGGACAACTGCCGACGATTGCGTGGGAAAGAAGTGCTATAAAGCCGTTCACAAATGCGACAAACCTATTGAAGACTGCCCTCATGCCCAAAGCCTTCTCGACGGCAAGGAGCATATCAGAGAAGTGCACGAACCGGGTCTCGGAGGAGATTTTATTGTAAGTACGACCCCTCTTCGCGATGATCAGGGAGAGATGCTGGGCTGCGTTCATGTCGCGCGTGATATCACAGAGCGGAAAAAAGCGGAAGTGTCGCTCAGGGAAAGCGAGGAAAGACTCAAGCGATCCCAAAAAATAGCTCACCTTGGCAGTTGGGAGCTTGATCTTTCGCAGAATAAATTAAGCTGGTCCGATGAAGTTTTTCGCATATTCGGCCTCAAACCACAGGAATTTGACGCGACTTACGAATCTTTTCTTGTGGCGGTGCATTCTGCTGATCGCAAAACCGTGAACGAAGCCTATTCCAGCTCGCTTCGGGACGGACGAGATTCATTTGAAATTGAGCATCGCGTCGTGCGTCCCGGCGGCGAAATTCGCTTTGTCCGAGAAAAATGCGAGCACTTCAGAGATAAATCTGGTAAGGTTATTCGCTCTGCCGGAATGGTGCATGACATTACTGAACGAAAAAAAGCGGAAAAAACAATGGCCGATCTGGCCAAATTTCCCATGGAAAATCCCAATCCCGTGATGAGAATATCCTTGGATGGAAAACTCCTTTTCTCAAATCCGGCGGCAGACGCCCTGCTTGAAAAAATGAACCCCGGCAGAAAAAAATATTTTCCGGAAAATTGGGGAAAAATCGCAAAAAAATCGATCGAAGAAAATTCAAAAGATACTTTTGAAGCCAGCGCCGTCGGCAAAAAATATCTGGTCACGATCGCTCCTTTTGCAGGCTCCTCTTACGCAAACATTTATTTTGCCGACATCACGGAAAGAAAAATTGCCGAAACAGCCTTGAAATATGAAAAAGAAAAGCTGAAACAAATTCTTGACAAAATGGAGGACGGGGTATATATCGTTGGAAAGAATTATGAAATGGTATACGCCAATCCCGCGCAAAAAAAATATTTCGGAGCCGATTCCATGGACAAAAAATGCTTCGAATATATGCACGGCCGAAAATCCCCCTGTCCCTGGTGCATGAATGACGTTGTTTTTTCGGGAAAATCCGTTCGCTGGGAATGCCATTTTGAAAAGGTCAAGAAAACATTCGACATCATCGAAACTCCCATGGCAACACCAGAGGGCGAAACGATAAAAATGGAAATAATGCGGGATATCACGGAAAAGAAAAAGCTGGAGAACGCCAAGGATGATTTCATATCTCTTGCTTCCCACCAGCTTCGGACTCCGCTTTCGGCAATCAGCCTTTCATCCGAACTGCTTCTTCGAGGCGTTTCCGGAGAAATCGCGAGTGAACAGAAAGGATACCTCGAAGAGATCCACAAAGCGACGAAACGGATGACGATTCTTGTGAACAATCTTCTAAACGTTTCCCGGATTGAAATGGGAACTTTTTCCACCGAATTCGAACCATTGGATCTCTCTTCAATCATAGAATCCAAACTGAAGGAGTTTCTCCCCATTATTTCGGAAAAACACCTTAAATTTGAAAAAAATTTGGAAACGGGCCTTCCCTCCATTTTCTTCAACGCAAACAGCTTTGAAATTATCTTCGACAATTTTCTATCAAACGCTATTCGGTATACTCCGTCCGGCGGCAGAATTGCCCTTTCTTTGAAAAAAAAGGGAGGAGATATCTTGCTTTCTGTTTCCGACACCGGATGCGGAATTCCGGAAGGACTTCAGAAAAAAGTTTTCGAAAAATCCTTTCGCGCCGAAAACGCGCAGAAAATAAGTTCGGAAGGGGCAGGACTGGGTCTTTATATGGTCAAATCAATCGCCGACCTCACCGGCTCCAAAACCTGGTTCGAATCTGAGGAGGAAAAAGGAACAACTTTTTATTTTTCAATTCCCTTGTCGCACGCAAAATAGAAATTGAATAGGCTGCGACCTGCATCAAGGCGCTAGTATATTGATCTAATTATAATTCAAATAAAAAATAAAAAACTCCGATTGTATTCGGAGTGTTTTTGACTATATCTTCACTAACTTACTCATTCATTTTGTAGCCCACCCCCCTAACGGTTTCGATTATTTTCCCGTTTTTGTCACCGATTTTTTTTCGCAAATTGGTGATATGGACGTCTACCACGTTGGCAAATGAATCAAAAGCGAAATCCCAGACATTCGAAAGGATTTGCTCCCGAGAAACTACGGTATTTTTGTTGCGCATCAGATATTCCAAAAGCCCGAATTCTTTGAGTGTCAGTTTTGCTTCTTTTCCGTTTTTTTCAACTTTTTTTGTTGCCGGATTTAGGGTTATCCCGCCCACCTCGAATTCAAGCGGAAGCGCGGATTCAGGACGACGGAGAATGGCTCGAATTCTCGCCAGAAGCACTTCAAACGAAAAAGGTTTAGCCAAATAGTCGTCCGCACCAGCATCAAGCCCGCTTGCGATGTCTTTGGCGCTGTCGCGGGCAGTCAGCATCAGAATCGGAATGCTTATTTTTTGCTTTCTCGTTTCGCGGCAAACATCATCGCCATTTTTTCCGGGCAACATCCAGTCAAGAATAACGAGGTCATAATCTTTATGATTCATTGATATTCTCCGCGCTCCCGAATCCCCGTCTAAGACATAATCAACCGCAAAACCTTCCGATTCAAGGCCTTTTTTAACGAGTTTGGCTAAATTTTCCTGGTCTTCGACGATGAGTATTCTCATTTGAATCCATTCTAGTCACTTAAGCACAAAATTGCAAGCCTATGGTTTTTCGCGAAAAAAATTGCTTCATCAAATCTTAATCTCGATACTATATATTTCGAGTTATAAGTTGCACAACTAGCAACAACATAATAGTTTGAAATAATCAAAAAATTTCGCTGTATACAAAATTAAACCGTTAATAATTTAATTTAGAGGAATTTGCTTGAAAAGTTCGAGCGTCTTCCCGAAAAAAAATGAACATGCCAAAAACGAAACTTATCATCGTCACCATTTTGACTCTTTTGGTCATCGGAGGGATAACTGGTGAAAAACCGAGTACTGCTAAAGCCCAAGCAGTTCCCGGACTTGTTTCGATTGTCGTCAATCCTTCCGATTCTTCAGTCGCCGCGGGCAGCACCCAGCAATTCATGGCTGTTTTACTCGACGCAAACGGGATGTTTATCCCGGGAACAGTTTCCTGGACTTCCAGCGATCCGGCTGTGGGAACAATTGATCCGGTCACCGGACTATTCACTGCGATTGGCGTGGGAACCACCACCATTACGGCTCAAAACGGGACTATTACCGGCACGACTTCGATCACGACTACTGACGGACCCCCTGTCATACCCGGACTTGCCTCAATCAAGATCAACCCTAGTTCATCCTTCCTGGGAGTTGGACAGACAAAACAGTTTAGCGCCATACTGCTCGATGCCAACGGGATGATGATACCAGGAACAGTTTCCTGGACTTCCAGCGATTCTAATATTGGCACCATCAGCTCGGGCGGACTGTTCAATGCATTGAGCGTGGGCACAGCGACTATCACGGCTACCAATGGAACAATTACTGGAAGTGCAAGTGTTACCGTAACGCAAAATATACCCGTTTTGACAACCATCAATGTCACTCCGGCGAATCCCGATGTCGTTACTGGTGAGTTTCAGCAGTTCAGCGCCGAAACCCTTGACCAATATGGAAATCCTTTTTTCGGTATGACCACTTGGACGTCAAGCAATCCCGTGATTGGAACCGTCGATTTCTTCAGCGGCAAATTTACGGCAAAAACGGTCGGAACGGCAACCATAACTGCCAGTAGTGGAGGCATCAGCGGCACAGCGACAGTGAATGTAATCCCTCTCGTCCAAATATTGACCAGTCTCAATACAGCACCATTTGATATGGCGATTTGGTCGGGAGGAAGTCAACCTTGCAGCGCCGCTCCACTTGACCAAAAAGGGAATCTGTTTATCGGCGCAAATATAACCTGGTCTTCTGACAACACCGCCGTCGCGACTGTAACCGCTGACCCAACCCCTGCTTCGGGGACTAATGCCACTGTTTTGGGTGTTGGCGCCGGGATCACCACTATCAGGGTTACTGTCACAGACCCGGCATCTGGGACTTCACTTTCCGGATCCATTCCGATTACAGTCGTTTCTATGGATAATTTTCCGACAATCACTGTTTTGGGAAATAATCCGGAAACCGTAAATGTGGGGACTGCCTATTCGGATGCTGGAGCAACCGCTTCCGATGTCGTCTATGGAGATCTCACCGCAAACATTGTGACAACCGGTCTCCCAATCGATACGACCGCTCCGGGCACTTATACCGTTACCTATTCCATAACAAACGTCGTAGGAAACACTACGACGGCAACCAGGACGGTGAATGTGGCGGCGGCTCCGGTTGTTTGCCAGACAGGCGCGGATACAAACTCGGATGGTCTTATCAGTAATTTGGAAATTTTGAATTATATTTCGGGATGGAAAAGCGGGACTGTATCCAATTTGCAAATTCTGCAAGCGATTCAGTTTTGGAAAGCGGGAACGGGTTGTTAGGGTCTTAAATAAATAAATTAATTAATAAATAATAATAAAACAATGAAAACAACGTTACAAAAAACCATCTTGGCGGCATCAATTCTTGCAGTTTTCGGGTTTGTTGGTGCCAAAGCAGCCGCAGCGTCCACCGTAAATCGTAGTTTTTCTTCTCCGAACCCCGTCGCTGGGTCCACGCTAACAGTTTCCTTAGCAGTAGACGTCACTGTTCCCGACTCGTTTTACATCATTGATGAAGTGTTTCCGACAGGATGGACGGTTTCTAACCCCGGAAGTGGTGACACGACCCAAGCGGGCCACATAAAGTGGGCAGTGATAACCGGAGCGACATCAACTACACTCAACTATGATATAGATGTTCCCGCCGCCGCTGCCGGAATCAATGTTTTCTCGGGTGAATTCGCTTTAGATTCCACTCCAATCCCGGTCCCTATTTTAGGTCAGACCGAAGTCAATGTTTCGGCTCCCGTCGCGACACTCTCCAGCATCGCCGTCACTACGCCGGCCAACAAAACAACCTATACCGTAGGAGATGCTTTGGACATCGCGGGTCTGGTTGTCACCGGAACCTACAGTGATGCCACCACCAAAGTGGAAACGGTAACGGTGGCAGATATCACCGGCTTTGACAGTTCCGCTCCGGCCACCGGCCAAGTTCTGACGATCACCATCGGCGGAAAGACCACGACCTATACTGTCGACATCAATGCGGCTCCCGTCGCGACACTCTCCAGCATCGCCGTCACTACGCCGGCCAACAAAACAACCTATACCGTAGGAGATGCTTTGGACATCGCGGGTCTGGTTGTCACCGGAACCTACAGTGATGCCACCAC